>Ga0180433_10001504_pt1 | contig 38743 bp, 29 predicted proteins | sample SS_ome_8_FD_132980 | JGI IMG/M metagenome (GOLD analysis project Ga0180433, IMG submission 132980) | Hypersaline lake sediment archaeal communities from the Salton Sea, California, USA - SS_1_D_1 metaG | ecosystem: Environmental > Aquatic > Non-marine Saline and Alkaline > Hypersaline >... | reverse complement strand
CGAGGTGTATTTAGAACGTATACTTAATCAGGTTAATCGATTACATAAACTTACAGATGCATTTCTTAAATTGACCAGGCTTGAAAAAAGCTCTCTTGAGTCAGTCAATCTTAACAGTCTTATTAATGAAGTTCTTGATAGTTATAGATATCAAACAGCCGGCGATATAAAAATTGAAAAAAAATTTCAGGATATTCCGGAAGTAAATGCTGACAGACAGCAGATTATTATTGTTTTAAAAAATCTTATCGATAACAGTTGTAAAGCAATGCAGAAATCTGGTGTTTTGATCTTTACCACTCGATTTATTCAATCCTTGGATCCTCAGAATAAAGAACGAACCATTGATGCTGTTCAGTTTGAAATATCTGATACAGGTATTGGTATATCATCAGATGATATGCAGTATTTATTTCAGCCGTTTTTTTCACGATCTGTGAATGGCACCGGACTCGGGTTAGTTATAGCTAAAAAAATTATAGAAGATCATAATGGTACGATTGAATTTAATAGTGAAGTAAATATAGGGACAACTGTGAAGGTGACGTTACCTTGTAATGGGAAGGGAAAAATTTTTAAAAGGATAAAATGTTAAAAGACCAGTTTTGACTGTCAAAAAAACAACTCATGTTTTCACGTGACAAAAAGACCTGTCAGGTTTCTGAAACCTGACAGGTCTGTGTTCTTTAATATTAATAATATATATACTAAAATAAATAAAACTTCTTTACTGTATTTTACCTGAAATTACCAAATCTGAACGTAATACCGCCAGACAGACCGCTGATATCGCTGTTAGCCAGACCTTGCCTGTCCACACTCTGTACAATTCTGTAACCAGCGCTTGTCATGATCCGGAACCAGCTCACAACATTTATTTCCACAAATGCAGAAGCCTGGGCAGCATAGAAATAATCCTCTCTCCAATCTTTATCACTGTTATCCTGGTGATAATCAATATCACCCCATCCGATAAGACCTTCAACACCCCAGTGTATCAGTTTATCAGGATTGAACATTCTTCCAATATTCACCCCCCTGTAGCCAATAGACATATAGATTTCATTCTCATCAGATGAAATCGGAGTGTCAATATTACTTCCCTTGGTTTTATAACTGTGCCATCCTATAATCCATTTTTTATTAAGTATCCATTCAGCACGGAATCCGTCAGTAATGGTACTCTGGCCGTTAAACGATGAAAGGCCGACATAAGAACCCACTGCCCAGCCACTTTCAACATCACCGCTGATAAGTGTTTCTTCTTCTCTTTCTTGTCCTGCTAAAGGAAGATACAGCACAAAAAGTAATGTAATTAGTAATAATCGTTTCATACCCAATACCTCCTTAAAAACTTCCGAATTTAAGAGTAATTTTTGCTGCCAGACCTGAGATGTCGCTGTCAGTTATTTGTTCCAGTTCCAGTCCGGATGTATACCGATAACTGGCCCCGGCACTGATACGGAAAAATTTTGTAACGTTGAGCACTGCCTCAATACTGGGTTCAAGAACAAAAAAGGCATCTCCGTCATAGTCCATATCAAAGTCCTCTTCATCCCATAATATATGACTGGCACCTCCGCCGCCAATAAGAATGAAAAACGAAAGATGGGTGATTTTCCAGGAATTCATGATGAACCCCATTTGAAATCCTCCGTATCCAAGACCCAATGACAATGAATCACCTCCGGATACAGATTGTATGGTCGGTATCCTGTTAACAAGTCCGTAACCGGCACCGCCGATGGTGATCATATGATTTATTATCCATCCACCGCGTCCTCCAACCATTACTCCTGTATTATTGTAAATTTCAGAAAAGGTTACAACAGGGCCACCGAATCCCCCATGGGTAACATTGCCCTTGAACAGCGTCTCTTCATCTTCTGCATAAAGATATACTGCACATACTAAAATCATGCATACTGTTGTGATTTTTTTCATATTCTTTCTCCTCGGTAATATCAACTATTCTTTTCAATTGTTTTTATCATTGCAAAATTTTTATCACTAATGGTTTAAACCATTGATAAACAATATCATTACATTTTTCTACGAACTGGAAAGCTTCATGTTTCACCAGAAAACTGCCATAGTGTGATAAAAGACATCAGTCTTTAAATTTTCCTGGGTTTATGTCTCTTTTTTCTTTCATTATTTGTTTATACAATTTTCCCGTTTTTTTATCTTTTGTTCTTTTATCCACGTAAGACATATTATAGTATTCTGATTCTTTCCGGATTTTAATATAATTCTGATAGTGTTTTTCACTTATCTCATCTTTCTCCATCGCCTTTAATACAGCACATCCTGGTTCATTTGTATGAGTACAGTTTTTAAAATGGCATTCCTTGGAAAGCATAACAATGTCTTTAAAGGTCTCATTTAAACCGGTAGTAACGCCGATATTTCCTAATTCTCTCATTCCGGGATTATCGATTATTAATCCACCTCGGTCCAGAATAACTAATTGACGTTGTGCCGTAACATGTGTCCCTTTACCATCTTTATTACGAACTTCTCCTGTTTTGAAAATATTTTCTCCCAGCAGATTGTTTAATAAGGTTGTTTTTCCCACCCCGGATGATCCTAAAAGACAATATGTATTACCCGGTTTTATACTTTTTTTAATGTCATCGAGTCCTTTTCCGTTTACATTACTGAATGCAATAATATCATAATCAGGATATGTACGTTTGATCCGGGGAATTTTTTGTTTCAAGTCATCTGAGGAAATTAAATCCAGTTTGCTTAATAAAATTACGGGTGTAATATTGCTCTCATTCACCATTACCAAGTATCGTTCCAGTCTGGGCAGATTAAAATCAGTATCCAGAGACTGTACAATAAAAGCAGTATCAATGTTAGCAGCTATCAGTTGATACTCAATTGATTTGCCCGCGGTTTTACGTTTTAAAAGGGATTTCCGTGTTAAAATATCATGAATTATTGCAAAAGTCTGATCATCATAATATTGTACAAATACCCAGTCTCCTACTGTAGGTAAATCGATATTTGAATCAGCACCGAATCTGAGTTTTCCGGTAATCTCTGCTGGGATCTCAGTTTTCTCATTGCGTATCAGGTAATTGTCTTTATTCACCGCAACAATGCGAGCCAGGTTAAAATCAGTGTGTTGATTTTTTTCATATCTCTTTTTATACCAATCATTGAATCCTAATGCTTTCAAATCCATTTTTATATTACTCCACTCCTTAATCATCTGTGACTGGCAAGATGTTTTATTCCTTCAACAACCATATCCACATGCTTGAAAGATGTGAAAATATGCGTTGAGATTCTTACTCCGGCAGTATTATCTTTCTTACGTCCGATGGTTCTGATAACAATATTATATTTTTCTCTCAGGTAATTTACAATTTTCACTGGTTCAATTCCTTTGATGGAAAAAGCTGTCAATCCGCCGCTGAGATAAGCATCTTCAGGAACGTGCAAACGGAGTCCTGAAATTTTTTTTAATTCTTGTTTTAAATATGCTGCCAGGGTTTTTATCCTTCTTTCTATACGATCCTGTCCAATCCTTGTTTGAAAATCAAGTGCTTCTCCCAGTGCAAAGGTGAGCGGATCAGCACGCTGGCCCAGAGTTTCAAATTTTCTGGCATTTTCATACCTGTCCCAACCGGAAGTGGCAATTGTTGGCCATAATGTATCCTGCACTTCTTTTTTTACATACAGTAATCCTCGTCCGGTTGGGGCACCAAGCCATTTATACGGACTGGATGTAAAAAAATCTGCACATAATTCTTTCATGTTGAGATTTAACATTCCCAGGCCGTGAGCACTGTCTGCAACCAGAAGTATTCCGTTTTCATGTGCAAGTTCACTCAGCTCCTTTACAGGTGCAATAAGACCGGTTATGTATACTGTGTGACTAATACTAATGACTTTAGTTTTAGGAGTTATGGCATTTTTAAATACATCGATAATCTCTCTAATACTTTTTGGCGGTACTCCCAGTGGTACTTCTTTTACTATGATACCGGCTCTCTTTTCTTTTAATTTCCAGGGATGAATACCACCGGGATGCTCCAGATTGGACATGAGTACTTCATCACCTGGTTTTAGATCCAGTCCATTGGCCACGAAATTCATGCCCTCTGTGGTATTTCTTGTAATTGCAACTTCATCAGGAGATGCGTTAATAAACTGTGCCAGTTTTGTCCGCACTTCTTGTTTTTTCTTAGGAAAATAATTATAAAAATCAAAAGGATTGGTGGCCTGAATTTTAAAAGTATTGATCAATGTGTTGTAAACAGGTTTGGGCATTGGACCAACTGTGCCGTTATTCATCATAATCAGACCATCCTGAAAAAGAAAATGTTCGCGTATTGTATCCCAGTAAACTCCATCGGGTGATTCATCTTTAATAAATTTTTGATTAAGGGATGTAATATTTTGATATACAGCATCATTTAAATAATTCAATGCAGAGAATGACAGGGCTGAGCCTCCCAGAAACAATTTAGCAAACTCTCTCCTGGAATAGATTTGATTGTTATTTTTTAGATAATTTTGTTCAGGATTCATTTGAAATCCTCCTTTATTTTTTATAAAAAGGCAAAAAAATTGGATCTATGTCATAGTAGTAAATCAATTAACATGGAATAATATACTATATTCTAATCATTTAATGGTATAATGTCAAGAAAAAATATATATTGCTTTATAAAAAATTAAATAAGGCTTGACTTCAAACTATAAAATTCTTATATTTAAAGCCGAATTTAGGGATATGTAGAGGAGGATAATCAATAAATGTATGCAATCGTTGAACTTGGGGGTCAACAATGGAAGGTTGTTGAAGACCAGAAAATCAAAGTAAATAAAATTGATGCTGAAATTGGTAAAGTAATTGATGTAAAAGAGGTATTGCTTTATGTTGATGATAATAATGTAAAGATCGGAAAACCAGTGGTGAAAAATGCTGTTGTGAAAGCAGAAGTTGTTTCACATGGTAAAGGGAAAAAGGTGCTGGTTTTTAAGAAAAAAAGAAGAAAAAAATATCGGGTTTTAAAAGGGCACAGACAGGATTATACTGAATTAACTATAAAATCAATTGAGATTTCAGGTGTAGCGAAAAAGAAGTCAACTACTGCATCCAAAGCAGCTGAACCAAAGACAAAAACTGCACAGAAAGAAAAAGCAACATCTAAACCGAAAGTCAAAACAGAAGCCAAGACTTCTGCAAAAGCTGGAAAGACATCTGAATCCGGTAAGAAAACATCAGAAACGAAAAAAACTACTAAAACTAAAACCAAGAAATCACAACAGTCAGGAACCAAGAAAAAAGCAAACGCAGCAAAGAAAGATAAACCTAAAAAGACGACTAAACAGAAAAAAAGTTCTGGGAAAAAGACAGCTTCTAAGAAATCAGATAAATCAAAGAAAAAATAACGATACAGAGGATATATCATGGCTCATAAAAAAGGGGTTGGAAGTACTCAAAACGGAAGAGACAGCAATCCAAAATTTTTAGGTGTCAAAAGATTTGACGGACATGTTGTTAATGCCGGGAGCATACTGGTACGGCAGAGAGGGACCAGATTTCATCCAGGTTATAATGTCGGCAGAGGTGGGGATGATACACTTTTTGCCAAGAAAGATGGAGAAGTAAAGTTCCACAGAAAAGGCAAAAGAAGATTAATCAGTGTATTTTAATGTATTAATTATTATGTAACAGGTGACATTCATCCGGTTCAGATTATTTCGTATAATAAGTTTAATATTTGATTTTTAATCAATTTTATATCTAATATTTTATTAAAGGATACTCATCATTTATAGTTGAGTCTTTGTTTATCTGAGCATAAGACATTTATATTATGCTTCTGATCTTTTATGTTCTTTATTTACTGTTACTTTATAATATTTAAGATTTTAAAAACTTCACTATATCAAGAATAACTATTCCTTTTTAGAACAGTTTAAAATTTTACTGACAGTCTGTTACAGGAATATTTTCTTCTTGATTTTCTAATTTATAAGTAGTATTATTTATACTAATACAAATTCTTTAAGGATGAAGGTAATTATTTGCAGGTATATTATGAAAAAATTTAACAAATTTAAATTACGTGATTTATTCGATTCCTATGATGATGAAGCGGAATTTTTTCTTACTAATTTTTTTGGTACATCTTTTCCCTCTATATATAAAAAAGAAATTTGCTGGAAACCTCAAATTGATGTATATGGAACTGAATCTGAATATGTGGTAATTGTGGAATTAGGTCTCATTAAACCTGATGAAGTCTCAATTACCTATAAAGACAGTTTATTATATATAAGAGGTGTGCGACAGGTTGTACCTTCAAAAGAAAAACGTCATTATCATAAGATGGAAATCAATTATGGTCCTTTTGAAAGAAAAATTCATATAGCTGGTGAAGTTGATATAGATAGTTTATCAGCGAATTATGAGGATAGTTTTCTGGAAATACGGTTACCAAAGAAAAAATACACAATTCACGGTAAATTTGATATTGAAATTGAATAATCTTTAAATATGGATACTATATGAATAGTAATAAAAACAGTATTATACATCAGCCAGGAGATTTCAAAAACATCCCGGAAATTCCTGAAGAGATACCCGTCCTGCCAACTAATAATATATTGATTTTTCCTTATGTTGTTGCTCCTTTAATTATTTCCGATGAAGAACAGATGGCGATGATAAATGAGGTTTTAAGTCAAAGAAAAATTATTGGTATTTTTGCCAGAAAATCTGACGAGGATGAAGCCGGTTTAAAACTCTATGATATTGGTACTGCAGTTCTGATTTTAAAAATGTTTCGTGTGTCTGACGGGAATATGGGATTGATGATTCAGGGTTTATCGAGAATTAAATTAAAAAATCTCATAGAAGATGATGTTTATCTGAAAGCTAAAGTTAAAACTATAGAAGAACAATCTCCACCAGAATCTGTAAAGACTGAAGCATTGGTCCGGGAGGTCACGGATGTATTTCAGCAGATTATTAATTTATCCCCTTTTATACCAGATGAGTTATCTTCTGTAGTTTCAGATATTGATAATCCAGGCCGTATAGCTGATTTAATTACTTCTAATCTTAAAATAGATATAAAAAACAGACAGGAAATACTCTCAACAATTGATATTGAAGAACGACTGGGCAAACTTTTAATATATCTGAATAAAGAACTTGAGCTCTTGAAATTAGGAGATAAGATTCAGTCTGAAGTAAAGAGTAAAATTGAAGAAGGTCAGAAAGAATATTTTCTGAGAGAACAGTTAAAAGCTATAAGGAAGGAACTGGGTGAAAAAGATGAACGAACTGAAGAGATAGAAAAATATAAAGAAAAGATTAAAAAGTCAGGTATGTCAGAAGAAGCCAGAGAACAAGCGGCCAAGGAATTGGATCGTCTCTCAAAAATGCCTCCCCAGGCTGCTGAATATTCCGTAGCCAGAACCTACATAGACTGGTTGACAGAACTGCCCTGGAAACATTATACTGATGATAACATTAATATTAAAATGTCTAAAGAGGTTTTGGATGAAGATCATTATGATCTTGAGGATGTTAAAGACAGAATCCTCGAGTTTCTGTCCATACAGAAAATAAAAGAAAATCCGCATAGTCCCATTCTTTGTTTTGTCGGAGCACCTGGTGTGGGGAAAACGTCCCTTGGTAAATCTATAGCCAGAGCTATGGGAAGAAAGTTTGTTCGTTATTCACTGGGAGGTATTCGAGATGAAGCAGAGATAAGAGGACACAGAAGAACGTATATTGGTTCTCTGCCAGGTCGTATTATTCAGGGAATTAAAAAGGCAGGTTCAAGTAATCCTGTGTTTATGCTTGATGAGATCGATAAGGTCGGGAAAGATTTCCGGGGAGATCCGGCTTCTGCTCTGCTCGAAGTACTGGATCCTGAACAGAATGATTCTTTTTCAGATCATTATCTGGAAGTCAGCTATGATCTTTCCAGAGTAATGTTTATTACTACAGCCAATATAACTGAAACAATTCCTCCACCTCTTCTGGACCGTATGGAAATAATAAGACTGCCGGGTTATACTCAGGAAGAAAAACTGCAAATTGCAAAAAAATTCTTAGTTCCGCGACAGAGAGAAAAAAACGGATTAAAGTCTAATCAGATACGTTTTACCAAAACAGGGCTAAAGAAAATCATTAATGATTATACCAGAGAAGCAGGATTGAGAAATCTGGAGAGGGAGATCGGACATTGCTGCAGAAAAGTTGCCAGAAAAATTGTTGAAGGCGAAGTAGAAAAAATGTCTATAAATTCGCAGACCATTGTTGAACTTTTAGGTCCGAAAAAATATTTCTCTGAGGTTGCAAGCAGAAAAGACGATGTAGGTGTAGCAACAGGTTTAGCCTGGACTTCTGCAGGCGGGGTTATACTTTTTGTTGAGTCGACCAAGATGAGAGGATCCGGTAAGGTCCTTAAACTTACAGGACAGTTAGGAGACATAATGAAGGAATCTGCTCATGCAGCTTTATCCTATATACAGTCAAATATGGAAAAATTAAATATTCAAGAAGATTTCTTTAAACAGCATGATATACATATACATATTCCGGAAGGTGCTACGCCAAAAGACGGACCTTCTGCAGGCGTTACACTTGCAACATCTCTGGTATCTGTAATTACTAATAGACCGGTTAATCACAGGATCGCAATGACCGGAGAAATTACTCTAAGAGGTAAGGTTTTACCGGTGGGTGGTGTCAAAGAAAAGGTATTAGCAGCAAGCCGGTCTGGAATTAAGCAGGTAATAATACCTAAGAGAAACGAAAAAGATCTAATAAAAATTCCTGATGATATAAAAAAGAAAATTATATTTTATCCTGTGGAAGCTCTGGATGAAGTATTTGACTTAACGTTAAGAAAGAACAAACAGAAGTAAAAGATAAGCATAAATAATTATTTATTCATAATTTATTTGTTTTTATAACCTTAAACAATGCCATGCGAATTTTTATTAAGAAACAACTTTATTTCCGTTATTTACAGGGTTATGAGTAAAAATGCTCTACAACCTGTATTAATCATTCAGAAAATTAAAATACATAACAATAAAATTTTTTATAATTTATAAAAATTTTAATTTAGGAGATTAGAAATGGAAAAAAAACGTATCATAATAATGGGAGCAGCAGGAAGAGATTTTCATAATTATAATGTTTATTTCAGAGATAACAAGGATTACCAGGTTGTTGCTTTTACTGCAACTCAAATACCAGATATTGAGGGAAGAAAGTATCCTTCAGAACTTGCTGGCAGTCTTTATCCTGACGGAATACCAATCAAGTCTGAAGATGAACTTCCATCCCTTATTGCACAGGAAAATATTGATCAGGTAGTGTTTGCCTACAGTGATGTTTCTCATGAATATATTGGGCACAAGGCAGCTCTGGTTAACAATGCGGGAGCAGATTTTATTCTGATGGGAAACAACACCACTATGGTAAAATCTAAAAAGCCGGTCATTGCAATATGTGCAGTAAGAACAGGATGCGGTAAAAGTCAGACAACCAGAAAGGTCAGTCAGATATTAAATGAGAAGAATAAAAAGACAGTTGTCATTCGTCATCCCATGCCTTACGGTGATTTGGTGAAACAATCAGTACAGAGATTTGAAAAATATGGAGATCTGAAAAAACATGAGTGTACAATAGAAGAGATGGAAGAATATGAACCTCATCTTGATATCGGTAATATTGTCTATGCTGGAGTTGATTATCAGGCTATACTGGATCAGGCCGAGAAAGAAGCAGATGTGATACTCTGGGATGGTGGTAATAATGATACACCATTCTATAAACCGGATCTTCTTATAGTGGTAGCTGATCCGCATCGTCCCGGTCATGAAGTTTCCTATTATCCTGGTGAAACAAATTTTCGGGCTGCAGATGTGATTATAATAAATAAAATGGAAACTGCAGATAATGATTGCATAGAAATGGTCCGTGCAAATATCCGTGAAATCAATCCCTCTGCTAAAGTGATAGAAGCTGCTTCACCACTTATTGTGGATAATCCTGATGCCATCCGTGGGAAAAAAGTATTAGTAGTTGAAGACGGTCCTACCTTAACTCATGGAGAGATGAAATACGGAGCAGGTGTAATGGCAGCAAAGAAATATGGTGCTGCAGAAATTATAGATCCTCGTCCCTGGGTAAAGGGAGCGATTGCAGAAACGTTCAAGAAATATCCCGGAATTGGTCCTCTTCTTCCAGCAATGGGATACGGGAGTCAGCAAGTAAAAGATCTCCAGAAAACCATTGATGCTGTAGATTGTGATACAGTCGTGATTGGAACACCTATAGATCTTTCCAAAGTAGTTAAAATAAACAAACCAGCTGTAAGAGTACAATACAGTTTACAGGAGATTGGAAAACCAACCTTGGAAGAAATTTTAAATGGGTTTTAATCAATCAAATAATAAGGTAGTAGTGGCTTTAGGCGGTAATGCCATTACACGAGAGACTGAAGAAGGTAATATATATCAGCAATTTGCAAATACCAGAAAAAGTTTAGTGAGTATTGTAGAGTTGATTTCTGAAAATGCAAATGTTATTATTACTCATGGTAATGGTCCGCAGGTTGGTAATGCTTTAATCAGAGTTGAAGAAACCCGACATTCCATACCGCCTATCCCCCTTGGAGTTCTGGTAGCTGATACAGAAGGGGGTATGGGGTATATGATAGAGCAGTCTCTTCAGAATATGTTATACAGAAAGGGCATAAAAAAGAGTGCCATAACAATTCTGACTCAGGTAGTTGTTGACAGAAACGATCCTTCCATAAATGAACCGACAAAATTTGTGGGCCCCTTTTATAAAGAAGATGAAATCGAAAAAATAAAAAAAGAACGAGGATGGATTGTTATAAAAGACGCTGATCGTGGATGGAGACGGGTAGTCCCGTCTCCACAACCATTAGAGATTGTAGAAAAAAAAACCATTAAAAATCTGGTTGAACAGGGTATTGTAATTATAGCCTGCGGGGGCGGGGGTATACCTGTTTATATTGAAGATGACGGAACCTATGAGGGTATTGACGGGGTGATTGATAAAGATAAAGCTTCTGCAGTTCTGGCACTGAATATCGGAGCACCAAAATTATATATTTTAACTGCAGTAGATAAAGTTGCTTTAAATTTTGGAACAGATTCTCAGCGTGATATCGATACTATGTCTGCAGCAGAAGCAAAAAAATATCTTGATGAAGGACATTTCCCTCCGGGCAGTATGGGGCCCAAAATTGAAGCTGCCGTACAGTTTCTTGAAAACGGCGGAAAAGAAGTGCTGATAACGTCTATTGATAAATTAACTGAGGCAAGGTCAGGTAAGACCGGAACAAGAATCTATAGACATTAATAGATTATACATAAAATATAAAATTTTTTTAGTTTTGTCCATAGTAAATTCATATTATAAAAATAAGGATAATAATATGGTTGAACAATCGCTCTTGAATATAAAACCGGACGCAGTTGTACGTAATCTGATTGGTGAGATTATTAAAAGAGTAGAGAATCGGGGTTTAAAAATCATTGCGTTATCCAAAGTTCGTCTGGAGAGGGCTGAGGCTGAAGCTTTTTATGCAATTCATAAAGGTAAACCTTTTTTTAACAAACTTTGTGATTATATTTGTTCCGGCCCTTGTGTTCCTGTAGTAATTGAGGGTGAGAATGCCATAGAAAGATTGCGCAAGCTCATCGGATGCACAAATCCTAAGGAGGCAAAAAAAGATACAATTCGAGGAGATTTTGGTATCGATGAAACCAAAAATAGTGTACATGCTTCTGATTCAAATGAAAATGCCAGAAGAGAAATAAACTTTTTTTTCAGTAATCATACATTATTTCTGTTATCAAGATAGGGATAATTAACTATTCATTTATTAAAGGAGGTTGTTATGAGGAATGATATGATGGCTAAAGCCGCTAACCATTTTACAAAACTGATAGAAAGCCAGTTACAAAGAATTGAAAGGATGAAAGAAGCATCAGATTGGATTGATTTTACTACTCTCGATCCCATAATTATTGGTGTTATTGGAGGAGATGGAATAGGACCTTATATTGCTGAAGAATCACGGTTAATGCTGGAGTATTTACTGAAAGATGAATTAAAGTCCGGAAAAGTTGAGTTAAGGACTATTGAAGGATTAACCATTGAAAATAGAGCTAAACAAGGTAAGCCTATACCGGATGATATTCTGGAGGAAATTAAGAAATGCCATGTTGTATTAAAAGGTCCGACTACTACTCCTCGCAGAGGTGATCCCTGGCCAAATATTGAAAGTGCCAATGTAGCTATGCGTAAGGAACTGGATCTTTTTTCTAATGTACGTCCGGTTAAAGTACCTGAACAGGGTATCGATTGGACTTTTTTCCGGGAAAATACCGAAGGTGCGTATGTATTGGGCAGTGAAGGTATTGCTGTAAATGATGATTTAACTATTGATTTTAAGGTTATTACTGCTCAGGGAGCTGAAAGAATAATCAGAATGGCTTTTGAATATGCCAAAAATAATAATATTAATAAAGTTACTCTGGTTACTAAAGCAAATGTAATTAAAACAACAGATGGAAAATTTCTAGAGATAGGTTATAACATTGCCAAAGAATATCCAGAAATAGAGTGTGATGACTGGTATATTGATATTATGACAGCTAAATTAGTTGATCCCAAACGCAGAACCCAATTTCGAGTATTGGTCCTTCCCAATTTGTATGGTGATATTTTAACGGATGAAGCTGCCGAATTTCAGGGGGGAGTAGGAACGGCTGGAAGTGCAAATATCGGTAAACAATATGCTATGTTTGAAGCAATTCATGGGTCAGCTCCAAGAATGGTCAAAGAAGGAAGAGCAAAATTTGCGGATCCCTGTAGTATGATTCGAGCTGCTTCTATGTTGTTAGGTCATATAGGGTTTAAAGAAAAAAGTAAAAAACTTGATATGGCATTGGATATTTGTGGTCAATATGAAAAAAAATTGGTACTTACAGGTCGATCTACAGGAGTTACAGGTAGAGAATATTGTGAATATCTTAAAGAAACAATCGAAGATGATAATCTGGCAGAAAAATGGCAGAGCTTCAGGTCTTAATTTATTATTTTCTTTAGAGAAATGGTTGACATCTGATTTGGTTTTATATATATTATAATAATAGTTCAATTATTTCAACTAATTTACTTGTGAAAGTAATATATGACTCCCGTTAAAAAAGTATTTTTAATAACTTTTAAAACAAATAAAAAGGGAGGTTGCTGTGAAAAAAGTAACAATAATCGGTGCCGGAAGCGTTGGTACTGCAGCTGCTTTTTACATTGCTGAAAAACGTGTTGCAAATGTTTTACTTATTGATGTAGTGGAGGGCAGAGCACGAGGGAAGGCCCTAGATTTAATGGAAGCAGCACCTATTCGAGGGTATGATGTCCATGTGGATGGAACCAGTGATTTCAAAAAGATGAAAGGTTCTGAAGTAGTAGTTATTGCTGCCGGAGTTGTTCGGAAACCTGAGATGATGCGACTTGATTTACTGGATCAAAACCTTAACGTAATTGACGAAATCATTAAATCTGTCAAGAAATACGCACCCAATGCAATTATTATTAATCTTACTGAACCTGTTGATACTCTTACTTATTACATTATTAAAAAAGGTGGATTTAAATCCCCAAAAGTTATGGGTGTATCAGGAGCACTTGACTCAAGCAGATTACGTGAATTTATTGCTCAGGAACTTGATGTCTCCAGTGTAGATACAACCGCCATTATAATTGGTGGACATCATGATTATATGGTGATTCTTCCCCGCTATGCCCGAGTTGAAGGTATTCCCATATCTGAACTGCTGCCTCCGGAAAAGGTCGAATCTCTTATAACCAGGACCAGAAAAGCAGGTAGTGAAATAGTTGAAAGCTTAAAAACCGGTAGTGCATCAAATGCACCAGGAGCAGCAGTATGTGATATGGTAGAAGCCATTATTCGTAATACAAAACGTATTATATGTGCACCTGCATATTTAAATGGTGAATATGGTCATAAAAATATTTGTCTGGGAGTTCCGGTTCAGTTAGGTAAGGATGGTATAGAGAAAATTATTGAATTACAGTTGACACTTGCAGAGAAAGAAGCTTTTGACAAATCTGCAGGTGTGGTGTCCAATGTAATCAAATCACTTGAATTAGAATCTAAAGAGAAATAAGGAGGGCTGATTATGAAAAAAGTGACAATTATTGGAAGTGGTCATGTAGGTGCTTCTTCAGCTCTCTACATATCTGAAAAGCGGTTAGCAAATGTAGTCTTGATTGATGTGGTTGAAGGTTTAGCTCATGGCCGGGCCTTGGATTCGGTTGAAGCTGCTCCTATCCGTCACTATGATACACGTATTAATGGAACAACAAATTTTGCAGAAATGGTTGATTCCGATGTAGTGGTTGTTACTGCAGGTAAAGCCAGAAAACCGGGAATGTCTCGAGATGATCTTTTAAAAATCAATGCAAAGATAATCAGTTCCATATCAAAGGAGATTGCCCGCTATGCTCCAAATACTATAATAATAATGGTTACCAATCCTTTGGATGTGATGGCCTATGTTGCTTTAAAAGTTAGCGGATTTGCTCTCAAAAGAGTTGTAGGTATGGCCGGAGTTCTTGATTCTACCCGTTTTCGTTATTTTCTGGCAGATAAACTTGGGGTGAATGTAGGAGATACTACTGCGTTAGTATTAGGTGGACATGGTGATTCCATGGTCCCTTTACCACGTTATGCTACTGTTTCCGGTATACCTATTCCAGAGTTGCTGGAAAAAGATGATATTGATAAACTGATTGAACGCACCCGAAAAGGAGGTGCTGAAATCGTCAGTTATCTGAAGACCGGCAGTGCTTTCTGGGCTCCAGCTGCAGGTGTTGCTGAGATGGTGGAATGTGTGATCAGGGATAAGATGAGAATACTGCCTTGTTCAGCTTATATGCGCGGAGAATATGGAATTGAAGGTATTTTTGTAGGTGTGCCGATTAAATTAGGAAAAAATGGAGTTGAAGAAATTATTGAGCTCTCTTTAGCAAAAGAAGAGAATGAAGCTTTGGCAAATTCTGCTTCTAAAGTTAAAAGTATTGTGGAAAAATTGGAAGATGAACGATTGGTTTAATTAGAAGGATAAATATATGCGTATAGAAATTCCTTATGGACATGATATCCAGGAAACATATATTGATGATGAAAATTTCGGCGAGATAGTATACCCCAATACAGTGGTAGTTAACGATGAAAAAACAACGCTTTGCCAAGCTCTGGAAAATCCTATCTCTTCAAAATCATTTAAAAATTATTTAACCGGTGGAGGGAAAATCCTTTTTATTGTAAACGATGGAACCAGGCCTACTCCCACAGCTAAGGTTTTGGATATTATATATAATCAGATTAAGGATTATGATGTTTCTTTTATTATAGCCACTGGTTGTCATCGGGCTCCAACTGAAGAAGAATTACAGGAAATATTCGGAAAATATTTAAGTGAATACAGAGATCGTATTCATTCTCATGATGCTAAAAATGATGAGATGGTATATCTGGGTAAATCTCAGAATGGCACTGAGATGGAAGTAAATAAATTAGGAGTGGAAGCGGATAAAATTGTAATCATTGGTTCAGTGGAACCCCATTATTTTGCAGGTTATACGGGGGGAAGAAAAGCTTTTCTGCCTGGTATAGCATCTTACAAAACTATTGAACAAAATCATAAATTAGCACTAAGAATGAGCGCCCAGGCTATGAAACTGAAAGAAAATCCGGTTCATGAAGACATGGAAGATGCAATAAAAACAGTCAAAGACAAAGAAGTATTTGCAATCATGACGGTATTAGATCGAGATGACCAGATTTATGCTGCTACTGCGGGAGATATTACAGAATCACTTTTAGCAGCCATTGATAAATCTCATGAAGTATTTTCTGTTGAAATCAAACAAAAAGCAGATATTGTAGTAGCAGTTGCACCTCATCCCATGGATCTTGATCTTTATCAGTCCCAGAAAGCTTTAGATAATGCCAAGCATGCTCTTAATCCTAATGGAATATTAATACTGGTGTCGAGATGCAGAAGTGGTATAGGGCATGATACCTTTGCTAAACTTCTGGCGAGCGCACAGGATCCTCAGGATGCTTTGGAAAAAATAGAAAAAAAATATGTCTTGGGATATCATAAAGCAGCCAAAATAGCAGAAATAGCACGATGGGCACAAATGTGGGCAGTTACCAGTATTGATGCAGAGGTGATGAAATCTATGTTTATCACACCTTTTCCCACTATTCAACAAGCACTGGATGCAGCAGTTGCTGAAAAAGGAAAGGAGCAGATTCTATTTATGATGGCTGCCAGCATGACAATTCCTCGCCTTAGAGAGAGACTTGTTCTCAGACCAAGAAGATTTATTCATGGAAGCAGACATGAAATAAATAATTTATCACATTTTTATGAAGATTCAGTTGAATTGCCCAAAGATGATAAGATTATTGATTCACTTATTGAGTCACGATGAACTGATCAGTTACTTTTCTGGCTTTTCCGGAGATGTTATTGTTTTAAATAATAAATAAATAATTTAAAGGAGTAAGCAATGTCAAGACTGAAGCAACAATTAAAAAAGAAAATTGAAGAGTGGCGTCCAAGAACAACAAAATTGTTAAAAGAGTATGGTGATGTAAAGGTTGATGATATTACTATCAAACAGGTTATTGGAGGTATGCGGGGAGTAAAATGTCTGACTACAGATATTTCTTATCTTGATCCGTATGAAGGGATCCGCTTCAGAGGGTATACCATTCCTGAATGTCTGGATAAATTACCTAAGGTTCCAGGTGGAGAAATGCCTTATGTCGAAGGACATATTTTCCTTCTTCTTACTGGAGAAATTCCTACGGAAGAAGATGTCAATGAAGTAGTGGAAGAATTTAAAGTCCGCCGAAAAGTGCCTGAATATGTTTTTGATGTACTGCGTGCTCTTCCCAAGGAATCACATCCTATGGCAATGTTTTCAGCAGCAATTCTGGCTATGCAGAAAGAATCAGAATTTGTAAAGAAATACAATGAAGGCATCAGTAAAGTGGATTACTGGGACCCTACTTATGAAGATGCTATGAATCTTTTGGCAAAACTCCCTGAAATTGCAGCTTTTATTTACCGCTTAAAATATCGTGATAATGATATTATTCCTCCTGATCCTAAACTTGACATGGGCGGTAATTTTGCTCACATGATGGGTATTGACAAACCCTATGATGATGTAGCACGACTGTACTTTATACTTCACAGTGATCATGAGAGTGGTAATGTCAGTGCTCATACAGGACATCTAATCTCCAGTGCTCTTTCAGATATGTATTATGCCATATCCGGCTTACTGGATGGTCTGTCTGGTCCATTACATGGGTTAGCAAATCAGGAAGTGTTACGTTGGATTCAGGGAGTAATGGACAAAATGGGTGGGAAAACCCCCACTGAAGAAGAGATGAAGAAATTTGTCTGGGATACACTTAATTCAGGTCAGGTTATACCAGGTTTCGGACATGCTGTACTGAGAAAGACTGATCCCAGATATAAAGCACAACGTGATTTTTGTTTAAAACATTTACCTGATGATCCCATTTTTAAATATGTGGATATGCTTTATCAAGTAGTACCTCCAATCCTGAAAGAACAGGGTAAAGCCAAAAATCCCTGGCCCAATGTCGATGCCCAGTCAGGAGTCATTCAGTGGTATTATGGAGTTAAAGAATATGATTATTATACAGTTTTGTTTGGAGTAGGCAGAGCTATTGGTGTTGCGTCTAATATTGTCTGGGATCGTGCTCTGGGATATCCTATTGAACGGCCTAAATCACTCACTACAGATATGCTGGAAGAGATTGCTGGTATTAAGAAATAAAGAAATACTTTCCGGTAGCTGATAATAAGTAATATAAACATGAAGTTGCAGTTATCAGGATTTTATTGATTCTGATATTATGAGGATTGATTATACAATAACGAAATATTTTATTCTTCTATAATAATTTTAGAAAATTCACATTTTTAAGATGATCCTCAATAATTATCCAGGAAGTTGGTATTTCTTTCAATATATATTTCAAAACATTGAAAATATTTTATAGAGGTTCAGTATGACACAAAAACACCAGCATGAGACCGTTTTGAATGATTATTTGGAGCATAAGAGGAAGCGAGAAGATTTAGGAATACCACCTTTACCTTTAGATCCCAATCAAACAACAGTTTTATGTGAGTTGTTGCAGTCTCCACCTTCTGATCAAGAATCCTTTTTATTACATCTTTTGAAAAATCGTATACCACCAGGAGTTTATCCATCAGCAAAGGTTAAAGCACATTTCCTGGGAAAGATCCTGCATGATAAATTACAATCACCATTAATCAATAAAACCGATGCAATAAATATCCTTGCTTCCATGCTGGGTGGTTATAATATTAAATATCTCATTGAAGTTTTGCAGCATCCCGAGTTGGCAGACTCTGCAGCTCATGCGTTATCACACACAATCTTAGTATATGATGATGCCTTTAATGAAATAGTAAATCTTTCAAAATCACATCCTGCAGCTCAACAAGTCATTGAATCCTGGGCAGAAGCAGAATGGTTTAAGTCTAAACCAGGCATAGCAAACAAGATCAAAGTTAAAATTTTTAAGGTTGATGGAGAAATCAACACCGACGACCTTTCTCCTGCAGGAGAAGCCTGGAGCAGAACAGATATTCCCCTTCATGCTTTATCAATGGGAGAGAGCAGGTTTCCGGGTGGTATTCAATCTATAGCTGAATGGCGACAGAAAGGATATACAGTTGCGTTTGCCGGCGATGTGGTTGGTACAGGATCTTCCCGTAAATCAGCAACAAACAGTCTCCTCTGGCATATTGGTGAAGATATTCCAGCTGTTCCCAATAAACGAACCGGAGGCATTGTAATGGGTGGGGTAATTGCACCAATTTTCTTTAATACCGTTCAGGATTCTGGTGGATTGCCTCTTATTACAGATGTAACCAAACTAGAAAACGGAGCATTGGCTACCATAGATTGTCAAAAAGGAGAAATTCAGGGAGAATCAGGAGAGGTAGTAGCTGAATTTAAAATCACACCCCGCACTCTCAGAGATGATTTTCAAGCCGGAGGCAGGATTTTAAAAATAATCGGTCGTGCCTTAACCAAAAAGGCCCGCAAGGTTTTAGGATCAAAAGATAGTAAAATCTTCCTTACTGCGGATAATCCTGTCCCACAAAAAAATCAAAAATATTCCCTGGCCCAAAAAATAGTTGGTAAAGCCTGTAATCTTCCTGGTGTACTTCCTGGAACATACTGTGAGCCTAAAATGACCTCTGTCCTTTCTCAGGACACCACCGGTCCTATGACTGCAGATGAATTAAAAGAGCTTGCCTGCATGAAATTTCAGGCCCCACTTTTTATGCAGTCTTTTTGCCATACTGCCGCATACCCTAAAACTACTGACAATCTTATGCATAAAACTCTACCGTCATTTATTACTGTACGCAAAGGTGTGGCTTTAAAACCTGGAGACGGTGTCTGTCACAGCTGGATGAATAGAATGTTGATACCAGATACTCTGGGAACCGGCGGTGATTCACACACTCGTTTTCCCATGGGACTTTCTTTTCCTGCCGGCTCAGGTCTGGTTGCTTTTGCTGGGGCGTTGGGATTTATGCCTCTGGATATGCCTGAATCAGTACTGGTGCGTTTTAAAGGAAAAAGACAACCTGGAATTACACTCAGAGATGTAGTGAATGCTATTCCTTATATGGCTATACAGCAGGGACTTTTAACAGTTCCTAAGAAAAACAAAAAAAATATTTTTAACGGCAGAATTATTGAAATGAATGGTTTGGACGGGATTACCGTGGAACAGGCTTTTGAGTTAACTGATGCTACTGCTGAGCGCAGTGCAGCCGGAGGCTGTATAAGGCTTTCTGAGGATCAGGTCATTACTTACCTGAAATCCAATTTGTCCCTTCTTAAAAAAATGATAGATGATGGTTATGAAGATAATGATACAATAAAAAAGAGAATAGAGTCTATTGAGAAATGGATCAAAAACCCTGAACTGCTCACAGCAGATAAAAATGCGGAATATGCTGCAGATATCGAAATAGATCTCTCAGAAATTAAAGAACCGATTATAGCCTGTCCGAATGATCCGGATAATGTAAAATTACTTTCAGAGGTACAAGGAAAACAGATTAATGATATTTTTATTGGGTCCTGTATGACTAATATTGGTCATTACAGAGCAGCTGCAAAAATCTGGGAATTGGAAAAGGTAAATGCAAAAGTTCGTACTTATATCTGTCCTCCCACCAGAATGGATCAGGCCAAGCTTAAAGATGAAGGCGTATTTGCTAAGTTTAACAAGATTAATACCCGCATAGAGATACCCGGATGTTCTTTATGTATGGGAAATCAGCTTCGGGTACCTGATAAATCAACTGTTTTTTCTACTTCTACTCGAAATTTTGATAACAGAATGGGAACTGGAGCCCAGGTATATCTGGGATCAGCTGAACTTGCAGCTGTGATTGCTATTACAGGAATACTACCCAGTCCCGATGAATATTTTGAACAATACAAAAAGAAAATCCAGCCTTTTGAGAAGGAAATATATGAATATATGGAATTTGATAAGATAACTGGTTTTGATAAAGTGTATAAGTGGCGGGAGATTTAATTTTTTGCAGGAGTGCAGTCCATAAAGGGACTGCACTCCAAAGTAGTATTCGAACGTGGTTCAAAAAAATTCTTGCCTAATAAATTTATTCTACCTACATTACATTAGTCATTATTTTTAATATGGATAAGAAGGGATGGAAAAATCTAATAATTCTTTACAACCATTATTAAATAATTGGATAAATAATTCTGCTGGAGATAATAACAGGAAAAACACAGCAGAGAGGCTTTTAACTACTGCTGAATCAAAGATTTCAGATTCAGCAAGTACGGATATTGATAAAGAACAGTGGCATGAATGGCTGAGAGTTACCGGCAAATCTGAATTTTTATCTTCACTTCCGGATAATAAACAACGAAACAGATGGGCAGAAACAGTATTCAGAGTGATTCGGGCAAGTGAATATAATCTTATTGATTTATTTAAACAGAGAGTAACAGAACATCCTGAACGAATTTTATTTCAGGACTGGAAAAATTCTACAGCTGAATCCTGGACTTATGCGCAAGTTGACAGATTTGTAACAGAAATAGCTGAGGTTTTCTACAATACACATTCAGGTCCGCCTCGGATTGCATTGTTTGTGGAAAACAGTGTTCAGGGTGCATGTTGTGATCTTGCTTGTCTGTTTTATGGGTTTTTAGTATCGCCTTTGAATATCCATTTTAATTCTGATCAGCTTAGTTATATTTTTAATCAGCTGAACATTAATATTGCTGTAACCGACACCCTGGAACGTTACAACAAACTGTGTGAAGTGAGAGAAAAAACCGGATCTTTTTTTCATATTTATGTACTCTCCCAATCCATCGATTTTGATGATGATAAAACACATTTTTTAGCTCAGGCTTGTAAAAGAGTTAACACACATAAAGCAGAACTGAAGTTACAAAAAATTAAGAAGAGAAAACTTAATCAGGTAGCAACTGTTATGTTTACTTCCGGTAGTACCGGAAGACCCAAAGGAGTTGCCTTTTCAAAATACAATCTGATCACTAAACGTTTTGCCAGAGCAGCGTCACTCCCACACGTCGGTCATAATGAAGTTTTGCTTTGTTATTTACCATTATATCATACCTTTGGACGATTTCTGGAAATGCTGGGTATGATATATTGGGGGGGTACCTATGTTTTTTCTCCTAATCCTACTTTTGACACTCTTCTTTCTTTGTTTCCTAAAGTAAATCCCACCGGATTTATCAGTGTTCCTGTACGATGGGCTCAATTGCATGAAAAGATACTTGATTTTCTGGATCTCGATTCTGATCCGGAAGTTGAAAAAAACATTTTACATGAGTTTGCAGGAAACAGATTGAAATGGGGATTATCAGCAGCCGGATATCTTTCTCCGCAGGTATTCCGTTTTTTCCAAAGGAATGGAGTACATTTAAGTTCAGGTTTTGGGATGACTGAAGCAACAGGTGGAATAACCATGACCCCCTGGGGAAAATATCAGGATAATAGTACAGGTATATCACTGCCTGGAATAGAATGTAGATTAACTGAAAAGGGAGAACTAAAAATCAGAGGCCATTATGTTGCCCGGTATTTAAAGGATACGGGTGCTGATGGTATTATTCCATACCCTGATCAGGAAAAAGAAAAATTCTGGCTTCCTACAGGAGATTTATTTGAAGTCTCCTCACAAGGATTTTATTTTATTATAGATCGAATTAAAGATATCTACAAAAACAATAAGGGTCAGACAATTGCTCCGCGCAAGGTGGAAGAAAAATTTATTGACGTTTCGGGTATAAAACGAGTATTTTTAGCCGGAGACGGAAGACCGTACAATATATTATTAATTGTTCAGGAAAAAAATGACCTGGTATTGAAATCTTTATCGTCAGACAGTGAGAGAGAAAATTATTTTCATAATTTGATCATTAATGCAAACCATGATCTTGCTCCTTATGAGCGAATAGTTGATTTTACTGTAATTGACAGAGACTTTGAACTTGAAAAAAAAGAACTTACACCTAAAGGATCGTTAAACCGTAAAGTAATAAAAGAAAATTTTTCAAAACAAATCAATGATTTATATAAGAAAAAATACATTGAATTATCTGTACATGGAATTAATATTCATATTCCACGATGGTTTTATAGGGACCTTGGTATTTTAGAAAATGATATAATTATCAAAAACTCCTCACTTTACAATCTAGACAACCATCACTATTTATCTATCATAACTGAAAAAAAATCAGATATGATTCAGATTGGAAACTTACAATATAAAATCAATAAAAACAGTATTGATCTGGGCCAGTTTGTAAAACAGCCTATGATATGGGTGGGGAATCCTGAGTTGATAGCTTTTTATCCATGTAAAGAAGGCTGGGATGTATCCATGGATTCAGTTTCCCCGCAGGTATTTCGTCCCTGGAAAGTTACAAAAAAACCACCTCAATCAGTTTTTTCACTGTTATTTAATATTCGTGACGGAAATTTAATCGAATTAAACCGACATATTACTGCTATACATTTTGCAGAAAAAAATGATGCAATTCATTCTTTAAAGTTTATTGAAAAAAAATTAAAAAATTCTCAGGAACAGAAAAAACAGTTGATACGCAGAAGATTGGAAGCCTTAGCTCGGCATCCGGAAGAAGATATACGTTGTCTGGCATATCGGATTCTACTGCTTGATGAACCTACATTAGACTATAGTATTTCTTTTCCAGCATTTGTTTATTCTGGTCTGTCATTCTTAAATGAAGAATCAATCAATGAAATTGCTACTGCTACATTTGAAAGACATCGTCTGGAAGCATTGAGAAAAAGATTATATTCTTATCGGGTTTACTTGGATTGGCCTGCAGAGAAAACAACAAGAGATCAGTTTATTAAACTGTTTGAACTTTTAAAATTATATGTAGAGTATCATCCGGAATATTATGAGTCAGTAAGAGCAGAACTGGCAAGCTGGGTTCTCCTTGATTCTGATCAGGATTTATCCAGTTCAGCAAAAAAAATACTGGATCAAATGGTAGCACAATATGAAGATACATTAAATAAAAAAACACCAAAAACTGATACTGCAGAATGGGATAAACGTTTGATATTTGAAGAAGGAATGTCAAAACAGGAGATTAAACGAATTAGAAATGTATTGATCAATACAACCTTTTTAAAACAATCAGTTATATTGGCATGTAATGAAAAAAGTTTTTCAATCAAAAAAGTCCAACACCAGGGGATATGGATATCTTCTATACAAATCACCCAGAATTATTCTCGTTACAGAATGAGTATTAATACAGTAAAAAGTAAACATTATATTTTACAATTAATTCTAAGAAATCATGATAAGGCACCCTCAGTCATGGAATCCATATACTGGCTGGTAGCTATTGCCGGATATCCTTATGGACCTTCTGTACTTCCCAGATTGGGATGTTATCGTCCTGAATTGGGTGCCTGGTCAGCTACGTATATTGGAGATCTTACGGTATGGGAAAAAATAAGACAATTTGCAAGCTCCCACACTATAGCACAGCCTTTTCATAATCCCGAAGCTTGGAAAAAATTACTGGTGCCTGCCTTAACTGCATATTACCGGGGATGGCATAACAGCGGATTTAAAATAATTCCTGGTGCGATATCAACACATAATGTAGCTGTACCTGAACTTGATTTTCAGGAAGTAGTTAAAATCAATTCTATTACTGGCTGGAGTACATATAAAAGTCCGTTATCAATAGTTCAGCCAATAATACATAATTTTTTTAATAAAATAATTGCTTATTTCCCTCGTTTTCAGAAACAGCTTGATATAAGCTGTATATTCGATGCATGTATTGAAGGAATAGGATTTAATAAAGGAATTGATTTTCTTCGTAATTTAATGAAGGAAATTTCTGATTCAGATGATTATACCTTCAATGATCAAAAAATCAAAACAATTTTACAAAATTATATAAATACTATTAAAAACAGTTTTTATATTCCTTTGGCTGTTAAAAATGCTGTTCATCGGTATGAACAATGGCTGCAGATGAATGATTCACCTTCTTCAAAAGCAAAAGAGCAAACATTGATAGAATTATATCGGCTATACAATATAAAAAAATACCCTGGATTTTTACGTTACTATCTCTATAAAATGACTTATTTTAAAAATGCAGATAAAGATGTTCAGGAAGCTTTTGATAAGCTCATTCAGAGAATGGTAAAAGAAGAGGACAAAACTGCAATGCAGTTAACAGAACTTTCTGATCTACAGGCTACAATTGATAACCCTCAGGACAGAGAAGTATTCAGCCGTATGGTGTTTCCGCATATTCAAAAGAAACAAACGATAGATATAATAAAAAGAGGAGAAACTGATCAAAAGAGAGTAGTGGTTCAATCTAATATTACTGATAAAAAAGGAGTTCCTTATATAATCCGTGAGCCCGTATCTCCATCTGAAATTGCTCAGTTATATCGTCTTTTTTATGAAGAAAATTTTTATAAATCCGTTTCAGAACAGAATCAGTATTTAATTGTGGTTGATAATCAGGAAAGAATTATTGCAGGATTGTGTTATAAAATGCTGGAAGACCGGATTGCGCAAATCGACGGTACAGTGGTTGCTTCATCTTTTTCTGGCCGGGGAATAGGTTCAGCAATGATTGAGGATTTTTGTAACAGAATGTTAGGAAGAGATGTAAAAATTGTAAAAACTCATTTTCTACTTCCAGAATTTTATAAAAAATTGGGATTTAAAGTTGATAAAGAATGGGGAGAATTGATTAAATATCTTACTCCTGTTTCAGATGAAAAAGGATTAGATACTCCGTGATTGTAATTAATGTAATTTTATATACTTAATTATAAACTAAATATTCAAATTTATTGAAAAGTACTTGATTTATTATCTAAAGTTATGTACCATTTATCAAAACAAGAAATGAATAATTGGTAAGATGTTATGCATTTGACACTCAGAGCAAAATTAGTTGTTAGTTTTATTGCTGTTATTGTCATCAGTGGTATAGTGAGTATGTATGTAGGGGTGCGTCTTATTGGTGACGGTATAATCCGTCAGGCTCAGGATAAAGTGCGAATTGATCTGAATTCTGCCCGTGAAATATATATGGAAGAATTGGATGAAATCAGATATGTTGTCCGGCTCACTGCTACACGTTTTTTTATGAAACAGAGTCTTATAAATAATAATATTCAATTAATGAAGAAAGAACTGGGTACAATTCGGGTAAAAGAATCACTTGATATTTTAACAGTGACTGATAAAAACGGTATTGTACTTTATAGAGCGAGAAATCCTGACGTTTATGGAGATAATCAATCAGATAATGATATTATTAAGCATGTTATACATAACAAGGAAGTTGCTGCTTCCACAGAAATTGTACCAAGAGGGGAACTTTTAAAAGAAGGAAAACAGTTAGCGAGGCGTGCTTATTTTAAGTTTATCCCGACTCCAAAGGCTAAACCGCGACCTGAAGATGAAATAACTTCAGGAATGATGATGAAGGTCGCTGCACCTATTTTAAATGAGTCTGGTAAGTTGTTGGGTGTGTTATATGGAGGTATATTGCTTAACCGGCAATATGAAATTGTGGATAAAATTAAGCAAACTGTTTATCAAGGTGAGGTGTATGAAGGAAAGGATATTGGTACAGCAACTATTTTTCAGGGTGATCTCAGGGTTTCTACTAATGTTAAACGCGATGATGGAACACGGGCCATAGGCACAAGAGTTTCAGAGGAGGTCTACGATCGAGTTCTTGTTAAAGGACTTCCCTGGATCGAGAGAGCTTTTGTGGTAAACGATTGGTATATTACTGCATATGAACCAATAAAAAATATATCCGATCAGGTTATTGGTATTTTGTATGTTGGTATTTTGGAAAAAAAGTATTCAGATATGCGGCAAACCACTATGCTGTATTTTCTGGGATTAACCCTTGCAGGAATTATCGCTTCTGTATTCATCTCTTATTTTCTGGCTCGCAGGATATTAAAACCAATTCGTAATTTAGTTTTTGCATCAGAACGTTTTGCCCAAGGTGATCTAACCCACAGAGTAAATTTAAAATCAAAGGATCTTATCGGCAAACTTGGGGATACATTTAATTATATGGCTGAATCTCTACGGGAAAGAGATGAGAAGCTAAAGGAACGTGCTCAGCAGACTATTCAGGAATCAGGCAGGTTAGCTACTATTGGACAACTGGCTGCTGGAGTTGCTCATGAATTAAATAATCCCTTGGGTGGAGTTCTCATGTACAGTCATTTACTTTTAGAAAATCTTCACCAGGATGAAGATGCTAATGATTATGGTAATAATGATAGAGAAAATTTAGAAAAAATTGTTAACCAGGCTACTCGGTGTAAAAAGATTGTTAAGGGACTGCTTGATTTTGCCAGACAAACTGAACCAAAAGTTGAATTGTCAGATATAAATGAATTATTGAAAGAAACATTGATTTTAATAGAAAACCAGGCTTCTTTTCAGAATATTGTAATAACCAAGAAGCTGTCACCTTCATTACCTGAAGTCATGGTTGATCAGTCGCAATTACAACAGGTATTTATTAACATTGCTCTGAATGCTGCTGAATCCATGGAGGGAGATTCAGAAAAAGAAGGGAAACTTGAAATCAAAACTGAGGTTTCTGAAGATAATCAGTATGTTGAAATCAGTTTTACTGATACGGGTTGCGGCATTCCGGAAGAAAACATTAAAAGGATTTTTGAACCTTTTTATACTACTAAGGAAGTAGGACGTGGCACAGGATTGGGTTTAGCGATAAGTTATGGCATTGTGAAGAGAAATAACGGAACTATCTCAGTTAACAGTAAAGTAGGTGAAGGCACGACCTTTACCATCAGTTTACCTACTAATAAAGGGGATAATGCATGAGTTATTCTATGAACATACTTATTGTCGATGATGATGAAGCTATACGTGATTCTTGTTCTCAGTTGCTCACAAAGCTGGTAGGTAAGGTTGAAACAGCTCCTGACAGTCAATCCGGATTGAAAAAAATCAGACAAAAAGTATTTGATATCGTTATTCTGGATCTGAAAATGCCCGGAATAGGGGGTATGAAACTGCTGACAAAAATAAGGGAAATTAATCCTGAAACCTTGGTCATAGTAATAACTGGTTATGCAACTGTGGATTCGGCTGTAGAAGCCATGAAGAATGGAGCATATGACTTCCTTCCCAAACCGTTTACTCCGGAAGAACTTCGTATAATCATAAAACGGGCTATGGAAAAAAGAAAACTGTTTTTGGATAATCTTCATCTAAAGAAAGAACTAGAAACCAGTCTTGGATCAGATAATTTAATTGGATCCAGTAAGGAAATGAAGAAAGTTAAAAAGTTAATAAAGAAAGTCGGTCCTACCGGCAGCACTGTATTAATTACCGGAGAAAGCGGTACCGGAAAAGAACTTGTTGCACGAGCGATACATAAAGAAAGCCAACGCAGTCAGATGCCGTTCGTAACAGTTGATTGCAGTACTTTGGTGGAAAATTTATTTGAGAGTGAACTCTTCGGACATGTAAAAGGTTCATTTACAGGAGCAATTGTTACAAAACACGGAAGACTCGAATTGGCAAACCATGGAACAGTTTTCTTTGATGAAATCAGCAATATAGGGATGGAGGTTCAGGCTAAGCTGCTCCGTGCAATTCAGGAAAGAGAAATAATTAAAGTAGGAAGCTCTCAGTCTGTTAAAATCGATATAAGAATTATTGCTGCCACCAATAAAGATTTAAGGAAAGCAGTTGAAGAAAATACTTTTCGGGAGGATTTGTTTTACCGTTTAAGCGTGGTGCCGCTTTTTTTACCCCCTCTCAGAGAAAGAAAAGATGATATTCCTACGCTGGTAGAATATTTTATAAATAAATACAATATAAAGCGGAATAAATCAATACAGAGTATTACAGAGGAGACTATGAATGCATTAATGGATTATCAATGGCCTGGAAATGTTAGAGAGTTAGAGAATGTTGTTGAGAGAGCTGTCGTATTAACTGAAAATGATTATATTGAACCCAATGACCTTTCCTATTACGGACTCGGTATTAAGGAAGATACATATCAGGATAAGTCTCTTGATGAGTTAGAAAAACAGCATATTAGTGAGACTTTGCAAAAGTATAACGGGCACAAAAAGAGAACTGCAGAAATATTGGGCATAGATCGTAAAACTCTTCGGCTGAAAATCAGAAAATATGGACTTGAATAAACTATGACTTTATTATGGGGTATTATACCCCCTGATAAATCAAATTACCCCTATTATTTCCATTAAATTTTTTATACTAAGTTTAACTTACCATACATTATCTTATTTATAAACAGTCACTTATAAAATAAATTCAGTGACTGTTTTAGTATTACAGAATAGTGGCATACTGTTTGTAAGATATAGTATCAAGATGAAGAAAGAAAACAAAGATATACTTATTATTGATCAGGACACAATAACAGGAAAAAAATATCAGTTGATGTTTCAAAAACTGGGGTTTAGTGCTGAAACTTGTTCTGGCCTCTCAGTTGCAGTTCAAAAAATGAAGATTAGAAGATTTAATTGCATTATCATAGATGTCGATTTACCAGAGATGAAAGGCTATAATGCAATAAAACTTATAAGAATACTGGATCCGCAAGTGAAGATTATTGTTACTGCTTCTAATAATACTAAGGAATTAGAGGCAAAAGTGAGAGAACAAAACGTTTTTTTTTATTATATAAAATCTTTTGAAATTGATGAACTAAAGATGGCTGTAAATAATGCGTTAAAAATAAATGTTGAATAGAAAACTAAAAAGATTGAGCTAAAAATGCCTGAGAACAATGCAAAGATATTAATAATCGATGATGATGAGTCCATTCGTGATTCATGTACACAAGTTCTGAAAAATACAGGATATGAAATACATACAGCGGAAGATGGTGAAAAAGGTCTTTCAAAGGCAAAAGATCTGAATCCAGATCTCATTCTTCTTGATCTTAAAATGCCGGGAATGAGCGGAACAGAAGTTTTAAAAAGATTAAAAAAATATGATCCTAAAACTATTATTATCATTATTACCGGTTATGCTACTGTGGAATCAGCTGTTGACAGTATGAAGCAGGGAGTGTATGAATATCTGCCAAAACCTTTTACTCCCAAAGAACTTCGAAAAATTGTACAGCACGGGTTGTTTCGACGGAAGTGTCTTATGGAATCAGAACGGCTGCGTAAAGAGAAAGAGAAAATGAGGAAAAATTTTATTTCCCTGGTCTCCCATGAATTACGTTCACCTCTTTCTGCAGTACAGCAAAATCTTATGACAATAACAAGTGGTATGATGGGAGAACTGCCAGATAATGTCATGAATACACTGCAGAGATTAAGTGGCCGGATCAAAGTATTGATAAACTTGATAAATGATTGGCTTGATCTATCCCGTATTGAGTCCGGTGAAATGGAAATTGAACGTGAGCAGCTAAATTTAAAAAATATTTTAAACGATATCATTAATTTATTCTTCCCATCTGCTGAAAAACAGAATATATCCTTAAAACTGGAAGCACCAAACCATACTTATAATGTTTTCGGTAATGCTCAGACGCTTGAAATGCTTTTTTCCAATTTAATACAAAATGCAATAAAATATACCCATAAAGGCGGGTCTGTTCAAATATCGTTGGAAGAAGAAGATAATTATGTAAAAGCTGATGTCAAAGATAGCGGAATTGGAATATCAGAAGAAAAAATACCATTAATTTTTGAACAGTTCTATCGTATAAAAGATAAAACATTAGTAGAAGGGAGTGGTCTCGGACTTTCTATTGTACAGAAAATTGTTGAACTGCATCAGGGAGTCATAAATGTATCATCAAAAGAGGGTAAGGGAACAAAATTTACAGTTAAACTGCCTTCTAATCATGCCAATGCCGAGAAGCAAAGATCTAATCAGAAAAAGGATGATCAGTGAACATAATGGATTTAAATTGTGACAGTCTTTCTGTTAAATATCGTTTTTTTAATACAGCCAGACAAAATTTTTTAGATGAAGTGTCAGAAGTAACACCAGATTTTATCATTCTTGAAAAATGTCAAGAAATTTATAACATAACTAATAATAGCAGGAGGTAGTAATGAAAAAACAAAAAGTACTTATCATAGAAGATGATAAAGACTTTCTGGAACCTATCAAAACAGTTCTGGAGAAAAATGAATTTGATGTATCTACAGCAATGGATGGTGAACAGGGATTGGAAAAAGCTGAAAAAGAAAAACCCGATTTTATTATTCTAGATATAATGCTTCCAAAGAAAGATGGTTATGCTGTTTGTCATAATATTAAAGATAATGAGTTGCTTTCAGATATTCCTGTGCTCATTTTAACTTCTTTAGCAAATAAAAAAGACGGTAAAATTGGTGCAGAATTATTAGCCAAAGGACATAATGCGGATGGATTCCTGGAAAAGCCGGTAGATCCTCAGGTTTTATTGGAAAAGGTTCATGAGATGATAAAGGATGCAAGTGAGAAAAAGAAAGAAGAATTAAAAGTACTTATTATTGATGATGATCCGGATTTTATTGCTGCTGTAAAGATCATTCTTGAACAGAATGACTATTCTGTATTTGTTGAATATACCGGAGAAGACGGTCTAAACGCTGTAAAAACCCTGGATCCAGATATCATTTTATTAGATGTTATGCTTCCTAACAAAGATGGATATGCTGTATGTAAAGAACTTAAAGATGATAAAAAAACAAAATCAGTTCCGGTTATTTTAATGACCTCTGTAGGATCAAAATTAACTGAGTCCGAATATGCTAAAGCCATAGCTGTAACTCATCAGGCTGATGATTATATTGAAAAACCGGTTGATCAGAAAGATTTATTAAAAAGAATTCGGAAATTTATTGGTCCAGAACGGCGCATTGTTTAAGTTAAATATATTAAAATAATATCTAAAAGAGGGGCAATCATGACTAGTAAAGAAGAGGCACTACACTATCATTCAGTTGATAGACCGGGCAAAATAGAAGTAGTACCTACTAAACCTTGTATAACTCAGCGACATCTATCTCTTGCCTATACACCAGGTGTAGCAATACCATGTAAAGAAATCGAAGCAAATCCTAAAGATGTATATAAGTATACCAATAAAGGAAATCTGGTGGCAGTAGTATCAAATGGTACTGCTGTTTTGGGTTTAGGAAATATTGGACCTGCTGCGGGAAAACCGGTTATGGAAGGGAAAGGGGTATTATTTAAAAGATTTGGTGATGTTGATGTATTTGATATAGATGTTGATACTTCCGATCCAGATGAAGTTATTAAAATATGTAAGTGGCTGGAACCGACTTTTGGAGGAATTAATCTAGAAGATATTAAAGCACCTGAGTGTTTTTATATTGAGGAAACCTTACGTAAGGAATTGGATATTCCTGTATTTCATGACGATCAGCATGGAACTGCCATTATCAGCGGCGCTGGTTTACTCAATGCAGTTGAAATTACAAAAAAAAATATTAGTAAAGCTAAAATGGTTGTTATGGGAGCTGGAGCAGCAGGAATTGCCTGTGCCAAAATGTTTATACAGCTTGGAGTCAAAAAAGAAAATATAGTGATGCTTGATTCCAAAGGAGTAATTTATAAAGGTCGTTCAAAGGGAATGAATCCTTATAAGGAATTATTTGCAACTACTCGTAAATGCAGAACTCTCGAAGAGGCCATGAAAGGTGCGGATATATTTATGGGGGTTTCAGTGGCAGATATAATAGATGAGAAAATGCTGAAAAGTATGGGAGATAAACCAATTATTTTTGCCATGGCGAATCCGGATCCTGAAGTTAAACCAGAATTAGTTAGCAAAGTACGTCCTGATGCAATAATGGCCACCGGAAGGAGTGATTATTCAAATCAGGTAAATAATGTACTTGGATTCCCTTTTATTTTCAGAGGAGCTCTTGATGTTCATGCTACTGCTATCAATGAAGAGATGAAAGTTGCTGCCTGCCATGCACTTGCTGATTTGGCTAAGGAAGATGTGCCTGATTCTGTAGTGCAGGCTTATGGGGGAGAACATTTTCGTTATGGTCCGGAGTATATTATTCCTAAACCATTGGATCCCAGAGTATTAATCTGGGAAGCTTCAGCAGTGGCAAAAGCTGCTATGGAAACAGGTGTTGCTCAGAAAAAGGTAGATATAGAAAAGTACAAACAGGAATTGGAGAATCGACTGGGGAGAAGTTATGAGGTTATTCGGGTAGTTATTAATAAGGCGAAATCAGATCCTAAACGTATTGTATACCCCGAAGGTGAAAATGATAAAGTATTAAGAGCAGCACAAATTCTGACTGATGAGGAGATTGCCAGTCCTATTCTTCTGGGGAGAGAAAAAGTAATAAAAGAAAGAATAAATTCATTAGGCTTGGATCTTGATAATATTCAGATTATTGATCCTTCAACTTCAGATAAGTTTGAACTGTATTGTAAGACCTATCATAAACTCCGCCAGCTTCATGGTGTTACACAATATGATGCAGAACGATTACTTAAGAATGCTAATTATTTTGCGGCTATGATGGTTTATCATAATGATGCGGATGGATTTCTGGGAGTTTGCCATAATTATTATGAAGAGATGCTTCCTGCTTTTCAGGTAATAGATACTGTAAAACCTGATACTAAAGCGGCTTCTATGTTTATTATCATTTTTAAAAAGAAGGTTTATTTTCTTGCAGATACCGGAGCTATTATTGATCCTACTGCAGAAGAATTAGCTGAAATAGCTATTCAGAGTTCAAAAATTGTTCGTCTTTTTGACATGGAACCGCGTGTTGCAATGCTTTCTTTTTCTAATTTCGGCAGTGTAAAACATCCAACTACTACAAAGATACAGGAAGCTGTAAAAATAGCCCGCAAACGAAAACCGGATTTAATGATCGATGGAGAAATGCAGGGTGATACAGCCATTGATCCTCAGATTATTGAGGAAATGTATCCTTTCAGTACCTTAAAAGGAGGTGCAAATGTTCTCATATTTCCTGAGCTTCAATCCGGTAATATTGCCATGAATCTATTGAGACAATTAGCAGATGTCGAATCTATCGGTCCTATCCAGATTGGACTTTCTAAACCAGCTCATGTAATACGTAAATCCGCCACTGTGGAAGAAATAGTACGTTTATCAGCTTTTTGTGTAGTCGATGCGCAGAAATGGCTTATGTAGTAAAGAATCAATTAGCTATAGTATAATTTAAATATTTCTATCAGACCTGACAGATTATTTCTGTCAGGTCTGATTTCTTTTTCCGCACAATGAATTATTGTTTTTAATTACAAAAATTTATAAATAACTTGTTGACAAGTCAGTAAAGATTACTTATATTATTTTTTTATTCATTGATGTGCATAATAAAAATGAGAGCATAATGAATCAGAAAACAAATCTAGATGATCATAATATTGGCAAGCTTCTGTTTAAATTGTCTTATCCTGCTACTATTGGTATGCTAGTTATGTCATTCTATAATATCATGGATACTATTTTCATAGGTCATGGAGTAGGAACTGATGGTATAGGTGGAGTTGTGGTGGCTTTCCCAATTCAGATGGTTGTCGGCGCTATAGGACAAATGATAGGAATCGGCGGGGCTTCTCTGTTTTCACGCAGTCTGGGAGAGAAAAATATTGATAAAGCACGCCGAACGCTGGGTACAGTTGTGGCTGCTGTTCTGGTTGCAGGGGCTGCCATTACTGCAATAGGATATATCAAGTTAAATGATTTGCTGCGTCTGTTTGGTGCTACTGATTCATTGCTTCCTTATGCCCGTGAATATCTTTCTATTGTACTGGCTGGAGTTGTCTTTCATACTTTGGCAATGGCTCTCAATAATATGGCTCGTGCTGAAGGCAAAGCGAAAATTGCCATGACTACTATGATTTTATCAGCTGCAGTGAATATGATACTAGATGCTTTATTCATTTTCGGTTTTAAAATGGGTATTAAAGGTGCTGCTCTGGCAACTCTGATTGCCTATATAAGTGCTGCTTTATTTTTGATCTTTTTCTTCCAATCAGGTAAAAGTGTTCTCCATCTACGTATCAGGAATATAGGTTTTGATCTGTCAATTTTGAAGGAAATACTGGCTGTAGGAGTAGCTTCCTTTATTCGCCAGACCGCTATGAGCTTTTTAATTATTCTTCTGAACCGGCGATTAGGTCAGTTGGGTGGTGATATTGCAATTGCTGTATTTGGAGTAGTAATGCGGTTAATAATGTTTATTTTTACACCCATAATGGGTATAGCTCGTGGCTTACAGCCAGTAGCAGGATTTAATTATGGTGCTCAAAGATTTGATAAAATGAAAAAATCTGTAATCATAGCAACTATCGCTTCTACAATAATTGCAGTATCAGGTTCATTATTGCTTACTATTTTTCCTGAAGCGTTTCTTGGTCTTTTTTCTGATGATCCAGAATTGGTTAATCAGGGTCGAATAGCATTGCGTTATATTATTCTGGCTTTTCCCTTGGTTGGATTTCAGGTGATGGGATCTACACTGTTTCAGGCTACAGGTAAAGCTGCACAGACACTTGTTCTTGCACTTGCCCGGCAGTTATTGCTTCTTATTCCTCTGATTCTCATATTGCCTCATTTTTTTCATCTTACAGGTCTGTGGATAGCATTTCCCATTGCTGATACTCTTGGATTTTTTCTTGCTGTATTTATGGTTTACCATTTTCGTTATCTTTATCAAATCCGGTCTGAACAGGTTGTAGAGGTTAGAAAATAAATCGTATAACAATTGATCATGAATATAAAAATTCCATATAGAAATGATTTTCAGCTTTTATCGATTTCTGAAGACAGATTAATCTCACTTATCCATCCTAATCATGTTGAGATTAATGATGAAAGCGAGTGTATATCTCAGGCAATAAGTAATCCTCATGGGTGTATGCTGTTTTCTCAATTCATAGACAGAGTAAAAAAAATTCTGATTATTATTAATGACGGAACTCGTCCCACTCCCACAGAGAAAGTTTTAGATTCGATATATAATGTAATACAGAACAGAGACATATATTTTCTTATTGCAACCGGGACCCACCGGTCTCCTGTCAAACAGGAATTGAGGAAAATACTGGGGAAATATTATGAAAGATATAGAAATAATATTCTGGTACATGATGCAGATAACAGTGAAATGGTGAAAGCAGGAGTAACTGATCTGGGTACAGAAGTATACTATAATAAAATCATTTATGACTTTGACAGGATACTTTGCATAAGTTCTGTAGAGCCACATTATTTTGCCGGTTTTACCGGAGGAAGAAAATCATTTCTCCCTGGAGTTACTTCTTTTAAAACCACTGAAATGAATCATAAACTAGCACTTGATCCAGCAACCAAAATACTCAAATTATCCGGTAATCCGGTACATGAAGACATGAGTCAGGCGCTCAAATTTTTTGGTACGAAAAACATTTTTTCTGTTCAGACTGTGCTGAATCGTAAAGGCCATATATACTATACTGCTGCCGGGAATATAGAGAAATCTTTTATTGCTGCCGCTGAAAAATGCCTTGATGTATATTCTATACCCATTCGGGAAAAGGCGGATATTATTATTGCTGTTGTAACTTCTCCCATGGATATTAATTTATATCAGTCTCATAAAGCTATGCAGCATGCCAGGTTAGCTCTGAAACCTGGAGGTATTATTATTTTAGTTTCACCCTGTTCAGAAGGAATGGGAAATACTATTTTTTCCCGTCTATTGCGTTCGTCAGCAACACAGGATCAGTTATTGAAAAATGCTGAAAAGAATTTTATACTGGGTACTCAGACAGCGGTAAAATTTGCTGAATTAAGCAAGGAAGCTCTACTCTGGGGAGTAACTGATATGGATACGGATATAATCAGAAATATATTCATGAAGCCTTTCAAGACCCTCCAGCAGGCTATGGAAGAAGCAATTACTGTTAAGCCTGATGGCAAAGTATTAGTGTTAATGAATGCTACTCTTACTGTTCCTTTTCTAAGAAAACAGTCCTGACCACATTTTTATCTCTTTGGCTTTTATTCTTCCGGAGGAAAATCTTTAAGGATTTCCCTTGCAGAACTCACAAAATTATTCTCCGGATTGGTGCGGTCCAGAACATCTTTCCCAACTCCCTGCCATGCCAGTTCTTTTTGCTGGTTATCTACAATATCAATAACCAGAGTTCCCTCTTTATAGTGTACAACACGTCCGGGTCTTGTTCGCCAGACTCTGCCCCAGCGGCCTGTTCTGTAAGTAGGGGGGACCCAATTTTTTCTGTTTTGGATATTTGTATAAAAAATTACCAGAAAATCAGCATTTTCTTTGGAATCAGCTTCAATATATCCTTTTTCAGAAAATATGATTTTTATCTGATTCAGAATATCTTTTTTGAGTAAAGGATTTCTGATTGCACCTTTTCTGCTTTCTTTGCTTTGAGGTGCTTTAACCAGAGAATAGGTTTTAAAACTGCTAAAATTCACAGATTTATCATAATTCACACTTACTCTTACTGCTGAACAACCGGTTAGAATAATCAATAGTAAACCAACAAGGGATAGAAATATCTTTTTCATGTCAATACTCCTTTTTAATCTAATAAACGTTTTTTTAATTAATTTATTGTAAGTATTCAATGAATTTATAATTAATTTTTCTTGTTGTTATATCTTAAAATCTTCCTGGTCAGGATTCAATCCTACGTACTACCTCAGGACCAAAAAAGGAATGACCGCCGATCATTTTATCAATAACAAAGATAAGTAATTCTGCCAGAATAAAAAAAACAAAGAAAACCAGGGGTCCGTATTCTTTAATGGAAAATAGATTTGTAGCAATAAAATATGCAGCTATTGAGATTATCAAGGGGAGAATGAAAACCAGGAATGAGGCAGCAATGACACTTTTTGGCTTGGTCTCAAGTTCCACTTTATCGCCAACGTTGAATTTACTAGTGTTTATTTTCAAATCAATTCTTCTTTTTCCCCTGCTACTGGCATGACATTTTGATTTCAGTGTACACGTATGACATCCACTGTTAGCATCAATTTCAATTGTACAGATATCTTTATTAATTGAGATTATTTTTCCATTTTCTTTCATGGTAATATTTTCTCATTATAGATAATATATAAATTTATTAAAATTAATAAAAAAGAAGAATTTTATCAAGAATATAATGAAAAATTATGCTTTTACGTTGCGAGAGCTCTCAATATTTATTTAAAGATTATTACTGTGTTTTCTTCTGAAATACCCGTACATAATCTACTGTCATTTTCTGAGGAAATTGAGTAGTATTGTCCGGATTCCCCGGCCAATTTCCCCCTACTGCTACATTTAATAATATGTGAAAACGCTGATCAAAAGGAGCCGGGTAGGGACCATTCTCAGAATACCATTCTGTTTGGGTAGCATAATGAATATCATCAACATACCATCGAATTTCTGTAGTATCCCATTCCAGGGAAAATACATGGAAATCATCATTAAATGAATCTGGATATGTATAAGATTCGCCTTTATGTTTGTTACGGGGATAAGAGCCTCCATAATGAATGGTTCCGTAAATTTTATCTGGTTCCTGTCCTAACAATTCCATAATATCAATTTCTCCGCTCGCTGCCCAGCCGCCGTAGACCCAGTCAGTGGGGAGCATCCAGATAGCAGGCCATATACCCTGTCCATAAGGAAGTTTAGCACGAATTTCAAAGCGGCCATATTTCCAGTCTCCCTTATTTTTTGTTCTCAGACGTGCTGACGTATATTTCCGGGTACCTTCAGGGCCCGTATAATTCTCTTTAAGAGCAATGATCAATAACGTGCCGTTTTCAACAAAAGAATTTTCCTGCCGGTCAGTATAGTATTGAAGTTCATTATTACCTCCACCCTGAGCATTGACTTCATGTTCCCATTTTTCCGGATTTATGCCTGATCCGTTAAAT
>Ga0180433_10001503_pt1 | contig 38753 bp, 43 predicted proteins | sample SS_ome_8_FD_132980 | JGI IMG/M metagenome (GOLD analysis project Ga0180433, IMG submission 132980) | Hypersaline lake sediment archaeal communities from the Salton Sea, California, USA - SS_1_D_1 metaG | ecosystem: Environmental > Aquatic > Non-marine Saline and Alkaline > Hypersaline >... | reverse complement strand
TCTAGTAATTTAATTGTACGAAGTAAATTGATTTTTGATAAACCTATAGGACTTAATAATACTAGAAGAGTACCCAATATAGGAGCAAGTAACGTTAGTAAAGGACCTAATATAGGAGCCAATAAGACTAATAAGGGTATTAGAATCGGTGAAAGAAGTACCAATAGAGGTATCAAGCATGGTTTCACTGGATCATATCCAGATAGAAAATTATCTTTAAATGCTGAAAAACTTTCATCTGAGTTTCGCTCAGAGAGTTTTTTTATAACTGTATTTAACTCAGCTAAAACTCTTTCTTTACTAACAATTGTTTTCTTACTTAGCATTATTTGCTCGACGATCTTATTCTCTTTATTTGACGTTGCATTTACTTGCTCTACTGCAGTTACTGAAAATAAAATAATTAAACACGCAACTACATTTATTAACATAATAAACTTTTTTTTCATTTATATCACATCATCCAATATTTTTATATATATTTGTTAATAAAAGTATTTAAGCTTTATGATAAACTTGTGCAATATTAAAAAAAGAAAAAAATAGGTTTTAGTGATAAATAGACATTTGATTGCTATTAATATAAAAGGCTTAACCACATAAAGGGCATTCCGTTGAAGTTAATTCAGCGTAATCTTTGCAGTTTTTATAGTATATTAAAGCACAAATTACAAGACCAAATCCAAATGTAGCAAATAAAACAGGGGTTGTAGTTCCCTTAGCTATAAGTGCTAAAATATTATAAAAAGTCTGTTGTGCAGTTCCACCAAGAAAGAAACCAATAACTGCTTCAAAGTTATCACATTGTTATTCTGTCCATCCATCGCCATCTGATAATTCAATTGAATCACTTTGTGTTTTTGGTACTGCTGTTGCAGTAGAAACCATCAGCAATACAGCCAATATACTTATGATTATTATCATCTTTTTCATATCTATCACATCTCTTTCGAAATCTGTTTTATAGTATATGTTAAATAAAAGTATTTAAGTTTTTTAGAACGAACGTCCAATTCCCCAATAAAAAGATCTTCAAGCGTCAACTTAATATTTCATCTAATCGATAATCATCCCAATTTCTTTTATCAAATACGATTTCTAGCTCAATAGGAGTTATAATAGGTTTTTTATAACTTAAATAATCATCAACTGCAATTCTTGAACAAGCTGTAGAAACAAAACAATCAATATCAGTAAAGCCTTCAAGAAATTGAGAAGAAAAAAAATCTAAAGCAATAAAATAAGATTTTTTATTGTTACTATCAATTATATCTTTAAGTTTTAATGCTAAATCCGTTCTTTTCTGACCCTTTTTTGTTCCAATAAGAATCCCAAAAGCTTCTGCATCTTTTGATTTAGCTATTGCAGCATATCGCTGTCTTAAAACCTTATCTTTCATAGTTTCAAGTTCTTTTTTCATTACTTGGTTTGTATAAGGATCAAACGATATTACGGGCTTTTTGGTATTAATTAATACTCCCAAAGGGTGAAACGTTCCACTACCAATAAATAAAAACACATCTACTTCATCTTTGATCTTACTTGCAGCAGAGAAATTACATCCAAGAATTTGTCCTTTTGCATCAACTCTTTCATCTCCCTTTCCAATTAAAACTTCAAAATTCTCTTCTAACAGGCTTTTTCTAACCTTTTCAAGAAGATGAACATGCTGAGCAGTACTCACTAGCCCTATCTTATTAGAATCAAGCTTTGGAACAACTTTTTTAATAAGTTTTTCTACATCAAAATCCACAGAAGCATTGATAAACATTGTAGGAGGCTCTGTATTTTTTAAAGAAAGAATTGGTAGATGCCCTATTTGAACGATAAAATCAACGCCAATGTCTTTAATATCAGAAGCAACAATATCACAGGCACCAAAACAAGGATCTGCATAAACAATAAACTCCGCATCAGTCTTGTTTTCCAAGAAATTTACAAAATCAGCTGCATAAATCTTGAGCCCTTCAGGAAGCTGCAATAGTATTTTTTTGTAATTTTTTTCATTAATTTCCTTTGCTGCTTCTTCAAGATTGATGTTATAGTTAGATACTTTCATTTTTTTACCATATTAATGACATACCAATCTTTTGGATCGTCTAACTCTGTATCTACAGTTAAATGAACAATTGAAAGAGTAGGGTAAAGATTTTTCAAATCATCTAGATCCACATTTTCAAACTTTTTTACATTGTTGATATATGCTTGCTCTGTAAGAGCGTTAGATTCATAGTTTTCCTTGGTTCTATTAAGGATCCGATTGATACTTGCTTCTTTGGAACAACTGGTTTGTTGAATTACAAATATCTTATTTTGAGTTGCTGCAATCCCTGCGGCTCTTCTCCGAAGTTCTTGGGTTACAAACGTTGCATCCAAAATTGCACCATTGTCTTTTATTAAGGCCTCTTCTGCACGTTTGAACATTTCATCATAAACACGTTTTCTAATCTCATAGTTATTAGCTATTTTTTCATCAAAAATATCCATTCCTTTGAGTACTTCACGTCTAATAAGATCAGTTCTAAGTATTGGATAACCTTTAATCTTTGATATTTCTGCAGTAGTCTCAGTTTTATAGCTTCCAGGAAGGCCGCATGCGATGAGAAGCGTTCCAGGCCCAAGTTCATTTTCTATGAATTTTTCAAAAGGTTCATTCATAACTTTCACAACCCCCTGAATATTAATTTACATATATAGTATTAATCTTCAAGTATGTAGGAATGTGCCAGTGAAAAATATTTTTGAGCAGTCTTTTTTGCTTGATTTTTTTTATCATCAGATATAGAGGAATCATTTAGGGTAAAACTTGTAACTTTTCCTCTAACATAAGCTCTGTACACTTTGTAAGATTTAATAAGTGAATGAATACGATCGTCGTCTTTTTCACCTGAGTAATTAAGATATGCTTTACAAAGCTCTTCAGACAATGCTTTTCCATTGTTAAACTCAAGATCCATAAGTAAAAATGCAATTTCTGAGAGAACATCTGAGTATCTAAACCGTTCATTAAATTCAATACAGTCGAAAATAATGATAGGATCTGTAAGACATATATGTTCCATATGTAGATCACCATGGCAATCCCTGATTTTCCCATCTTTTACTCTTTGTTTGAAAAGATCTTTATGTTTTTTATAAAATTCGTTTGTCCAGCATTTTAAATCGTTGTATTGCTCCTGAGAAATAGATTTTTCAATAAAACATTCGGTCTGCTCAAAATTCTCATCAGTATTAAATTTGATAACATCAAGATTTCCAAATTTATCAATTTCTCTTGAATGTTTAGCAGTTTTATGAAAGTCAGCAATAGCCTCAGCAATTCGTTTAATATCATCTATTGTAACAGATCCTTTTTTAAACCTTGTTTTCAATAGATCTTCATCAGACAATCGCCTCATTTTAACTGCATAATCAACTATATTGCCATCTCCATCAATAGAATATTTTTTACCATCAAAAGTCACAGGATAAACACCTAGATAAACATCTTTTGAAAAACGACTATTCAGCTCAACTTCTTTATTACAGTAATATTTTCTTTTTTCAAGAGTCGAAAAATCCAAAAAACCAAAATCTACTGGCTTTTTTATTTTATATGCATATTTACTAGTTAGAGCTACATAAGAAATATGGGTTTGTAAGAAGTTTATTGAATCGATATTTTCTCCATATGTTTCAGGTTTTTTGATTTGTTTTATAAATTCTTTTTGATCCATGATAACTATTTTGCGGAAAGTAAAAGACATTATAAAAAGTTTTACCGAAAAAATTAACTTATAATACATATAGCACTATCAGTACATGGATTAATAACAAAACAATTGCTGTTGGAATAAAAATTGGATACATCTTTATAGTTTCAGTTTTTAGATAGCTACTACTAACAACATTACAAAGATGAATAGGTGAAATGAGATATCCTAAAAAACCACTCATAAATATAAGACTTGTAAATCCAATAACACTTAAACCAGATGCATCAAAAAACGGTAACAAAAGAGGATATGAAAGGGTTATAGAAACAAGCAAATATCCTGTAACCAAACCAAGTATGAGTGGCAGTAATATAAGCATCAATAAAATAGGGACATTGAAACCTTGGATCATATCAAATATCGCAATACTTGAATTTGTGATATCAAAAATTTCTTTGAAAACCATTATACCAATCATAAGCATCGCAAATTTCCAAGTAATAGATTTTTTAAAAAGTTCCTTAAATTCAGATTTAGGAGTTTTTACCAGATATAAAAGAATAATGATACTTGTTATAACCCCGAAGATGAAACAAATCTCTAGAGGTACATTAAACAATATATTAAAAAAACCAAAGAAAACAGGAATAATTGGCGGCAATATAAACAAAAGCCCCTTGCATTCCTTTTTAATACATTTAAAATCCATTTTTTTTGATTTGATAAAATCCTTATTTTTGTTTACAAAAAAAGTTAATAATATAAATCCTAACAAAACCATAGCAACAAAAGTCAAAAAATTTCCTCTGATAAGATCAGCTACTTCGATTTCAGCTAATTTAGCTGTTGTAAGAATAGTAATCGATATAGGATAAACTGGAAACCAGATGTGCCTAAACCATACATTAAAAAAATTTTTTTTATCAACATGGATATTGAATTCTTCACCTTCTTCCTCGACAACCGGTGCAGAAAATAATGCGCCTCCAGGAACCGGCATTAAGCCATATATTGCTGGAACAGCAGCCATTGTTCCTCCTTTTGTAAAAATTGTTCTAAGACTATCTATGAGTTTTTTTATAGCTCCTGTCTCTTGCATTATTTTTGCAAGCATATAGATTAAAGTCATCAATATTGCAAGCAGTGCAGTATCAATCAAAAACTCTTGATTTCCAATCATTTTTAAGGGGATTTCTACTAAATTTATTTCATTAAACGAAAAGATTGCTAAACTAATTGCTCCAATTATTAGTGCAAAGCCAAAATTAATTTTAAAACGAATTAAAAGAATAACTAAAATAAATGCAATTATAACTCCGATTAATTGAAGCATCGGTCAAGTAAATCAAAGTTGACTTTATTTATTTAACTCTTTATCGTCTTGTTCAATTTTTTCTGCTTTACTCCACATCTGACTAAATTGTTCATTTAAGTCTTGAACAATATCTTTTTCTACTGTCCAAAAAGCAATTTCATCTTTTTTTATAGGACCTGAAAGTATCAATGCTCTATCATCACCTAAAATATAGTTGCCTTTGATGCCGGTATGTCTCTTTGCATCAACACCTGCTAACATTTTTTCATCTTTATATTTATTAACAAGTACTTTTGCATTAGATGGTAATTCAACATCAGATAAATACTCAGCCATAATCCTTGGATTAGAAATCTCTGAGATGCTCCATTTTTTAGTGTGCTTAGATGCAGGAGGAATGCTAGATGATTTTTTAGAACTTATTTCAATTGCAATACCAACAATGATTACTCCTAAACCAAAACCAATAACTAACGAAAGTATATCCATAGTACAACATCCACCCTATTACTTTAGTATATCAAATAACTAATATAATAGCTTTTTTTAAAAATTATTCTTTAATTTGCAAAATTATTTAAACAGCCAGAAATTATTGCCTAAGCTCCATTATGAAGATAGAAAAAATAAAAGAAGAAATAAATAGACTCAAAGAAGGAAAAAATGCTTTGATACTCGTACATAACTATCAGATTCCGGAGGTTCAAGACGTAGCTGATTTTTTAGGCGATTCACTTGATCTTGCTAAAAAAGCATCAAATACAGATGCAGAAAATATTATTTTTTGTGGTGTAGATTTTATGGCAGAATCTGCTAAAATCTTAAACCCAGATAAAAGAGTAATACTCCCAGATATATCAGCTAGTTGCCCTATGGCACATATGGTAAATATAGATGGATTAAAAAAACTAAAAAAAGAGCATTTGGAAGCAGAAATAGTATGTTATATAAACACAACTGCTGAAGCAAAAACATATGCAGACATTTGTTGTACATCTTCAAATGGAAAAAAAGTTGTAGAAAAAACTTCATCAAAAAAAGTGATTTTCATACCAGATAGAAACCTAGGTTTATATATACAAAGACAAGTCCCAGAAAAAGAAATGATGTTTTGGCCAGGATATTGTTCAACCCATAATAATATCAGAAAAGAAGATATTCTGAATCTAAAAAACAAATATCCAAACGCAGAAGTTCTTGTTCATCCTGAGTGTAGAATTGAAGTGATAGATATAGCAGATCATGCACTTTCCACAAATGGCATGGTAAACTATATACAAAAATCAGATACAAAAGAGTTTATAATTGGCACGGAAAAAGATATTTGTTACAGATTTGAATGTGAAAATCCGGGAAAAGAATTTTATCCTGTTAAATCTGCAATTTGTAAAAATATGAAAAAAATTACCGCCGAAAAAATACTACAAAGCCTAAAAACATTAAAACCAGTGATCAATATTCCAGATGATATAATGAGGGAGGCAAAACAACCTCTTCAAAAAATGATGAATATTGGACGAGGAGACTAATAAAGATATGAAAAAAATATATTTAGATTATGCAGCCTCAACACCTGTAGACCCAATTGTACTAAAAGAAATTTTACCATATTTTGATGAAAAATTCGGTAACGCTTCTTCGATACATAACTGTGGTAGAGATGCTTTTGATGCAATTGAAGACGCAAGAGAAAGAATATCTGATCTTATTTCCTCAAAACCTGATGAAATAATATTTACATCAGGCGGTACAGAGTCAGATAATCTTGCAATAAAGGGAATTAGCTTTAAAAATAGAGATAAAAAAGAATCAAAAGGATACAATATCATAACATCTGAAATAGAGCATCCTGCAGTTTTAGAAACTTGCAAGTATATGGAAAAAATTGGTTATAATGTTAGGTATCTTCCTGTGGATAAATACGGTTTCATAGATTTAGACGAACTTGAAAAATCAATATCAAAAGATACTTTTCTAATAACGATAATGTTTGCAAATAATGAAATTGGTACAATAGAACCAATTAAAGAAATAGGTAAAATTGCAAAAAAGCATGATATTTGTTTTCATACAGATGCGGTCCAAGCTGTTGGTAAGGTACCAATTGATGTTAATGATATGAACATAGACATGCTATCTATTTCCTCACATAAGATATATGGACCAAAAGGGTGTGGAGCTTTATACCTTAAAAAAGGATGCAGTATAGAAAGTATTTTACACGGTGGAGGTCATGAAAAAGGTTTGAGGAGTGGAACATATAACACACCTGGTATAGTTGGTCTTGGAAAGGCATGTGAACTTGGTAAAAAGAGAATGGAAAAAGATACAAAACATATGAAAAACCTAAGAGATGAATTAATAAAAAATATTTTAAAAATTGAAGAATGCTATTTGAATGGGCATCCTAAAAAAAGACTTGTGAATAATGCTCATTTTCGTTTTAATGCAATTGAAGGTGAATCGTTAAGCATGTTACTTAACGATAAAGGAATTGCTTCTGCTACAGGTTCTGCTTGTTCATCTGAAAAACTTCATGCATCACATGTACTAACAGCAATAGGATTAAAACCAGAAGAAGCACATGGATCATTAAGACTAAGTCTCAGTAGAAACACTACAAAAGAAGAAATAAATTATGTAGTAAAAGTTTTACCAGGAATTGTAAAAAAATTAAGAGAAATGTCTCCATTATGGAATAGATAAAGGTGTTAATTATGAGCGATATGTATACAAAAAAAGTCCTTGATCATTTTCGAAATCCACGTAACATGGGAAAAATTAAAAACCCAGATGGTGTAGGAACTGTAGGAAATCTATCATGTGGAGATATAATGACTATTTATATCAAGGTTAAAGATGATAAAATTTCGGATATAAAATTTCAAACTTACGGTTGTACAGCAGCCATTGCTAGTACAAGCATTGCAACAGAAATGGTAAAAGGTAAGACATTAGACGAAGCAATGAAACTAACGCGAGATGATGTAGCAAATGAATTGGGTGGACTTCCTGCAATAAAAATGCACTGTTCAAACCTAGCATCTGATGCACTAAAAGAAGCAATAAAAGATTATAAGGAGAAAAATAAAAAATGAGTTCATATATAATAATAGATGGATGGCAATCAAACATTCGTTTTTCATGTGCACATATTATATATGAATATGAGAAATGCGGAAGACTTCATGGACATACTTATGCCATTCATGTAAAAATTACGGGAAAAACTGATGAAAAAGGTATAATAATAGATTTTTCCATTTTAAAACAAGCATTAAGAGAAATTGCAAATGAACTAGATCATCATGTGTTGATACCTGAAAAAAGCAGTATCTCAAAAATTGACAAACAGAAAGATGCTGTCGAAATCCAAGTTCTTGATAAAAGATTTGTATTTCCTACAGAAGATTGTGTTTTTTTACCTATAAAATCTACATCTGCAGAAAATCTTGCAAAGTACATCTTAAATCAACTATTTGATAAAATAAATCTACCAAAAGAAATTGAAAATGTAGAAGTAGGCGTAGATGAAGGGTATGGCCAAGGTGCAAGAATTAGTAAATCTTTAAAATAAATAACTTTGAGAACAAAAATGAAAAAAGCAGTTTGTTTAATATCAGGTGGTCTTGACTCAGCAGTTACTTCATATATTGCAAAAAAACAAGGGTATGAAATTTATACAATTACTTTTCAGTATGGTCAAAGACACAAAAAGGAAATCAATCTTTCAAAGGAAATATCTAAATTGGTAAAATCAAAAAAACACATAATTTTTGATTTAGATCTCTCAAAATTTGGCGGATCTTCACTTGTTGATAAAAAAATCAAAATCGAAGAAAACCCATTGGAGAATATAGGAAAAAAGATACCTTCTACTTATGTACCTGCAAGAAACACAGTTTTTTTATCTATTGGATTAGCATATGCTGAAGTAGTTGATGCTGATGCTATTTTTATTGGTGTAACTGCAACAGATTACTCTGGTTATCCTGATTGTAGACCTGAATTTATTAACTCTTTTGAGGAGATGGCTAACCTTGCAACAAAAAAGACGACTAGCGGGAAAAAAATCAAAATAAAGACTCCTCTTATCAGTATGACAAAAACTGAAATAATAAAAACAGGTATGAAAAATGATGTTCCTTTTGAAAAAACTTGGTCATGTTATAACGGAAGGAAAAAAGCTTGCGGTAAATGTGATTCGTGTAAACTAAGATTAAGAGGATTTAAAGAAGCAGGTATTGAAGATCCTATAGAATATGAATAAAAATTATTCCTTTTTTGATTTAAGATAACCATAGATATCAAGTGAAACAGGAATAGATATCAAAAATCCAATGAATATAAAAAGACAAATCAAAGAATCACCTGGTACATTACTAACAGTAGATTCTTCTCCACTTATAATATCATTAAAAAACAGATTTATTGTACCAATCCATGGGATTTCACTTCTTGCCTTTCCTGAAACCCATTCCAATTTAACAGGTTCATCTGTGATGCCGCCTAATTGATCACTTGTTGGATTGGTTCTTGGATTATCACCTTTTGTTATAAAACCAGAATGAGACCAATCTACTTTTTTGGGTTTATCATTGTAAGTTTTTATTCCAAGTTCTGGTAAATACAGAGGCTTTGATGCATTATGGTTTGTTATATTTGTTCCTTCGATAGTATACGTTTTCTGTCCATTTATATACTCTACTTCAACCCAACACATGGCCCTATGGATAATTTGATCAGCTACCTGGCTTCCATCAGGACGATATACTATTACATCACCAGATTTCCCATATTGTATGCTATTTTCATTTTTTGCATATGTCTCAACATCATCTTTTTCATTTACTTTTACTAATAAAACCATATCACCTGCGTCAATGGTACCTAACCTTCCAAATGGTTCATCGATATGTTGCATGCTTCCTGATTCTATTGCAACCATTGGAGCGCCAAACCATTGTCCCGTATATGTCCAAAGCGCGATTAAAACAATTAAAACAAGAAATAATGCAACAAATATATCTCTTAATAATGATACTTTACCATCATCACTTCTCCAAAAACGCATGAAAAGATTTTTTGTTTTGGTAAAGCTTTTTTTAATATCCATGAAATCACTTTTAGTTCACTAAATCGTTTTTTTCTACAATAACTTTTTTTGTTTCAGAACCGCATATAGGACACTTATTTATATTGTCTTTGAATTTTTTTCCGCAACCACGACATTTAAAGACCCATTTGAATCTCTTTTTTATTTTTTTTTGAGAGATATTTTCATAATTAATCGATAGATTATTTGCCATATTTTGAATGGAATAGTCATCTGTAAGAATAACTACTTCTTCCCCTTTGTTTTTCAATTCAAGTGCCAAAGCCAATATTTCTACATCTGTATCTGAAATCCTACCTATGTCTCCTGTATCTTTTGATTTTTCTTTTATTTTTCTTATGTATTTCTTATCTGGAGAAAAGATCTTTAATCCTCCTTCTTTCATTATTTCAAATTTTTGATAATCTTTTCCACCCGGCTTAAGCTCATCTGAAACACCTGGAGTTGTAACTATATTACAATCTTGAAAAATTAGATATTTACCTGAAAGAATGGATGATGTATCGATAATGTATGTAATAATATTATTTTTAATCATTTTACAAGGATTTTTGAAAAAATTTTAGTAATATCTTTTATTTTGATAGATTCTTGTTTTCCTGTTTTCATATCTTTGATAGTTACCATATTTTCTTTTATTTCACGTGGACCAACAATAACAGCTTTTTTTGCATTTATTGAATTTGCATGTTTCATAGATTTGCTAATACCTCTTCTAAGAAGATCGATATCACAAGAGATTTTGTTTTTTCTTAATGCTTCTGCTATTTCAATTGATTTGTTGATCATACTTTCATCTAGGGGTATTACATAAGCATCGATACTTGTATTTGGGAATTCATGTTTTTCAGTTTCTAAAGCAAGTAATATTCTATCAAAACCAATTGCAAACCCTGCTGTAGGTGTTTCTTTTCCTTTAAAAAGCGAAACAAGTTCATATGCACCCCCGCCACATATTTGTTTTTCTGCTCCAAGATCTGGTGCTTCAATTTCAAAAACAACACCTTTGTAATAATCAAGTCCTCTAACAATGTTCATATTTATATCAAAATTTTTTACATTAAATGATGATTTAAGAAATTCAGCTATTTCTTCTAGTTTTTTAATTTCTTTTTCTGTTTCTATATCGTTACCCACATATTTTTTTATTTTATTTATATCAGATGTTTGTATAATTTCTAAAAAACTTGTTATTTTTTTATTATCTATTGAATAGCCTTGTAAAACATCATATAATTCATCAAATAAAGATTTATCAATTAGAGGAGCCATATAACTTATCTGATCATTATTCAGGTCTAATTTTTTAAAAATAGTTGAAAGTATACTCAAATTTCCTATCTTTAATTTTATATTTTTTATACCAGCATTTTTAAGAATGTTATAAGACACTGCTATAAGTTCTGCATATGATTCAGGCGTGTCTGTACCAATAAGCTCGCATCCTGCTTGCATGAATTCTCTATATCTTCCCTTTTGAGGCCGATCATATCTATAGCAATTTCCAAAATAAAAAAGCTTGATTGGTTTTGGCTCCATCTGAAGTTTTTCTACATAAAAGCGCATTACTGGAGCAGTAATCTCTGGTCTTAAGGCAAGTTTTCTTCCGCCTTTATCTTCAAAAGAGTATATCTCATTTATTATTCCTTCTCCAGATTTAGCAGTAAAAAGATCTAAATTTTCAAAAATAGGCGTCTGAATTTCTTTGTATCCATAGCTTGTAAAAGTTGTTTTTATGTTATCCTCTAACCATCTTCTTTTTAGCATTTCTTCAGGTGTAAAATCTCTAGTTCCTCTTGGTATTTGAAACATTAGTGGTTTGAATGATTGACCCTATTTAATATATTTTCTACATATAATGAAAATTTTAAAAGATTAAAGAGAAAAATTATTTTTTAATTCTTTTTTTCATAAATGTTTCCAGTTTATCAAATGCTAGTTTTAGTGTCTTCATCTGAGGTAAAATAACTGCTCTAAAATGATTTTTACCATAAACTGAACAAAAACCTGAACCATGCACAGCAAGTACATATTGATCATGCAAAAGGTCGAGTACAAATTCTTTATCATTTTTCCAAATTCCTTTGCTCATTGCCTCAATTTTTGGAAATATATAAAACGCTCCTTCAGGTTTTGTTGAAGATATTCCTTCTATTTCATTTAATCTCTTATAAGCAAAATCTCTTCTCTTACGAAGTTTTCTGTTAACTTCTTGTATATGATCCTGTGGACCATCAAGTGCAGCAATACAAGCTCTTTGACATACTGAATTTGCACATAAACGAGATCTAGCTATACGCATAAAGGCATCTGATACTTCATCAAGTTCACCATTATGATGAAACATAACATAACCTATACGCCAACCAGGTACTAAATAAACCTTAGAAAAACCATTAAAAGTAATTACTGGAACATCCTTTGCTAAAGAGGCTGTTGCATATTGTTTTTTGTCAAATACCATATCATCATATATCTCATCAGAAATGATTGGTATTTGATATTCACCAGCAATATCGATTATTTCTTTAATTATTTCTTTTGAATATAAAGAACCTGTTGGGTTGTTTGGATTAATAAGAACTATTCCTTTTGTACGATTAGTTATTCTTTTTCTTATATGATCTGTATCAGGTTGCCATCCCTCTTCTTCTATACATTTATAGGGGATAGAGAATGCTCCATTGAACCTAGTTATAAGAGTGTACTGAGGATATGTTGGTCCAGGCATCAACAGCTCATCATTTGGATCTAGTGAAGCGTTAAGAAGGATTTGAAGAGATTCTGTAACGCCAGTTGTTATGCAAATATCATCGTTTTTATAAGATACATTATTTCTTTTTTTCTCCCTTCTTATTATTGCATCAATAAGATCAGAATATCCTTCTGAAGGAGCATAACCATTAAATCCTTTTTTTGATGCTTCATATAAAGCTTTTTTCATATGTTCAGGTGTGTCAAAATCATATTTATTTGGATCGCCAATATTCAGATGAATTATCTTTTTCCCTTTTTGTTGTAGTTTTTTTGCTGGAACTACAACTTCTCTGATTGCATATGAAATTCCTTTAGAACGTTTTGATGAATGTATCATACAATAATACCTAAATCGTTGATATAAAAAAGTGTAATATATATTTGATGGTAAAAAAAAAGAATTTTTTAAGTGTTAAAACTTAAAATAATTCAAAAGATTCTTGAGTTTGGTTTATTGTATTTGGATGTAATGTAGGAGCTGCATAAATTGTATTTTTAGGATTTGTATGAAATGGTGTATCGAGACTGTTTGATTCTATAGGCTCATTTTTTTCACTGAAAACCTCAATTTTTACATCAGAACAACCGATTTCCTCGTCTTTTTCTCTGATTACAAATAGACATACTAGAATAAATATAATGAAAGCTGCAACAACCATCATATAAAACAATGTGTTGTCTTCTGAATTCTTTGGGTTATAGTTATAATTATTGTTGTTTGAATCATGAGAGGTTCCATCGGTTATAGTATCATCATTGTTATCTGAATTTTCATAAGCCCATCTATCAGGGTCTTTTGGATACGCATCTTCAAAGTCCAGATAGCCATCTCCATCATCGTCAGCATCTTCATTATCACCAATTCCATCGCCATCGGTATCTTTCCACTCATTAGGATCATCAGGGAAAACATCGTAGTCGTTTGGGATTCCATCTCCATCTCTATCTAAGTCATCGTCATCTGGGACACCGTCACCATCCATATCATCTGCTTCACTTTCATCATCTGAATCATCTTCTTCATCTTCTGGATCATCATATGTTGTAGGTGTTTCTTCTGCAATTATTATGAAATGTGCAGTGACTGATTTGTTTGAATTCATAATTATATATTCAGTTGCGTTTGTACTGTTATTTATATCATCACCACTCCAATGACTAAAGTTCCAACCTAGATCTGAGCTAGCATTTAATTCTACTACTATTCCTTCCATGTAATCTATTTGGTCTGGATCTAGCTCTACTGTACCATTACCTTCAATATTAACGGTAAGAGTGTAGTTTTCACCTTCAGGATTTACTACTTCTAATTGTATTTGCTTTAAAAAATGAGCAGTAACTGATTTGTTTGAATTCATAATTATAAGTTCAATTGTATTAGTACTATTATCAATATCATCACCACTCCAATGATCAAAATCCCAACCTTCATCAGACATAGCACTAACTATAACATTTGTTCCTTCTGTGTAAACATGAAGTCCTTCAGAAGGTATAACTGATCCATTTCCAATTATACTTATAGTAAGCACATATTCATTTTCTACTGGATCTGTTGGATAATCATTAGGATCTTTTGGATCTGTACCGTTTTGTTCTTCTTCTAAATCAGTCCAACCATCATTATCGTCATCGGTATCACTATTATCTCCAGTTCCATCACCATCGGTATCTTCCCACTCAAAAGGATTATTTGGAAAAGCATCTTCAGAATCAGGAACATCATCGTTATCATCATCAGGATCTGCGTTATCACCGATTCCATCACCATCAAAATCAGCCCACTCGGAAGGATCTTTAGGAAAAGCATCTTCGTCATCTAAATAGCCATCGTTATCATCATCTTCATCTAATAAATCGGGCATATAATCATTATCTGTATCTAATGGAAAATCAAAAGAGTCTCTTGGATTAGTGCCACATTTAATCTCGATGTCATCTAAATAAAAATCATTATCATCATCAGGATCTGCGTTATCACCGATTCCATCACCATCAAAATCAGCCCACTCATTAGGATCATCAGGAAAAACATCATATTTATCAGGAACACCATCTCCATCCCTATCATTTGTTAGAGAGTCTGATGCAACCCTATAATTTGATGGAGGAATGTATGGAAGATAAGGCTCTTTATCTCCATCATCTGGATCATCAGGCATAACATAATGATTATTTTCAATTAATTCTCGCTCTTTAGGGTATCTTACTGGAATTGTTGATAAGCAAGATGGTACAACTGAAGCTATTATAAACATAGTCGTTAGAAATACGGCATATTTAGTTAGATTTTTATATCTCATTATTCTCACCACAATAGCTATTCTCTATGAAATGGTTTATAAAGATTGTTTGACAGCTCTATCCATTATAAGCACTTATCAAAAAAATGTAGATTATTGGTAATAATTTTTTAGTCTTCTCTTACCATACACTTGAATTTTTTCTCATCCTTTATGTATTGTAATTTCTCATATACAAATATTATAGAACCGTCTTTTCTTTTATGTATGGTCTTAAAGCTTGCTACCCCGTCTTTTTTGGCTTTATTAATCTTATCAATTATATCATCTTTTGTCTCTAAAGCATCAAAATCAGCCATATTAAGAGATAAAAGCTCGTTTTTGCTATAACCTAGTTTCTTAACTAGTTCATCATTACAGTCAATAATATCTGCTTTTTCGTCAAAAAGAAAAACAGAGTCAAACTCTTTTTCAGACCATTTTTCATCATTTTCAGTATCAAGACCAGATTTTTCCTTTAAATCAGTTTTAATATCACTTTTATTCAAGACTTCTTTCATCTGATTTTTAAGACCTAGGATTTCTTCATTTAAGTCATTAATTATTACTTCTGCATTCTTTAATTCATTTATATCTGTACTAACACCACGATATCCTTTTAAATTTCCTTTTTCATCAAAAAAAGGATAACCGGTTGTAGATACATACGCCTCTTCTCCGTCTTTATTTATAACTAAATGTTCTAATTTTGTTATTGGGCTTTGTTTTTTAACAGCCATATTAAAAGCTTTTTTTGCTTTTTTAGAGTCTTTAGGGCTCATAAACTCAAAGATATTATGATCTTTTAATTCCTCTGAATTATAACCAAGATAATTAACTGCTTTATCAGAAGCGGAAGTATAAACGCCTTTTGAATCTGTTTCCCAAGTCCAACCGTTTATACTGTTACAAAAACTCTTTTGTTTCTCCTCAAAAGATTTCTTTACTTCAATTGCATCTTCAAACAGTTCTGCTTTTTTTACACCTACTTTGTGTACAGCAAGTTTTAGACTTGCAAGAACTCTATTTAGTGATTCGGTTAAGTTATTTATCTCATGTATTTCACTTAAACCTAATTTTACATCAAGTTCGCCTTTAGATATTTTTTTGATATCTTTTGTTAATTTTTCTATTGGTCTACTTATGAAATAGGCTATGACCAATGAAGCTGAGAATGTTACCAAAAAGATTAAACCTATAAGGTAAAATGAAGCTCTAAATCCTTGGGTTCCACCTATTATACTTATTGGTATTGTTGAAACGGCAAGAAACATCAATATAAGTAAAGTTTTTAATTTCGTTTTATCACCTCATCCTCAACTTTTGTTTCAGATGTATATTTTTTATCATTTATAACACCTTTTTTATCATTATATATTTCATATATACTATTCTTGAATTGTTCCCCTATTTCATCAGTTATAATATAATTAATCTTTAAGTCCTCAATATAATCAATCAGTTTTATCTCATCAAGTGAATTTTGCTTTTTTAACTCTTCAAATTCATTTATCCCAAGAGGGCCTAACATTGTCTTAAATTCTTCTTTTAGTTTTCTTTCTATTGAAGTCTTTCTTGAAAACAATATCCTTATAGGTTTAATATCCCTAACTGGTTCTAATGGAATTGTAAAAAAGAATTTACTTCCTTTACCTTCTTTGCTCTCCACCCATATCTTCCCTTTTTGAGATTCAACAATTCCTCTGCATATTGCAAGACCAAGACCTGTACCACCATGCTTTCTTCTTGAAGCGCTTTCGACTTGGTAGAATGGTTCAAAAACCCTTATTTGGTTTTCATATGAAAGGCCACAACCGTAATCTTTTACGCTGAACTCAATATGATTATTTTTTTGTTGGGATGCTATCTCAATTTTACTATTTTCTTCTGAAAATTTAATTGCATTATTAATTAAATTTCTTAAAACTTGACTGATTCTATCAGGATCTACTTCTATAACAGGTATTTTTTCTAAGCTAATTACAAGGTTGATATTTTTTTCTTTTGCAAAACCATCCATAAATTTTACAGTGTTTTTCACAGTTTCAATAAGATCTGTTTTTCTAAAGTTAAATTTTAGTCTTGCTGCTTCTATTCTAGATATCTCAAGAAAATCAACTATTATGTTATCTAACCTATCAGCATTTCTTGCAATTATATTTATGCTTTCACTTTGTTTTTTATTTAATTTACCAAAATAACCCTGATGAAGCATCTGAAGCTGTGCTTTCATAGGCGTCATCGGGCTTCTTAACTCATGTGATGTGATACTTAAAAAATCTGTTTTAGCTGTGTCAAGCTCTTGTCTTTCCTTTTCCAATGATGATAAAACTTTAGTTGTTTTATTAAAAGCCTCTGCAAGTCTTTGTATCTCATCGCCTGTCTTTATATCTAGTTTTATATCGTATTCGCCTTGCTCTATCTTTTTTGTAGCTTCGTAAAGGTTTTTTATTGGTCTTGAAATAGAACGAGAAACAAAGTAACCTATAACTCCTGCATCAATTGCAATTAGAGTAATTATCACTATCACAATTGATTGGAGCATAAGAGTTGTTTGAAGTGTTGTATTTTCAGATAAGTTAATTGATATTTGATAAAAATAATATACAGCAGATGATGGCGCTACAACAGCGACTATTATAAAAAGAAGAGTGAGTTTTCTGTTTAATTTTGATTTGATAAAGTCTCCTAACTTTTTCTCCTCATGATCCACTAATTTTTTCCCCTCCACATTGGATGTAATTTATCAGCTTAATATCAATTCAACTCTATCTATTAAATCAGTAACATTGAATGGCTTTTGAAAAAAATCTACTATGTTGTCTTGATTTGTAAGTCCTTTTTTTCTTGCGTCAGATATTCTAACTACGCTCATAAAAGCTATTTTTATGTCCTTTATTTGTTTTACAACTTCTGATACAGGCGTTCCGGGCATCATAATATCTAGTAATATCAAATCAGGAGTTACTTTTTTTACTGTTTCAAGACATTGATCTCCATCTTCAGCGGTAATCACTTCATATCCATTTTTTTGAAGAATCATCTTCACACTTTCTCTAATATCTGGCTCATCATCTACAACAAGTATTTTTTTTGGCATAATCATTCCCAAATATTTTTAGATTCCTATCTCAACTTATTAAATAATAGTTTTTGAGACTTTTTTACAAGAAATAATTACTAAGTAGTTTAAAAAGTTAATTAAAAAATGATATTTTTTAATTGATACAAAAAAAAAGAGATAATTTACATTTTGTAATTTTGTCAATCTTTGGATGTTTACAGAATATATTTAAATAGGCTTCGTGACAAAGCTTAGCACGATAAGGATGGAAGGAAAGAAGGTAAACGTAAAGAAAGAAAATATAAAAAAAATAATAGAATTTGCAATAGTTTTAACTTTTATATTTCTCCCATTTATAAGTATAACAAATATTGTTGGAATGGAAACATTTTTAGATTCTTTTGAAAATCCAGAGTCATATGTTTATATAAAAAATATAAATGAGTTTACTGTTTTGAATGCAAAAAAACCATCTTATGTTATAATACAGAAAACAGAACATCCGACTTTTCATATAAAAGAAAGTGATATGGTACTATATAGTACGCTTACAGGCGAAATAATATGTGATAAAATCGATAGTGTACATACCATTGGACCAATATACAAATATGAACTTAGAGGCAGTTCTTTTAGAGATAATTCAGAATCAATCTATAAAGAACAAATTATTGGAAAAGTGATAAAAATTGTTGATGAGGATATATGGAATACACTAATGATTAAAACATGGGGAGCAACAATATATAACTTGAACATCAATTCATTATTAGAATAAACAGTTATATTTTATTTGAGTCGATATCTTCTGTGAAACCACTAGCTGCTAAAAGATCTTTTAAGTTCTTATGATAATTCTCTGGTTTTGATTTTAGTAATTTTTCTGCGTATTCTTTTAAAAAATTTCCATATTCTACTTCTATTTCAGAGTACTGCCATTTTTTATCTTTTCCTTTTCCAAGTGCAAGTAGAAATGCATAAGAAATTGATTTTGCTTTAGTATCATCTGGCCTGTTTTTAAGTTCAACAAGGGTTTCTTTCGCCCCAAATGTTTTGTAGGTACGTGCAATATTATCGATAAAGTTTGCTATTTCTGGTAATGATTTATATATTGGCAATTTAGAAAGAATTTTTTGTCTTTCTTTGAATTTACACACTAGCTCTAATATAACAGAGGGTTCATCTTTTAATGAATGAAATTTTTTAGCCATCTCTTTGTCATTAATTATTTCATCGATGGTTTCAAGTCCATAATCTACCCAGTATGATTCTAAAACCTTGTTTGGTGTTGCATTGTCAAATATAACTGGCTCATCAATTCTTTCAAGAATATGTTTTAAACCTATTTTTTCGTATTCGTTGGGATTAAGTGAATCAATGAACCCTGCAATGTTTTTGCCATAGGATTCACCATCGAGAATGAATATTTTTTCAGATGATTCTTTTAACTCTTGTTTACGCTTCTGCATGTTTTTTCTAATAAAAGCATAATCGCTTAGCTTTCCAGAAAAATAATCATCTAAATCTATTGTACTATCGTTATTTTTTTTGAAAGATTGACCTTTTACAGATATTTCAAAATCATTTGATACATTCGGTTCAATCATATATTTTGTTATATCATAAACAGTGTTTTTTTCTTTGCTAGCACATTTTTCACATATCCCAAAGATAGTATCTGCAGATTTCCAATGTATCCTTAGATAGCTATCATCAACAATTTGTTTTTGTTGTACAACATCATTATTTAGATGTTTACAAATAAAAGTTTTATTTTTTTTATCTAAATTTGTTTTCTTAATTATAAAATTTATAAACTCCCCTGGGGGATTTGGTTTTTCTCCTGAAGATACAAAACTATCATCCCAAGAGTAAACGTGAAGGTTTTTTTTAGATGCAATATCTTTAATACCAAGCAGCCTGAGAACTGGATCATCAAATCTTTGTGCTGCTATTAAGAATTCTTTTTCTGCATTTCCCCTTTTAGCATAGGTTATATCACCAGTTGGAAATTTGGCTACAGCTAGATAAGGGGCCTTTTCAGAATGAGCTATAAGAAGCGTTCCAGCTATCGCTCCACTTAAGTCTCTTTTTTTAGAAAGTTTTTCTAGTTTTTCTTGGTCGTCAATAAATCTATTAATCTTATCAATTTTTTTCTTTGTCTTTCCAAAATATTTTTCTGAGCGTTTATCATTATACTCTGGTAAAACAAGATAGGGATCTTTTTTTAGCTTCTTTGCATTTTCTACTAACTTTTTCTCCATTGATTTTGAAGCAGTTCTTGCAAAGGTCCTCATACGTCTAGGTTTTTTTACCATCTAGAAAATTCCCCTTAATTTATATTTTGTAATAAAACAGGGTTTATTATTTTGTTGGAAAGTTTACAGATCAAATTCATTAAAAATGGAGAAAAGTTCCATAAATCTATTTATAGAAATAATTAGTTTATCACTTAATATTAGTTATAAAAGAAGGCAGCTAAATATGAAGAAAAAAATTATATGCATATCGCTAGTAGTCATGTTTCTGTTGATGTCTATAGGTGTAATTTCCATATCAGCAAACAATATAAAAACAAATTTAAAAAAGAATCAGATAGAAAAACAAACTTCAAATGAGAGATATATAGATTGCCCTTGTAACAACATAAAAGACCCGCGTCCATCATGGGCCCCAGGTTGTATCATTCTATGGATACAAGCTTTATTTTCTTACCCAGAAACCCCCTGGGAAATTATGATCGAGGCATATGAAAGAGGTTGTTGGTGGGCTAGAAATATTTTTCCTTAAATAATTAAAATAAGTTAAGGAATAGGATAAAAGTTCTACAATTTTTATATATTTGATTAGAACCTTATTTACGAAGGTGATTAAATATGATGAGAAAAGTTTTGTGTATAGCAATTGTAGGAATTTTATTACTAGTCACCACAAATGTTGTCTCAAAATCAACAAACAAAATAAAAGAAACAAAAATTTCAAATCTATTGTACAATGATTGCCCTTGTAATATTGATAAATTTGATTTAGACAAAGAAGAATTAAAATGGTATCCATTTAAATACATTATTTGTGGTTTTCTTGCAATAGCTGCTCTTATTGCAGGTATTTTTCAATCTAATATACCTTGGGGAATATATGCAATCGCAAATGATTTAGGATGTTCTTGGTCTGAAGACATCCCATAAAAACAAAAGTATAATATCTTTTTTTCATTTTTTCTGGCCAACTCTTTTAAATAAAAAAAACCAATTAAGAATATTATATATGAATGATAAAAAAACAAAAGATAATATTGTTTATAACACAATTCTCTCAAGAAGGAGCATTAGGCGTTTCGAACAAAAAAAGATACCAATAGAGATTCTAAAAAAGTGTGTAAATGCAGCAAGGCTTGCACCATCTGCTGCAAATTTACAAACACTCGAATTTATAATAGTGAGTAACGAAAAGATTGGTAAAAAAATATTTGAGACTCTTGGTTTTGCAGGATATTTACCAGATTGGAATCCAAGTATTTCTGAAAAACCAATGGCATATATAGTAATCCTTTGTAATGATTCAAAAAATAAATGGTACACAAGAGATGCAAGTTTTGCTGCTGAAAATATAATTATTACTGCTGAAAGTTATAATGTTGGGAGTTGTATCCTTTGCAATATCAAAAAAGATGAAGTTAAAAAAATATTAGACATCCCAAATGGGATAGCTGTTGATTCAATTGTAGCTCTTGGATATAAAAAGGAGCATCCAAAAATTGTAGATTATAAGGATTCAATTAAATATTACCATGATGAAAAAAAAAATTTACATGTACCAAAAAAATCACTCAAAAAATTGATACATATTGATAGATATTAACTTGATATTACAATTTTTAGTAAAATTATTTTGATAGTGAAACTTATAAATAAATAATTAATTAACAATGTGTTAATTTTTGAGGGAGGTGAAAACATTCCTAAGAATAGTCAAGAGCAAATAAATATTGACGAGCGTAAGGTAATTAATGAGTTAAAAACAAGTGCAAATAAGAGTATAAATAGTATTGCAAAGAATTGTGGTTTTTCCAGGCAAAAAGTATGGAGAATCATTAAAAAACTTGAAAAAGATAATACTATCTGGGGATATGGAACTGTTATAGATGAAGAAAAACAGGGTCTAAATTATTTTATTTTAATGTTAAAAAGAAGTACAAAACCTGTGAAAATGGAGATTGTTGAAAATATTACTTCAAGAGAGGTTGACAAACATATTCAAGAAATGGGTTGTGAAATGGTAACAAGTCTGTATGTTCATGGAAATTATGATTGGATCATTATTTTTACAGCACCAAATATATCTCAAGCAAACAGAGTTAGTGAATTATTCAAAGTTAGATACCATGAAGTTTTAGAAGAAGCTCATCTTTTAGAAACAATATTTCCAGCAAAGATTCATGGTATAGTAAATCCTGAAATTGGAAAATTAAAAACTTTCTTTTAAAATAAAAAAAAGAAAAGAGTTGAGATTAAAGTTTTATAGATTTAGCATCATCACTTTAATCATCGGAAAGTTTTCCATAAGTATTTGTAATATTCTGTAGATCACTGTATATTTTATTGTTTTTGACTTTGGCATGTAAACAGGAAGTGGTTCTGACCAAATGCTTTCGTCACCATGTATGTCTTTTGCTTTGACTTTTATAGGAAAGCTACCTGTGTTTTCCCATATATGTGATGCTTCTGCAGTGTCACCTGAGTCATACGGACCAACCCATCCACTATCTGTTCCGTCACCCCAGTCAAATAAATAATATAGTTGGTCGCCATCAGGATCATCTGTTGATGAGGTGTAGTAGTATCTTACTCCTTTTTTACCGTTTGTTGTACCGGAAGGTCTTGATGGTTTTTCAGGCTCGTTATTTTCATTAGGGCTTATAATTACTGCAGTGCTATCTGTATCAAATCTATCTTCATCATCTATTACTTTTAAATTTATTTGATATGTTCCTGCTGTATCCCAAGACCAAGTGATTTCTGCTCCAGTTGCATCATCATACTCTTTATCATCATCCATGTCCCAATAATACCTATATGGTGGAGAACCTCCTGTAACTGAACCAATGAGATCTATGTCTTCGTTTATTCCTCCAGAATACGGTCCACCGATATCTGCTGTTAGTGCACATACAACATCAACTGTAGCCTCATCTTCCCAATCAAGTATAGAACCACTGCATTCGTTTGCAACAACAGAAACAATATTTACTAGATTCTCACAATCATCGCAATCTACAATCGCCTGGAAAGTTACTGTAGTATATTGTCCATTATAAAGAGCTGCTTCTAAAAACCATGTTAAAGTGTTTCCATCAATGGTTGGTTCTTCAGGAGTTGCATGGTTATCATAAACAAGCCCTTCGGGAAGAGTATCTTCCACTTCTATGTCATATAAGGTGTAATATCCATAGTAGTATATCATGATTCTAAATCTAACTATCTGACCATTTGATGCTTCTACTTCTTCAACCCATGGACCCCAACCACTCTCTGTCTTTAAGCTTACTTCTTTTTCAACATTCATTCCTCTGACTTTAACTATTGCTGTATCCGTATCTGTCACTGTATTTGGACAGCAGCAATCGTCAGATATGCCAGTAGCTATTACAAAATTTTCATACTGGTTGTTTGGAATGTTGTCCAATAGAGTCGCATCAAATTCAATGTATATCTTTTCATCTTCAGCTACATTTGTAAATTTCCATGTTATATTTCTATCATCTATATCAAATGGAGTATGCGTGGCATCATTGTTGTATTCAAGACCTTCTTCTAGAGTATCATTTACCCAAACTGTATCTAATGTACAATCACCATTGTTTTCAACAGTTATATTGAATCTAACGTCGCTATAAGGTACGCCATATCCAGTTCCAACCCATACTAAGTCTTTATAGTTCCAAACTTTTTTGTCAACAGAAACATCTGGATCAAAGCAATTAATTGTAACTTTTGCTGTATCTTTATCTTTTATTATTTGGCCTGTACAATACTCATCAGCTATTACACCTGCTGTATTTTCAAGATATGATTCTTGACAGCAGCCGCAATCTTCAACTGATCTAGCTTTAAAAATTAGGGTTAATGTTTCTCCATCCATAAGATTAAAAGCTGGATCATATCGCCAACATAAAAGTTCATCATCACTTCCAAATATATCTGGATCATCACCTTCTATCATTTCTATATATTCTAAACACAAATCGTCATTTAAAACAGGCAACATATCAGTTACATTAATGTTATATGCCCAATGAGATCCAGCAGTTTCATTATAGTACGTAACATTTATTTTAAAAAATACATCATCACCAACATCTATTGTGACATGTTCACCCCATGACCCACCATCTTTTTTAACCTTTTTATCTAACTCAAATCTACCAACTAAATTGGTTGTTTTGGTATCTATTGCTATTCCAGAAAAAACTGAAGTTAAAAGAATAGCAGTTATTACTAGCGTCATTATGATTATTCTATTTTTTTCCATATTTTCCTACCTCCCAAAAATAACAAGATTTCGTAATATAATATTATAATATAAATTTTTTCTATTTATTTTATTTTGCAACATTTGTAATATTTTCATAGTGTGTTTTATAACATCTTATAAATCTCGGTAGAACATTGGTATATAAACAAAATTATAAAAAATAAGGAAATTATATTTTGAAATACAAAAATTAAAAATCTATTTATTTGAGAAATCTAAAGAAATAATCTTTTTTCTAATAACACTAACAATAATTATTGAAAATAATAATGCAGTAGAAAGACCAAGAATCGCTCCAATTATATTAAACACCAGTATACCATTATAAAATCCATGAACAATCATTGCTAATACAAAATATGGTAAGACTCTAAGCAAACTTGTTTTATTCATTATTTTTTTACCATATCCATAACCAGTCAATGCAGTAGCAGATGCATGTAAAAAACACCCACCTATGCTTCTAATGGTAATTAAAATAAAAAAGATTAAAATCCCTTCAGATAAAAACTCATATCCATAAAATAGATTTTCTGTTGCAGAAAAACCAAGCCCTGCAACAGCACCATATATTAGACCATCTTCTGGTTCGCTTAGTTCTCTTTTTATTGTTTTTAATCTTAAAGCAAGAGGCTTTGTAAGTTCCTCAGCAAATGGTGCAATAATTACTACTGTAACTACATAAGACATACTGGGATTGATACTAGGTGCAATTGAGTAATTCAAAAACACTTCAAGAATTATTGCAGCAACTATTGCAATTGTTGCACCCCATAAAAAAGAAAGGGAGATAGCTCTCCATTCTTCACGATGATATTTTTCTGTGTTTCTAATCCAAATAGCATAGATTATTGGTGGAACAAATGCAGCAAGTAGTAAAATTATTATTTGACCAATAGGCATGCTATTGTGTATTTTAGTTAATTTAATAGATTTTTTGTAAATTTAATATAAAATTTGTAGATCACCATCATAATTCATATATGATGGATAATTATCTATGATTCTTGGTCGTAGAGGCCTAAAATCAAGAGCAAGATCGGGGGAAAATATACTCAAAATTATAAATATCAATCTGAAGATTTTAACCTCCTTTTGTTTAGACCACCATTCTTTTGCATAATTTGAAATTTCCTCAGCAGTAGTTTTTCCATTTGAAATAGCTTTATATAACCCTTTTGAAACAGATATATGTTCCCCATCTGACCCAAATACATAAGGTGTCATTGTAGCACCATTTGGCCCTGTAGAAGAAAAAATTACTCTTCCATTTGATGAGTCACCATTAAAAAAACTTCCACTATAACAACCTTCCATCGTAATAAAAATACCCTCTGTTCCTTTTTCTTCTATTTCACTTATATTTTTATTCAATTCATAAGCTGTAATGTAGTTTTTTATATTATGTTGCTCGTCATAAAGATTATAAGGACAAATAAATGGATCTTTGCCATCAATTTTTCCACTATGGCCAAAATAAAAAAACCAAAAAATATCACCTTCAGTAATATTTTCTTTTATTTTTTTAAAAGATTCATTGATAGCCTCCTTTGTTGCATCTTGATCCTTTAAAATAAAAATATTACTTTCATTCCAATTACCGCTGTCACTTTCAATTAAGCCTTTTTTAATCGCTTCAGCGTCTCTAGCAGGTACACTAGGCCAATCAAGCGTATGCCCTGGAAGTTGTACACCAATGATTAAAGCCCATCTATCATAATTATCTGTTTTTAAATTCTGATTTTCATTTGATGCGTAAATCTGCGGCATATTAAATAAACTTATAAAAAATAAAATCACTAATAGCATTCCGATAAATTTTTTATTCATATTTATCTTGTTTTATAAATAATTATATTTAAAGTTTATAGACCATTCATCATAATTTAAACTTGAAATTAGAAAAAAATTATATTTAATGTGGATTATCAATAGTTTTAAAAAGATGAATGTAAATTGTTTTTTGGAGATATCAAAGTAAAATGGAAAAAAAAGCTATGCTTTTTGAAAAAAATTCAGATAAAAAAGTTCATTGCATACTTTGTTCCCATAACTGTAAAATTCCTGATTTAAAATTTGGTATTTGTGGTGTACGTCAAAATATAGAAGGAGATCTTTTTACTCATGTTTATGGAGAAGTAATTGCAGAGCATGTAGATCCTATCGAAAAAAAACCATTTTATCATTTTTTACCAGGGTCAAAAGCTTATTCTATTGCAACATATGGATGTAATTTTCGTTGTGATTTTTGTCAGAACTGGCAGATTTCTCAAATTAAAAAAAATGGAAACAGTCAACCTTTTGCAAAATATATAGAACCAAAAGAAATTGTTAAAAATGCATTAAAAAATAACTGTAAAAGTATTTCTTATACATATACTGAGCCTACAATCTTTTTTGAATATGCATATGATATAGCAAAGATTGCAAAAGAGAACGGATTACTCAATGCTTTTGTTACAAATGGCTATATGACAGATAAAGCCCTTTTAAAGATTTCACCTTATTTAGATGCAGCTAATGTAGATCTTAAAAGTTTTAGAGATGATTTTTATAAAAATATGTGTAAGGCAAGGCTTAAACCAGTTCTTAATTCAATTAAAAAAATGAAAGAATTAGGTATTTGGGTTGAAATTACAACTCTTGTAGTTCCAGAACAAAATGACTCAGATGAAGAACTAAATGATATTGCAGAGTTTATTTCATCAGTTGGTAAAGAAATCCCTTGGCATATAAGCAGGTTCCATCCTGATTATAATTACAACGATTCTTATCCAACACCTATAGAAACATTGCATAAAGCATATGACATTGGGAAAAAACATGGACTTAAGCATGTTTACCTTGGAAATGTGTTAGATGAAAAGGATACAATATGCTTTAATTGCGGTGAAATATTGATTAAAAGGAATTATATGGATGGAAAAAATGTGAATATTAAAGAAGGAAAATGCTGCAAGTGTGGTTCAAAAATAGATGGGATTTGGGACTAAATATTAATTTGTCTTATTAATTATTTTAAATACATTTGTTAGAAATCACTCCTAGAGATTAGATTATATTGAGAAAATTATATATATGAAATATTAGATAACAGATGTTTTAATAATCTATGGTGTATAAATGATTAGTTTACGTCATTTTATGTATAAATGGCTGTAAAACAGCCTTACATTTGCCCCCATAGATTATGGTAGAACTCTCTTGTTTTTTATGTTTTAAAGATTTAAGCGATATCCTGTTTACCTCTCAAAATTTTTATCTATACAACTAGAAAACAAGAGAGTATTCTATAAAAACATAAAAAGGAGGAAAAAGAGAAAAATGAACAAAAGAGCATGGAAAATTGAGGCAGTTGTACTAGCGATAGTAATAAGCGCAAAACCTACAGCAGACTCAGTAGACATAAAAAAATCGGTAAAAGGTCAATTTAAAAATTGGCATCCAGATGATCCCATTGATATCGAGATTGCAGAACTTATTACTAGCGAAATAGAAAAAGCAAAAATAATAAAGGAAATAAATGAAACTGAAAACAAAACCCTAGTGTTAAATAGAAAAATAGGGTGGCGTAAAGTAAGATTCTACAAACATATCTTAAAAGACATGTATTATGTAAAAAATGATTCAATTCTTTTACATATGGATTCTGAAAATAAAATCATCTATTTTCATAAAAGATGGACTGATATAAAAATTGATATAAAACTATATGAAAAAGAACAATTCGAACCTAAAGATTATTCATGGAAAGAACTAGTGATTTTCCCAGATGAAAACGATTTAAAAAACATATATACTTTCAATGAAGACATTAGATATCCAATAGTTTGCTGGGAAGTAAGATATAAAGATGGAGCAACAAAAATGTTTAATTTAAAACATGAACAAATTGGACATGCGGTTCCAACACCAGATTATGATGCATCTAGCTTTTCAGGTTATGACAAAGGTTCACCTCATGATGTATGGAGTAGTTGGAGATCAAATGCATTTAAATGGTTTAACAAATGGTTTGATAACGTTGCAAGTATTGGTATTCCATCAAATGATCAAGTATCAAACATTATAAAAGATATAGATATGGAATGTTTCTATGAGATTGGCCACTCTGGTGGAGAGCCCACAAGGTTTCAGACAGAAGATGATGGAATATATTATACGGCAAATCAACTGAGAAAGGATATGAATAATAGAGAACCAATAAAACTTGCAATACTTTGTAGTTGCGAAGCAATGAGAAGAACAGATGAAGGAACGCTTTCTTATGAATTTAGGAAAGGGGAAACAAAAGATACAATTACAATTGGTTATGTTGGAATGGGTAATTGTTCTGGCTGGTATGACTCATTAGACTGGCAGAATTGTATGTTTTTGTATATCGATCGAGGTTTTAGCATAAAAAACTCATTTGACATAGCATGTGCACTTTATCCATCTATTTCGGATTGCGTGAAGTTTGTAGGAGATGAAAGAGAGAAGATAAATGCTGATTGTCATGAAAAATACAAGACCACAGCCATCTCTAAATTACTTGAAAGAGCCATTATAAATCATAGGCCAATCAGAGAAATGATAAAAATAAATCAAAAATAAAAATTTTTTATTTTTTTTCTTTTATTAGAAAAATACTCCTTTGTATCTGTTAGTAGCGGGGCAACCAAAACAACGATTATCACTATATGATTGGCATTCTTTATAATCTATACCACATGGAGGTTTATTTAAAGGTCTTTTTACCATCTTTACAGGCATCACAAAATCTTTTATGCTTGATATCACAATATTAAAATCAGCACCTTGGACATCTTTATCAGGACGTAAACGCTCGTCAATTATAGATTCTAATGACGCAAGGTCTTCGCCGGCCATCAACAGCATCAAGTTTTTTTCACCGGATATAATAAATCCATTTAAAAAGAAAGGACACTCTCTAAACATGTTTAAAATCTTAGTTGTATTCGTAGTTTTTACAAATACCATGGCAACATATATACCTACTTTATTGAGATTTACTCCAATAATATTATCAATTATACCTCTTTCTTTAAGTTTTTTTATACGCAAAGCAACTGATGGTTGAGACAACTTTACTTTATTTGCTATTTCGTCTTGTGATATTTCTTGGTTGTCATGCAGGAGAGTTATTATTTTCCTATCTTTTTCATCAATTCTTGCTTCTTTTTTAGCCATATATGTAGACCTCCAAAATTTATTATTTTATAGAGAATTTTGTATTAAATATATCGTAATTGTTAATAAATATTGTTGAATGATTAAATAACTTCAATAAATATTGTGATAACATTTATTAACATGTTTTAATACACACTGATATGGATGTAGAGCCATTAAAAGTTAGGATTATATCAAACACTTTCTCCAAAAATGCATCCTCCTCCATCCAATTAGTTGTTGGCTCTACTCCATCACCTTTAAGAAATTAAAAATTGAAAAAAATATAGGAGGAATATAAAAAATGCCTGGTGGCGATAGAACTGGACCGTTAGGTCGTGGACCAATGACTGGAAGAGCAGCTGGATTTTGCTCAGGATATCCCCGCCCAGGATTTGGTCAGAGATATGGTAGAAGCTGGGGTAGAAGTATAGGACGTGGATTCAGGGGACGTGGCAGAGGATTCTGGTATGGAGAAAACTACGAAGAGTCCATTAACCAACTCGATAAAGAAGAAGAAAAAATTTATCTTGAAAATTTAGTTAGGAATTTAGAAGAAGAAATAAAGTCTATAAAAGATAAACTCCAGGAACTATCAAAGGAAAAAAAGGAGTAATAAAATCTCCATTTTTTCCTTTAAAAATCTAAAAAAAGTGAGATATGATCTATGCAAAAAAATGATAACGAAAAAATTACACAAAATCTTAAGAAAATAAAATATAAATTAATCGTATTAAGTGGAAAAGGCGGTGTTGGAAAAAGTACAGTTTCAGCAAACCTTGCGTATGCTCTTTCTACAAAAGGATACAATGTTGGTCTTCTAGATAGTGATCTTCATGGGCCAACTATTCCAAAAATGTTAGGTGTTGAAAATAAAAAACCATTACCTTCTAGAGAAGGTATTAATCCAGTTGTTGTGAACCCTCATCTAAAGGTTATGTCTACAGGTTTTCTATTGTCTGAAAATGATTCTCCAGTTATTTGGCGTGGACCACTTAAGATGGGAGTGATTAAACAATTTATTGGAGAAGTAAACTGGGGAACTTTGGATTATTTAATTGTTGATTTACCACCGGGCACTGGTGATGAACCGTTGAGTATTTCTCAACTTATTCCAAATAGTGATGGTGCAATCATTGTAACAACACCACAGGATGTAGCACTTGTGAGTGTAAGAAAATCAATTAATTTTGTAAAAAAGATGGGTTATCCAATAGTTGGGATTATTGAAAACATGAGTGGTTTTATCTGTCCTCATTGTAACAAATCTATTGATATTTTTAAGGAAGGTGGAGGTTTAAAAGCCTCAAAAGATTTTAAAGTTCCCTTTCTAGGTAAAATTCCTATTGATCCAAGTATAGTAAAAACTGGTGATTTGGGTGAACCTTATTTAATCAAAAATAATGGTACTAAAGCAGGAAAAGCTTTTGAAAAAATAGTAATGAAAATAGAGCAGATTGTAAATACTAAGAGGTGAAAAGTATTGCCAAGAAGAAGTGGTGGAGGTTTTGGTAGATGTGGACAAAGAGGCCTAGGTGGTGGAATTAGAATAGGCCCCGGAGGTAAATGCTTATGCCCAAACTGTGGTCATCGTGAGCCTCATGAAAGATCTGTTCCATGCTATACAAAAAAATGTCCAAATTGTGGTACATTGATGACCAGAATGTAAATTGTGAATAAATCTAAAATGGAGGAAAAATATGAAAAAAACAGATGTAGTAATAATAGGAGGTAGCGCAGCAGGTATTCCAGCGGCTATAACATGTCGCAGACATTATCCAGACAAAAATGTATTATTAATAAGGAAAGAAAAACAGGTTCAGATACCATGTGGTATCCCTTATATATTTGGAACTGTAAACTCTCCAGATAATAATTTAATTCCAGATAATGCAGTAACCAACAATGGAATAGAATTACTAGTAGATGAAGCAGAAAGAATAGATAGAGAAAAAAAAAATGTTTATACAAAAAGTGGAGAGATTATTAATTACGATAAACTAATTTTATCTACTGGTTCAACCCCATTGGATCTACCAATACCTGGATTAGATAAAGAAAATGTTTTTAAAGTAAAAAAAGACACACCTTACCTAGGTGCTCTTTTAGAAAAGATGAATGATGCAAAAGATATAGTGATTTTAGGTGGTGGTTTTATTGGAGTTGAATTTGCAGACGAATGCAAAAAAAACAGAGATGCAAATGTAACAATTGTAGAATTACTCCCTCATTGTTTAATGTTAGCTTTTGAGGATGAATTCTGCAAAGAAGCAGAAGAGTCCCTTAAAGAAAAAGGAATAAACTTAGTTACAGGCGTTAAATTAGAGGAAGTTTTAGGAGATGAAAAAGTTACAGGCGTAAAGCTTTCAGATGGAAGAGAGATAAAAGCAGATCTTTTACTGGTAGCTGTTGGTGTAAGACCAAATGTTACTTTAGCTGAAGGAGCAGGTTTAGAGACAGATAGAGGTGGAATAGTAGTAGATTCATGCATGAAAACTTCAGATGAAAATATTTTTGCATGTGGAGATTGTACAAGCAAAAAGTCATTTTTTACAAATAAACCATCTGGACTAAAACTTGCATCAATTGCTACAATGGAGGCTAGAATCGCAGGTGCCAATCTGTTTGGTAAAAGACGTGAAAACAATGGTGTTGTAGGCGTTTTTTCAACTGTTGTTGGTGACAAAGCATTTGGAATGGCAGGCTTGACTGAAAAAATTGCAAGAGAATCTGGTTATGATATTGCAATTGGACAAGCAGAATCACCAAACAGACATCCTGGTGGAATGCCTGGTATGGCAAAAATGAAAGTAAAGCTTGTATTTAACAAAAAATCTGGAGAAATTATTGGTGGACAAGTTAGAGGTGGACATAGTGTTGGAGAACTAGCTAATACAATAAGCGCATGTATTCAAAAGAAAATGACTGCTGATGATATCGCAACATTCCAACTTGGTACACATCCTGCAGTTACAGCATCACCAATTGCATATCAGCTTGTAAATGCAGCAGAAATGGCAATCAAGGATATGAGAGGATAAAATGAAAATCGCAGTTACTTCAAAATCAAATAATTTGGATTCTGAAATTGATCCTAGATTTGGAAGATGTAGTAATTTTCTAGTTGTTGATGTAGATAAAATGAGTTTTGAGTCAATTTCAAATGAAAGTGCAATGGCTTCAGGTGGTGCTGGAATACAAGCAGCGCAAACTGTAGCAAAAACAGGCGTTGAAGCGGTTATCACAGGAAATATGGGCCCAAATGCTTTTCAGACGCTATCTGCAGCAAAGATAAAGGTATTTATTGGCGCAAATGGAACAGTTAAAGAAGCGATTGATAAATTTAAAAAAGGTGAATTAGTTGAGGCTTCATCGCCAAATGTAGATAGTCATTCAGGAATGAGGAGGTAATACAAAAATGAAAATATGTATACCAACCATAGGCAACAAAGGTTTAGATGATAATGTTGGAGAGCACTTTGGGAGAGTACCCACATATACTATAATTAACCTAGATACTAACGAAGTAAAGGTCGTTCAAAACATAAGCCATCATACAGGTGGCGAAGGAAACCCACCTGAAATAATGGCAAGAGAGGGAGTAAATGTTATGGTCTGCCAAGGTCTTGGGAGACGAGCAATTACTATGTTTGAAGAGTTAGGAATTGATGTATATATTGGTGCATCAGGAACAGTTAAAGATGCAATAGATGCTTTTAAACAAGGCCACCTTCAAAAGGCAAATTCATCCAATGCATGCGGAAAACATGCTTTCCGTGATCAACATCATCACGAACATAACTCGGGAAATTGTCAGTGAAAATATGAAAATACATCTAGAATGTATTCCCTGCTTTATTAAACAATCATTAGAAGCATCACGTATGGTAACCAATGACAAAAATATTCATGAAAAGGTGATAAAAGAGGTTCTTAAACATCTTCAAAGTGCTAATTTTAATGATTCACCACCAGAGCTATCTAAAGACGTACATGAAATTATTAGAAATATAACTCAATCTGATGATCCATATAAAAAAATCAAAAGACAATCTAATGAGAAAGGAAGAGAGTTTTATCAAAACCTTAAAAAACTAGTAGAAAAAGCTGATGATCCTTTATTAAAATCTATTCAATTTGCAATTTTAGGAAATGTAATTGATTTTGGTACTTTCAAAAGATTTGATATTAATGAAATTATTAACAATGACATTAATAAAAAATTTGTTAACCAAGCTTATCCTAGATTTAAAGAAGTTTTGGAAAAATCAAAAACCATTCTATATCTAGCTGACAATACAGGTGAAATATTTTTTGATAAAATATTTCTAGAAGAGCTTTTGAAAAGAGATAAAAAAATAATTTATGCTGTAAAAGCAAATCCCATCATAAATGATGCATTAGTTGAAGATGCAGAATTTGCAGAAATAGATAAAATCGCAAAAGTTATCAAAGGAGATCTTGGTCAAAATAGTTCTGCACCTGGCTTAATATTAAAAAACACTTCTAAAGAATTTCAACAGATTTTTAATTCAGCAGATATAGTCATCTCAAAAGGACAAGGTAATTACGAGTCTTTAAATAACAGCAGCCGGGAGATATTTTTTCTATTAATGATTAAGTGTCATCTTGTTGCTGATGAAATTAGCATTCCTGAAGGAAGCCTTGTATTTAAGGTGAAAAAATGATAGTATCAATTGCTAGTGGAAAGGGTGGAACAGGTAAGACAACTGTTGCAACAAATCTAGCATTGAGCAACAAAAATATACAATTTATAGACTGTGATGTTGAGGAGCCGAATGCTAATATTTTTCTAAAAACAAAAATCGATACATCAGAAGAGATTTCAGTTGCTTATCCTCAAATTGATAAAACAAAGTGTGATTTTTGTGGAAAATGTTCAGAGTTTTGCGCATACAATGCAATTGCTGTCGTTCCTGAGAACATACTTGTTTTTCCTGAGTTATGTCATTCATGCAAAGGATGTGAACTTGTTTGTCCAAAAGATGCAGTAAGTTGGAAAAAGAGATTTATTGGAAGAGTTGAGCATGGGAAAGACAACGGAATTGATTTTTATCAAGGTTTATTGAACATTGGAGAGATGCAAGCAGTACCAGTTATTAAATCGCTCAAAAGAAAAATTGATAAGAATAAGAATGTAATAATCGATGCCCCTCCAGGTACTTCTTGTCCAGTTATTGAATCTATTATAGGTTCAGATTATTGTATCCTTGTTACAGAACCTACGCCTTTTGGCCTTCATGATTTTAAGCTTGCTGTTGAGGTGGTAAGACATTTAAAAATCCCATTTGGAGCTGTAATAAATCGTGATGGAGTTGGTGATAATAAAGTTGAACTCTTTTGTAAGAACGAAAAAATACCTATCCTTTTGAAGATTCCAGAGAGAAAAAAAATTGCTAATCTTTATTCAGAGGGCATTTCATTAGCAAGTAAGTCCCATGAATGGAATGAGATGTTTGGACTGCTTTTTAACAGGATTCAAGAGGAGGTGAGCAAATAAAAGAGTTGACAATAATAAGCGGTAAAGGAGGTACAGGTAAAACATCTATAACTGCTGCTTTTGCATCACTTGCTAAAAATGCTGTGTTTGCTGATTGTGATGTTGACGCAGCTGACCTTCATCTTATTCTAAAACCTAAGATTAAAAAAACTAAAAAGTTTCACGGGCTTAAAATCCCATTAATAAATAAAGAGAAATGTACTGAATGCAAAAAATGTTATGAGAATTGTAAATTCGATGCCATTGATGAGAATATAAATCTTATTAAGGAATCTTGTGAGGGGTGCGGAGTATGCAAATATGTTTGTCCTGCAAATGCTATTAGTATGATCGATAGGGAATCTGGTTTTTCATATATTTCTGAGACAAGTTTTGGGCCGATGGCCCATGCAATCTTAAAAACAGCAGAGGAGGCATCTGGAAAATTAGTAACAGTCGTAAGAGAAAATGCTAAGAAAATAGCTGAGGAAAAAAATAAGGACATAATATTAATAGATGGTCCTCCAGGTATAGGATGCCCAGTTATTGCTTCTATTACAGGAGTTGACCTTGTACTGATAGTCACCGAACCAACTCTTTCAGGTATTCATGATTTAGAAAGAATAATCAATGTAGCAAACCATTTTAATGTTCCTTCAGTAATTTGTATTAATAAGTTTGATATAAACATGGAAAACTCTGCAAAAATCAAAGAATATTGTAAAAAAAATAATATTTCAGTGGTTGGAAAACTCCCTTATGACAATAATATGACCAAAGCAATGGTATTTGAAAAAAGTGTAGTTGAATATTCAAATGGAGAACTATCAGATAATATTAAAAGTATGTGGAACAAAGTCATAGAGGCATTAGAAAGATGACAGATGATGGTTTTGATAAAATGGTAAATGAAATTCAAAAAAAAATTAATCATGAAGAGGAGGTTACTTACTCTAAAAAAGTCATAAAAGAATATCGAAATCCTTCTAATTTTGGTTCTATTAAAAACCCTGATGCTAGTGGTAAAATTAAAGGACCTTGTGGAGACACGATGAGCGTAGATCTGGGAATCAATAATGGCATAATATCCAAAGTTCGTTTTTGGACTGATGGATGTGGAGCAAGTATTGCTTGTGGGAGTCTATTAACAAAAAAAATCAAAGGAAAAACTCTGCAAGATGCAAATAATATTACAAGTAAAGATCTTCTTGAATCGCTAGATGGCTTACCAATTGAAAATCACCATTGTACAGTCTTGGCAGTAAATACTCTTAATGAATGTATTAAAAATTATAATAAACAAAAAAAGAAGAAAAAATGAATATGATATATGGACCAGTTTCCTCATGGAGACTTGGTAAATCTCTTGGAATTGATTTAATTTGTTCTAAAAAAAAGATTTGCTCATTTGATTGTATTTATTGCCAACTAGGGGCTACATACAAAAAAACAACAAAAAGAAAAAATTACATCTCAATAGATAAATTAAAAAAAGAAATTATAGAGTCATTAGAAACTACAGATCCAGATGTAATCACATTTTCAGGAACGGGTGAGCCAACAATTGCTAAGAATATAGATAAAGCAATCAAAGAAACAAAGAAGATTACTAGCATACCATTAGCAATTCTAACAAATTCTACTTTGATGAACAATAAGGATGTACAAAAAGCTCTTATAAAACTTGATATAGTTGTTGCAAAACTTGATGCCCCGAGCAAAAAACTTTTTCAAGAGATAAACCAACCTTTAGAAAGTATTAGCTTAAAAGAAACTTTAGAGGGTATTAAAAATTTTAAAGAAAAGTATTCTGGAAAACTTAACATACAGGTCATGTTTATTAAAAATAACATGGATTCTGCAGAAGAGATAGCAGACATTGTTAGTGAAATAGAACCAGATGAAATTCAAATAAATACACCATTGAGACCCTGTGCAGTTAAACCACTATCAGAAGAACAAATTACCAAAATAGAAAAAATCTTTAAAGATAAGAATCTAAAAACAATCTCGGTTTATAAAAGTGTAAAACCAAAAACCTCACCGATGGATAAAATTGAGATATTTAAAAGAAGAGGGATTTATAAATGAATGTAGGTCACAAAAGAAAGAGTCATGAGCACCGCAAAGATTTAGTCGGCGAACATAAATGGGGAGATATCGGGCAGATTATATTCTTAACAATATTTGTTATTGGAATAGCTACTGATTTGTTCTTATTCAAATTATCTGCTCCTTGGCAAGAAGAGTTTCTATGGTATTTTCGTATCATTATTTTCATACCACTATTTTTAATTGCAGGATATTTTGCTCAAAAAGCTCATAAAAAAGTATTTCAAGAAGAAAGAAAAAATCCAATGGTTATTAAAACCGATATTTTTGCAGTAATTAGACATCCTATGTATTTTGGTTCAATTCTAATATATTTGGCATTTTTAGTTCTTGGCCTCTCTTTTATTGGATTAATAATTTTTATTTTCGTTGTTATCTTTTATTATTATCTATGCCGCTATGAAGAAAAACTTTTAATTCAAAAGTTTGGAAAGGAGTATATCGAATATATGAAAAAAGTACCAATGTTGATACCTTTTTCCAAAATAAAAAAGCAAGGAGAGATATAATGACGAAAAAAAATTTCTGCTGGATAAATGTAACGCCATCACTTATTACGACTCTGCTTTTTATATTGCAAATAGTTATTGGTTTTTATTTATTATCTGAAGTTTCTCAAATTCAAACATTAGCATATATTGGTGTTGGACTCTACATTTTTTCAGGTTTTGTTTTTGGTATGCTCCCAATATTTGAGTTTCGTAAAAAAGGTAAAGTAAAAAAGGGTAAGAGCTACATTCATACAACTAAACTGGTTGATACTGGCATATATTCTATAGTGCGTCATCCCCAATATATTACATGGATCTTATGGGCGTTTGCAGGTGTTTTTCTTTTTCAACATTGGATCATTATTTGTTTAGGAATTCCAATTATTCCTATAACTTACATCGATCTAATCAACGCAGATAAAGATGCAATTAAAAAATTTGGAGATGAATATAAAAGATATATGAAAAAGGTTCCAAGAGCGAATTTCCTACTTGGAATCGTACGCCTACTGAGGCGTTAATGACTTATTTTTTGATTTTCTTCATATCCGCATGAAGAACATTTGTGAGTATAATTTGACAATAACTTCTTTCCATAAAATTACCCTTAGAATTAAAATATTCCATATTGATATTTAAACCCATTTTATACTATTGATATGATATATTACACAATTTTATCATTTTTTATTTAATATTATACACAATTTGA
>Ga0180433_10001502_pt1 | contig 38765 bp, 70 predicted proteins | sample SS_ome_8_FD_132980 | JGI IMG/M metagenome (GOLD analysis project Ga0180433, IMG submission 132980) | Hypersaline lake sediment archaeal communities from the Salton Sea, California, USA - SS_1_D_1 metaG | ecosystem: Environmental > Aquatic > Non-marine Saline and Alkaline > Hypersaline >... | reverse complement strand
GATGTCTTAGCGAGATCTTTGGAGTAATCTGCCCTCACTTGCTCTTTCGCATTTAGCTCATCACGAAGGCGACAGATTTCCCTTTCCTGTCTGTCCACCTCGTACTGCAAAGAGTCAACGGCATCGCTATTGTCAACATCGAAGAACAAAGGGTAGCCAATTAACCCCATGATTATGCCAATAAGGAATACGCTTACCACAACAGCCAACACTATCGTAAGTGTCATCGTTCATCTCCTTAGGAACGATAGCATTTTACCTGAACATTCAATGCGGAACAAGACCGAAGCCATAACGCCGTTCCGGCTTTTCAAAATTATAACAGGTGTACCAGATGCCGTATTCATCAGGGAAAGTCTCGCCCCGATGATGCCAGTGAACCGACATAAGAAAGAAGGTGTCGGTGGGACGACATTCCCATCGAAAATTCACACCCCTAACGTGAACGCAAAGAATTGCGAGAACGGCAACCACAAAAACCGCAATGAACCAAGAGCGAATAGACCATCGCTTCCACTTCATCCCAGCTTCCTTGCGGCCTCCTTGGCCTCTTCGGGGGACGAGTCAATTAAAAGATAAAGCGTATCCGGATCGCAATCGGGCCAGATGTCACCAGCGGCCACACGCTCGGGATCAAGCCACGCCTCAGCATCCTCGTGACAAGAGACATCACGATCCGGTCGAGTGGGCTTCTTGCAAAGCGTAACGCCATTCTCGGGAACATAGCCGCCATTCGGCATATCGTCTCTGTTGGTGATGTGGTGAGCATCCATTTCCTCGTCCACCTTCTCGGGCGAGGATTGGTAGCCACAGATTACACACCGGTAGCCATCACGCTGAAATACAGCTTTTCGAAAATTGGCTCGGACGAGTTTCTTTTGCTGGCTCATATGGTAATTGTAGCCTACCAATTCATACCTGTAAACCGCTTCATCCCCTCGTCATCGAGGGGTTTGCCCAACTTGGTTGTGTTACCACGCTGGTTCATGAAGTCAATTACCGCATCCTCGGGAGTCGTGCCCATCTCTTCATCCCCGATGGTCTCCCAATCCTCGACATGAGCAGCGCCCCTTCCATCCGTGGTCACTACGCTCTCGGGCTTATTGGTGATTAGATCCCTGTAATCTTCAAGGTCATATTTCACAGGTGGCGGCGTTCGTCGATACAGCCCGCCATTGAGCTTGTCATAGAAATCGTAGAAATTCATTTACCACAACCGCACTGTTTTCCATTGGCCATCGATGAGTTTTTGTTTCTTGGACCGATAGCACTTCTGACATTCACGGTACGCAATCAGACCCTCCCGATTGCGCCAATATTTCCATGAATGAAAGAAGTGAAAAATCATCTCCTGCTCCGGGGTTAAAGTCCAATAGTATCTAGTGGCTTTTGAGCTTTTCTAAATCGGCAGGCGTATCCACACTGTTGCTGTTGAATCCCACATCCACGACCTGAATCGGGTAGCCGTATTCCAAAGCCCTCAGTTGTTCCAACTTTTCCGCTTGTTCCAAGAGACCGGGCTTTGACTTGGTAAACGTATTCAAGAACTTGGGAGTGTAGGCGTAAACGCCAATATGTTTGTAATGCAGCCAGCCCTCACCATCTCTATCATATGGAATGGGAGACCTCGAAAAGTACAAAGCCTTCCCGCTATCACTGCACACAACCTTCACCACATTCGGATCGGTAACCTCTTCTGGGTTTCGAATAAGCGTTCTGGCAGTACACATGTTAGTGCCATATGTTGCCACGGGCCCAACTACTGCATCAATAACACTGGGAGGGACAAACGGCTGGTCCCCTTGAATATTTACCACAGCATCACACTCGAAATCGAGATCCTGAATTACTGCGGCCACCCTGTCGGTGCCAGAAAAATGCTCACCAGTCAAAACAACGGGGATGTCTGGAAGCGCATCCATCACACGCTCATCATCCGTAGCAACCACTGCCCAACTCACATGGATTGCCTTAATCACCTGCCGATATACATGCCAAACAAGTGGGTGCCCATTCAGATCGGCTAATACCTTACCGGGGAATCTCTTGGAGGCATACCGAGCCGGAATGACAGCGACTACACCTCCTCTAGCAGTTTCAGACATTCTAACTTCCTTTCCGTGAGCCAACGCTTGATGTCCGCTCGCTTCTTCTGAGGCTTTAATCTTAACCCCATAGCTAGAATTTCGTCAACCGCAGCCGCCAATTCCTTGTCATTCCTCGCCTTTAAAATCTTGTCTTTCAGTTCCTTCTTCTTGGTACGTTTCTCTCCGCTAGGCAAAGAAATGATGGCACCAGTACGTTTCGCTTCCGCCAACCATTCTCTGAAGTGTAAGTCCATAATCCTATATAACTGAGCAATTTTATTTCAATCCTGCCAATTCATAGGAATAATCGGTACTGGAGCTTTCTTTGTCGAAAGGCATGCCAACTTTTTTCGCCGCCGTCTCCACCTTCTGGATGATGGTTTGAGCAGCCTGCTGGGTCTCCGGATCACTGATCTTGTTGAAGTGAAAATTGCCGCCCATTAACATGACAATCACATGTCCCGCATCATTGGGCCTGCCACTTTCGCTAGGATTCACATCTACAAGGCCGAACCCCTTGCCTGGATCAATCAAAAGATTACCCGGCTTCGAGGGATCGACTTGGTAGCCCCTCTGATTGATTGTGACAATCTGCTGTAGAAGTTGGTCATACGCCTCCTGTGGCATTGCGGCTGAATCAAGCATTTTCTTACGATAAACGCCCAACTCTTTTTCCTGTTGATCCGCAGGAAGCTTATGAACACCATGAACGGGGCCTGCGGGAGAACCTGCTTGCACCCTAAGAATTTGTACGCCTTGACCAAGATTGGCAATTGGCTGCCCTACATTCATATCGGCAAAAGGGTCTTCCTGTTGGGCAAGAGACCCTGGTTGCCGACCTCGCACCCAACGTAGGCCGAAGGGACTATTGGGAATGTACCAAAAGTCAGCATTGCCACCCTTAAAATCTGGCGGCTTTTGAGAAAGCTGCTGGACAAGGGAATTGATGTCGGTGCCGGTTTGTTGGAGCCACTGTTGAAGCTCCTCGTAGTTCTGCTCTAGGTGCAACCATTCTCTGAAGTTCATGACCTATTTAGCAGACGGGCAGAAAAAACACGCCTCTCGTCACCCAAGGCGACGAGAGGCGTCAACGCAAATTAGAGGAGGATTGTGCGTAGCTCTAATATAGTGTTACGGCGTTGGAATTGCCGGATAATATGGCTTCAGTGGATGATGATTGTCACTGTTCCACGGTTCGGCAATCAAAGGCTTGACCTTCACCGGTTCATCAATCTGCTTAATCAGCGGAGCAGGAAGATCTGCTTCGGCGGGTTGGCCACCGTGCGGATCTTTATCGGCGGCAGGACTACGCTCAAACTTAACGCCAATGTCTTCAACTCGCACCTTCTCAAGCTCAGCCATAGTCGGCATGGGCACGTTGTCATCCAAGGCCCACATAACGTCGGCACTTTCGGCCCACTCCCTGATCCTTCTCACTGGAACAAAGAGATTAAATCCTTCGCCTGCACCTCTGACCAACATGCCGCAATAGGCCCCGGCATATTCTTCTTTCAGATAGATGCCGCCCCCGGAGCTTCCCGGAAAAGCCGTTGCTGTCGATTGGTCGAACTCTTGCTTATCGATAGTTCGGCCAATCTGTGAAATAATTCCGCTCGTCAAACTGTTGCTGCCCATTTGTCCCAACAAACTACCGCAGTGGAGAACATCAGTTCCAATTGCTGGGATCTCATCGTCCAGGTAAAACACTACACTGGAGTTGACAAAGTTTGACTTTCTGATTCTTAAGATGGCTAGGTCTTGCTCTTCGTTGTATCTTATCACTACTGCGTCCATCTTTAACTCGCCCACACGTCGGCCATTCTCGACCAACTCCTTCACCACATGGGCGTCTGCAAACTCGACAAATTGTCTCTTGGTGCCTGTCTTAGGGTCGATTACTTCCTTCACTTTTCTGAGATTGTCAACTACGTGGGCTGCGGTCCACACAAAATTAACCTTTACCTCTTCTCCATCAATCTCCATAACTCTCGTCTTAACGACACCCGATCCCTCCGATCCACCATACTTACCGGTGGTGGCCTTAATGGTAACGGAAATGTCTTGAAGGTATTCAGCAACCTTCGACTTCTCAGGAAGTTCTGCTTTCCAATCAACTTCCTTAGCTGGCCTCTTTTCCGGTGCTTTCTCATCTCCCTTGGCCGGTTTTTCAGCCACGTCCTTTTCCACCTTCTCGGTGGCCACTTTCTTGTCAAGCTTTTTGGGTGCGGCTTCGACTGCTGCCGCTGAAACCAACAGTGCTAGTACAAGCATTGGTGAAATTAACCATCTATTCATATTCTTGCAACCTCCTATTCCATTGCATACGACATGAGATGCCAGTTTTAATAATAGTATAGTACACGCCACTAATAATTTTTCCAAAAGAAAAAGCCCGGCCATTGGCCGGGCTTTTTCTGTCGCATTGTTTTCAATCGTGTATTTTTTCCTGGCCAATCACCTCCAGATCGCTGGCCATTACCTCCGCTTCCTCGCAAATTGTGTCGTCATCGATGCTTTTTTGGGGCAAATCGAATTTTATCCAGTACGCTTGATAGTCTTTTTCGTCATACCCCTCTATTTCCGTGCCCGGAACGATTCGGCAATGTCCCTCAAATCTCGCTCCATCTTCGAGAAATGCGGGATCATCAGGATAGGGCGCTACTGTTCCCCAAAACTCTTCGGCCTCCCACCAATCGGAGGAAACCACCACACGGTAGCCGATTTCCAGCTTCATGCTAGATGTGGACTCCCAACTGCGAGCCATTATGTGAAGTATCGAACCCCGCTTCAACCAACGCTTCGTTTACGGCGTCGTCATTGGGAATCTCTTCCGCATGATAAACGATCCCCCAGAACACCGTTGGACCACCATTGACGTGAATCCCCTGGGCAACCGGCTTGACTTTCAAGCTGGGATGCATGCGTGCCACGAGATGGGCGTGGGCGGTGAATTCGTGGTCATCTCGCACCGAAAAGGCTTTTGGCAAATTTACTGTGACGCTTCTCATCAGAAGGCTCCTTCCGTTTTCAAAAAAAAGCAAACCCCCACGCATGAGGATAGCACAATCAAACCGAAATTGGAACACCTAGATTGTAGCACAACAAGCCCAAAAAGTGAACTACCCAGATGCCGTATCCAATTTCCGTTCGAGTTGATCTGCCGCTTTCTTAATCAGGATCACTCGACGGTGGAACAGTTCCGCCCACTGGTCTTCTGCTTTGTGATCTGCATTCGGAAGTTGCTCGTTTGTTCTGACTACCTGTTCGTCTTTCACTGGCAAATACCTCATTACTAAAGGTATATACCATAGAAAAATCAGAAAAGCAAGGGGGGCCACAATGGCTAATCAGCCAACTTTGAGCCAGAAATATCAAGAGGTTGCCAGCAATCTGGTAGAAGTGACCTCCACTCTTGGCAGGATAGAAGAGCGAGTAGGTATTTTCATAGAAAAGATCCACTCCCTTGAACGCAAAATAGATCACCACACTGAAAACTGCCCCGTTAAATGTCAATTTGCAGATGTGGCCTCTAGAGTGCGTGTGCTAGAATCGACCGATGGGAAAGACATCAAGGAATGGGTGAAGGACTTGAGGGCTGAGTGTTTGGAAGACATTCGGGCTCTTCAAGCCAGCGACTCAAAGACAGCCGACCTAATCCACAGCATTCAATTAGAGCAGCAGGCTATCAAAGCCGTAACCAGCCAAGGTGAAAACAAATGGAAAACCATTGGCTGGATCGTGCTTAATATTTGCGTGCCAATCGCATGGGTGACTATTGCTTCTTTCATCCTTTACTACCTGGGGATTACCGCTCCACCTATCCCATAATTGTGATTGGGCTTGCTAAATACATTCAAGATGAATTTCAGATCGTGGCTGTTCACAGAAGAGGTAGCCTTCCTCAGAGACCTGCTTAAAACCCATCAGGTAATCTACCTGGGGAAGATGGGACTATGGAATGTGTACTCAGCGGTGGCGAGCAGGCAGGCTTTAGATCGAGCAGCACAGCGATATGTGCCCACCGGAACGGGCAGAGTGCTGACCGTCCAAGAATACGAGGACTCTAAAAAGTATTCGCCAGACAACATGCCTACCCAGCACATAAGTTATAAGCAATACAATCAGCGTGGAAAATTAAGAGCCACTGGCAGCTTCTTGCCAATCGTTGACTACTTCGCCGAACGCCTCGGCGATGTAAAAATGCACTGTGAAAATGCCGCCAATAAGCTTGTGAGCATTGGGTTTCCCAAATATACGACCAACATGGTCTTCATGGACTTATCGGGCATCAAAAACCACATAACAGGTGGTGGTGTGGGCGGACAAGCCTTCATTGGGAGCCACCAAGAAGGAAGCAAACACGCCTTCACTGTTGAAAGAAGGGAAGTGAGCGAAAAAACCATCGTTCACGAGCACGCCCACATGTGGTGGGACAACGTAATGAACAAAGATGCCAAATATGCATTCGACAGATGGTATCAAGAGAATGTAAGCGACTGGATCACCAAGCCCGTAAACTATGCAGCTTACGTTCAAGATGACACCCCTTTGTTCATGCAATCGCACCGCAGCAAACTGAAAGAGGCGATCCTTCGAGGCATCAGAGAACAGGAGCATCAATTCCAAGAAAAGCTGGAAAACATCATAGGCAGGAATCTCCATGGTTACTTCTGGCTTCGATGGGCAGTCGATAAGGGCTACGAAGATCAAATCGTTCGGTATGCCTTAATGCGACATTTTCGAGCCATGGCACCTGCGAGGCTTGTACGGGATGTGGATTTCGTAAGAAGGCCAGACGGATTCCCCCGAAAAACCATCGAAAAAGGCCAAGTGATCCAAGTGGAAAAGGTCAATAGGGGCTACTATCTGAACCACTATGCCAGTGGCGAAAACCGTGATCGATGGGAGAGTGTCGATCTAATTGAAGAAGATCAGCTTTCTAACTATGTTCGTTTCGAGCAAGATCTGCTGGTGAAAAAGCAGCGTGAAGAGGTGACCGTAGCAAAAAGATTAGGCAAGAAAAAGATTTCTGCCGCCCTAGCGCCCAAAGATAAGAAAGATGAAATAATCAAAGCATTTGATGAGGTGCTAGAATATGTCTTCAAGTACAACGTCAAAGAAGATGGTTTTAAGTATGACTACGATCCACGCAGGCATTCATCGGGCAATTGGTACAACACTTGGGTATCCATGATCGGGCGTCGGGCCAAGGCCGGTAAAATCAAACACCCTCTCGACGTACTGCAAACTTTCCGAGATGCCGTGAAGACCAAACTCTATATTCCCCAAGACATCGAACCATCCGATATACAGGGCACAGCCAGAGATGAGGCCGAAGCAATGCAAAAGAAAATTGGTGGACCAGAGGGCAGGAATTTGCGAATGGCCATCAGCAAAAAGGGTGTCACGCCCACATCTTATGCGGCCTCCAACTCGAAAGAATTATGGGCCGAGGTAGTAGAAGAAGCAGCATTTAACCCCCAAGGGGTTTCCCGAGAACTTAGAAAAATGCTCTACAGTGTTCTGTCGAACATCCCCATCGGCATCACTAGACGAGGAGGCCGACCGCCACGCCGACTCAAACGCCGCAAGTATAAAAAGGGCGAAGGCGGCAGATGGGGTTAAAGCGGGTCTGGAGGAGCTAAACTTGGGACAGCCTTGCTTCAATCTCCTCTGGCGAGAAAGACATAAACTTATTGTGAAGTTCTTGCACCAACGGATTGGGGTGATCTTTCAATAGCGGCTTCACTTCCATATACCTGGAAATCACTCTTGATACCAAAGCGGCAGATTGTTGAGTAACCAACAATCGCTCCTTCACTATCTGGCTGATGATCCATGGCATATAACTGCCGCCTGTTGGATCTACTTTTTGAGCCCACTCCAAAATTTTACTTGCCAAATTCTTGGGGACTTGGACACGCCTCTCCTTCGCCTTCTTCTTGAGAAACTTCACAAGTTGTCTGCGAACATCAGATTGAAAGTGGTTGTGCTTATAGAACCCTCTCGGCTTATCTGGAGGAAGGGTAAGCCCAGGATCATTGCGCTTGGGCTCCCCTCGACGATAAGGGTCATTAACATAATCAATTCCATGAGGCCGAACCGTGCGATCCCTTCGCCCCTCTAGCCACTGAGAAAACTTCTGGTACATGAAACTATTTAGCCCCCCAACAGATAAAAAAGCGGGTCTGGAGGGACTCGAACCCTCAACGGCCAGGATCTAGAATCCTGCGCTCTAGCCAATTGAGCTACAGACCCTTTTTTGCACTGTCCTTACTAGATAATAACCAGAAAGGACAGTATTATGCAAACATCTAACTTCTGGCTCGACCGACATGAGGCCGAGCAGTGCTACGATTCTTTCGAGCACTTTTACAACCAATATGTTCAAATTCCAGGGGGTAAAGTAGAAAATCCTCAACTCTACCCCTTCCAAAAGCGATTCGTCCAACAAATGATGGAAAGCCGTTATTTGATTGGGACCAAATTCCGCAACGGCGGCTTCACCACTACAACACTGGCTTACGTTCTGTGGCTCTCGTTGTTTCGACAAGACCAAAGGATTATGTTCCTGACCGGGAGTGCTCGTGAAGCCATCTATTATTGCGGCATGTTTGACCGAATGTGTGAGCGACTTCCTAAGTGGATACAATGCACCAATGAAAGAAACCTTGCTACCGTCCGACATTGGGCTGAAACAAATTCCAAAGTTTCTTTCAACAAGGCCGAGGCATCTAGGGGCATCGCCCTCACCCACGTCTTCATTGACGAAGCAGCTTTCATTAAGGACATGGACCAACACTGGAAAGCCATGTATCCAGTCATTGCAACCGGTGGCAAGTGTGTTGCTATTTCCACGCCCAATAAGACCCAGGGCTGGTTTTATGAAACCTACGAAGATGCAATACATGGCATGAACTGTTTTAAGGTTTTCCATACGCATGTCAGAGAACATCCCTATTGGACTCCAGAACGCTTGGCGCTGGCCAAGAAAAACATGGAGCCGTATGCCTTCAACCAAGAAATTATGCAAGGCTTTCACGTTAATTGACATCGGATAATGGACACTTATCGGGGAATGGTTTTCCGATCCTGCACGACACAGTACCGTACCACTTGTTTTTCTCACGGTCCTGAATGCTACCTTCGTCGGCGATCCGAAAACCGCCCTGACTGTGGCCACAATCCCAGCCGCAGTCATAACTGCGACCGTAATCTGGATCGAACCGAAGATACGGACATTCGTCACAGCAGTCAAGTTCAAGTTCAATCTTTTTCATCAGGATATTTCTCCTTCAACTTTCTAAGGGTTTCAAGCTCTTGCTTCTTCTGACGGGCAGACTCCAATCGCTTCTTCTGCTCGGCCTGTTCTTTCTCGAATTTCTGACGAGCTTCAATTTTCTTCTTGGTCTCCTCCTTGATGCGTTCGTCAAACTCTTCCGTTTCCTCGAACTCAAAAGGCTCGAAAATCTGGTACTCAAAGCCATCCTCGCCACAATCCAATGGCTGGCTCAAGAGATCGGAGATGAAATCGATCAACTCATCTTCCTTCTCGAATCGACGGGCGTGGTGCTCGCTGTCGTAACTGGCCATATGGCAACCACGACAGTAATCATCGGAATTAGGCTTATAGGCAACGACCAAATACATGTAGCTCATTTTTCACCTCCATACTTTTCTTGCAACTTCTTCAACTGCTCCAGTTCCTCCGCACGCTTTCGAGCCTCGTCCTTGGCCTTCTTGTCGGCCTTCTCACGGGCACGCTTCTCCTCGAAAGCGACCAACGCCTTCTCGTCCCAGATGAAATTGGCGGGCACGGTGAAAGAGCCGCCGTCGTGACCACCGTAACTCCAGGTCTCTTCCCAGGTGACATCGACATCGCCCTCTTCGCCGATCTCCCATTCGAACCAAGCGCCTCCCTTACCAGACACAGTGGGGTAACCGTATCCACTGTTTTCTCGATGGGCGGCGACAATATATCGCTTGGCGACCGCAACCACATGGTCGTCTATTTCACGATGCAACTTATCCATTTGCTCTCGCAACTGTTGCATCTCCTTTATCTTCGCTCTGTGTTCCAGGTTCATTTTCTTCTCACTTGTGATTACGAGTTTGTCGTTGGGAATGACGGTCGAAAGCACCTGACGCTTAGATTGAAATTTATCACAGCGTTCTTTAGCCTCAATCTTCGATCTGCCATTCTCGTCTCGGGGCGGGTCGCCTACGTAACAACGTCCGCCTTCATTCCACCAGCAGCCTCTACACATGTCGTTTTTCCTTATTAACATCACTCAGAACCGGAGTTTCATTACGTAGCGCATCTCCGGTTCTGAGTGAAACTTTACAGTTTTACGCTGCTTTTTGACGTTTTTCGTACCAACCGGCAACGTCGTCGTAGAGCTTCATCAGTCTCTTCAACGTGCTGGGGTTGATGGGCTCGACCTTATCCTTCGACGGCTTTGGGTAGCGGGCATTGCGATACGCCTCGACGAGACCAACGTCACTCGGGCGATCCCAATAGCTCGGCTTGTCCCTGTCCAAGAAGAACGGACAGACCACCGGCTCGGGGCGGGGCCCCACGATCTCGCTGCCGATCTTTCGACCGTCAGCGTCACGGGTGTACTTGCGGATCACACGGTTCTGCGGTTCCTTGCGATCCCAGCGGCACCAGTTCGACCAATCACGAACGGCCTGCTCGTGCCACTTGTGAAGCTGCTTGAGCTTCTTATACGTCTCATAATCACAGGGATAGAATCCCCAACGGCCTTTATGTACTTCACTCATGTCATTCTCCTCATCTTGAAGTTGTTTAGAAAGATTCCAGACGGCAAGGCATTCATCTTCACTCAGATGATCCCAATGAAAATCCATCTGGTCATAGAGACGGTCCACCGTGGGATCATCCACGGCGTCCCAACCTTTGCGAGCAACAAGCTCACGCAGGCAACGGCAATACGCAATGTAATGAGGGTTATTGCTCATCTTCGCCCTCCTCGGACAGAATCCTAATGGCCTCTTGATAGATGGGCCGTTCTGTCAACAAATGGTCACCGACCGTAGCTTTGCGATCACTCAGATCGAGCCCCCTTTTCCGGGCTTCACGAACCATGTCCACCAACGTGAAGGCACGAACAACCTTCCACTCAATGGTTTGGAGACCGCCCAAACTATTGCAGAGGTTCATGGCGGGAAAGCACTCGGAACAGCGAAGTTCAATCGCCTTGAGCAAGGCGCTATCGCTGACGGGGGTTTTGACAACTTCTTCAAGAATCATGCTGCCCCCCTTTCACCGACAAGACGGTCGTCTTGGAGGCACTGATATTTCTTGAACAGTTGGCGAGAATCGCCGTTGAGCGGCTCGGTTGCGAACGACGTAAGCTGATCGCCTAAATCGCTCTCAAAGAAGGGTTTGCAGCGAATGCCGTGCTGCTGGAGCCGTCTGAGCGCATTACGAAGAGCAAGTTCGCTCTTAACGCCCAAGACCACAAGATGAGGATGGTCATCCTCGGGTGATAGAAGAGGTGCGGCCTCAATAGCCGCATGGCAGGCTTGGACTACCTGCTGAGGGAACGAGATGTCCCTGCGAACGAACACATAAACGTGCTGTACCTACGTGAAACCCATATTTCACCTCCTTAGAGAAAATGGTAGGGCGGCTGGGTCTTGTGTGCCGCCCTACCGAACCAAATTTCTAGAACCTGCCGGTACGAGGCCGAAGCCCACCCAGACAGGACTACTAGTATTGTAGTACAGCAAACTCGATTTGTCAACCTCCGAGATCGGTAACTTTTTGCCAGGGGCCGACCGCTTCTCTGTTGAGCATGTTCTTGGCCAGGGAGGGAACGTAGCAGGCCAGGGCTATTTTCAACAACGTGTGATGCGAAATTGCCTTGTCTACTCGACCCGAGAGTCGGTTGTAACTGCCAATATAACCAGTGTCTCGGGAATCACCGTACTCCAACACAAACTGCTTGTTCTTATACCACTTCAAGTCCGGGCGGGCGACGTATTCACTACCAGGGAAATGATCGGAGTAGTCCGCTGGATCTTCGCCCTCTTCTTCTTGCAACTCCGTCCACTCCGACCAGTATCTTCTTAAATGAAAACCAGAGGCGTTCCAAAGAAAGAGAATGTTGAAATTGCTGGGATACGCCACCACTCGCATGGTTGTGCAGGGAACGTAAAAGAAATCAAAATTGGTCGTGGATTCCAAAACGCTCTTGTTGATGAGGGTCTGGTAGACCTCTTCCATATCGGGCAGGACATACAACCGAATCCAATCACCCCAAAACCGCTCCAAAGCATTTTCAATCCCCATCGTTGGATAGGGAAGATTTGCCACTGCTTTGGCCAACACATTCGCCGCAACCAGCGTGTCGTTGCCTAAAGCCTTGGATACGGCCCCTGCTTTCTGTCTCGTCTGTTCATCCTCGGCGTATGCTTGATCTCGAAAGTCTTGAATGGATCGCACGGGTTCATCAGTCATTACCCTTCCTCAACTTATTTTTTTGGAGTTTCTTTTCGGACCAAAGACCACCCTGCACAAACCCCTGTCGTACCATCTTGAAGCGATGCGTCACCGTCGATCCATCCGTCACCTTGACATACACGCCTTCTCGAAGTCCTTTGGATGCAAAATCAGTGGGTTGAAGAGTCAGTTCCTCAAGCTGCTCGTAACTTTCAATACGACCCAACTTCAATCTCGGCGGCATGGTGAAACCAGCGCAATCCAAAGACGCTCGAACAGCAGATGTGGGCATCCAATGCTCTGTATCGTGGTTGAAAACATCGTATGCGATAAACCAGTCGGGCAACCGGTCATAATACATACCGTGTTGTGCCCACATCCATTCACCATAAACAGTAACCGCCCCCATAAGGTCGGCCAACTCAACGAACTTCTTCTTGTTCTCGTGAACCCAATTCCAAATTGGCCGGAACTGTTTCTTTGCTGGCGTGTCTTTCAAAAACCCCTTTTTGAGAATGTGGCTGCGATTACGGACCACAGGATGGCCGTCTATGAACGCAATGCCAACCGATGCTCCATCAACCTTTTCTTCCACATGCACAAGACCTTCATCGCCGAAAAGAATATCGGCATCCTGCGCAACGAGATCCCCACGCTGCGTATTTGGCTTGTGTGGCAAATGCAGCGTGCGAGGGAATTCAGGAAGTAACCGCCGAAGTGCCTTCTTCATTCTCCAGGGCCCTATGAAGTAATTTTGCCATGAACTTGGCGATGTTGTTGTCACGAACGGAACCGTTAGGACCGTCGTCCGAAATCCGCCAAATGGTCGTCTTTTTCTGTTTCAACGCCTTCCATTCGGCGGGCGTCATTGTCAGTTGCAATCTCATACCCATACCCATGCGCTAGAGTCACAGCGGGGACACCAAAGGGTTGAATCCTCTTCAGGATCTACACCCAACAACTCTCTGCCATTACCCTTATAACCGCAGCATTCACACTCGAAATCGGGAAGTGGCTCGCCGCCATCGGGATCACCGATTGGCTCTGCATGTCTAGGAGCCGACATCTTCATCCTCCCTCAAACTCTTCAGGGACGCTTCGCACCAAGGGCAAGTCGGATTCTTTTGACGATAAACCTCCCATGTCGTCAAAAGCGTGTCCTTGTTGCAACTTGGGCAACTAACAGTCTGGTGGGACGCTTTCATTCGCCGTCTTCCTTCTTCATCAAGTGACCGGTGGGAATTTTCTCAATCTTCTTGCGATGCACAACCGACCCTGCCCTGATCTTTACCAGCGGTATGGTCCTGCCGGGACCGGTCCAAAACAGGGCGGAATGTGGAATGCGGTAGTGGGGAGAAACCGTCATCTGACGGCCAATGTTCCAACCAACCTTTCCGTTGCGATGCGCCCTGTCGATGAACTTCTGGTCTTTGGTTTTCTCGAACTTAACCTTGTCCCTGTTGAGAACATCGGCCTCAATTACACCCGGATCATTTTCCAAAAGACAAAGCGTACAACAAAGTCGCAAGCAATCTCTCATGATTTCATCCGGCACCTGCACACCAATCGTCGCACCCCAATGCTGCTGCAAATGCGTAATCTCTTCCTCAAGTGAATTCTCGCCATGAGTCTTCAGGTTTTGATAGGTAAGAATAGGTTGGATTCCGAGTTTTTCACCAATATCCAACCATATGCCTACACCAGTAGCAAAATTGTCTTCCATCACCAACTTCGCCATGATGATCGTCTGAACCTCGTACCTATCACCCTCCCAATCAAAATGAAGGGGGTTGCGTTCCACGGGCATGCGAATGAGAAGCTCTGATTTTGGAGGCTTCAAGTAAGATGTGCTCAGATTAAGATTAAGACGAGTCAATGGCTTGATGACAGCGGGCCACACATTGTAGTAAGGCTGGCGATTGAGCGTCCAATTGTACTCAATGCGGCATTGCGAGATCATCACACGATCCTGCATCGCTACTGCATCCGCAAACATCATAGGATACCACTCTCTCCAAGGCATCCTGTTGGCGTGGTATCTCCCCGCCCGCTTGAAAACTGCATACAGCGATTGATAATCGTGAAAATTCATGCTTCAGCCCCAGACTTGAACAGGTCCATGAATTCCAAGTGAACCGCCTTCCACAGTTGACGGTCGGCGTCTTCCTTGCCAAAGACCCACTCCAAATAAGGCTTGAGCCCTTCGATGGCGGCGGCACGATCTTCTGTTTCGTATCGGTAGCTCAGCCTGTACCGGGGCGGCTCGTCGTCACTCTCGGGATACATGGGTCGCAGCCACCAATCGTTCCCGCCATTCAACTGGAACTTGTCATCTTGCCACCAAGGCGGGTGGGTCGGGTCATCTACCGCCGAAGTTCCCCAGTTCAATTTTGCACCCGTACCGATGAGCAACGCCACCCGGCACGCAACTGCACGGGGACTCCACTTGCCATGAACATGGAATTCAATCATGTCACCTCTCCTGGCAGTCGAGAATTTCGCAGCCGGGATAGCGTCTGCGAAGTTTCGATTCTGCGTTAGACTGACTGGTGCCTTCGATCACGATATTGCCCACGATGCTGCCGCTCTTCGTCTTAATTTTGAAAACGAATTTGCGGCGCTTGTTCAGTTCGACGAACTGCCTGCCAGCAATGTTGCGAACGATGCGGTGGTGCGGCTCCAAAAAGATGTTGGCTGGACCATTCACCAACTGGATCTGCCCTGTAAGAGTGTCCTCGATGTAGACGGCATAGCCATCGTACACCTGGACAAACATCCCCCTATGCCTTGGCTCGGAGACGTGGGTGTGTCCCTCATCCATCACCGAACGACAGCGATGTTGCCCATTGGCGAGACCTCTGTTCGGGCGAATGCCAAACAGCAAGCCTACCAACGCACCGACACTACCGATGAATCCTCGACGATCCATGACATTTCTCCGGTTGGGGCCAAATCTAGTAAGTGCCCTCGACAGGACTTGAACCTGCAACACACACGGTTTTAGAGACCATGGCTCTGCGCAATTGAGCTACGAGGGCATGATACTAGAATTGTAGTACACCGGAAAACAGTTGTAAACTAGCTGGAAATAGCTAGGCAGAGGGGGTTTCAGACGGTCGATTGTGCGCCCGCATGTCGTCGATGGTGAAGAAACCTTCGCACCACAACACTCCTTGGATGAAGCCGAGCCAACGATTCGCCTTGTCGGTCTCGCCTGCCGCCAAGTGGTGCTCCGTCATGTGGCACATCCAACTTACGTGCTGCAACCTGTTCCCGCCCTCCTTCTCACTGCGAGGGGGAGCCATCTGAAATAGCTTGGCCCTGTATATCTCTAGCACTTCTTTAATTCTTTCAGGTGTCATTTTCATCTCCATATTCGGATTCAAACCAATCCTTTTCGAAATCGTAACCCAAACGCCTGCTCTTTCTAAGCTGTAGGAAACGCTCCACAGCTTCGTTTAGGTTTTCATAAATCTCCTCTCCGTCATCCACGTCATACGCATAACCGTCTTCTTCGTGAACGTCGGTATTCATTATCCGATAACGGCCATCCTCCAGTTGGTGGATGTCCAGCATCGCAAACAAGTTTACCTCAAAACCACAGCCCAACTCCAACACTGCCAAGATAGCTTTCTTGACTTTTTCATGATCTTCCATTTCACACCTCCCAAAGTGAGCGGGGCAGGACTCGAACCTGCAAGTCGGGTTTGCGGCATCGGCTCACTATGAAGTGGAGTATCCCCCACCACCGTCCGCTCAGCCCAACCGTCCACCCGGTTCTCCCGCCCGAACTGTCCTATTAACAATAGATACTGTTGGACTCAATCACGGGAGGTTGTGATGTTGACTGTTGGAATTATTTGTATTGTGCTCGCTCTCCTGCTTTTCTGGCGTTGGCGAGTGCTCAAGAAGAGAAAGGAAGAACAGAAGGATTTCGTTGTTCTCGGAACAACTTTGCTTCTAATCTATCTCTTCCCCGGCGCTGCTCTATTGATCGTCGGTATAGTCCTCATCGCCCTACTAAGCGGCGGATGTTGCATGTAACATGAAATCGCCCTCGGCATCGCCGAGGGCGATTTGTCTTAGTGTAGCAACTTGTTTTCATATTTCAAGCATCGTCTGAGTGGATTCCGCTGAAGATTTGCTTTATCATCAGACGGTTGTGTTCGATTGCTGGCAGGTCTTTCTTCAATTCCTCCAACGCTATTTCAGCAGCGACTCGATCTTCGTAGGTTTCGCCTTGAAGACATTCATCGGTGGTGAAATTGCTGGCGTCTTCTCGGAATATCCCGAAAACATCCAAGCTTGGTGATGTATCTGTTGGTCTGGTCATACACTATACATAGCTAGGCACTTGCAAATTTTCCTGGTTAGCCCATGCCTGTAGGATGTTTCGCATTTTAGCGTCTGGTCTGGCGTTGTAAAGACCTCTGGCTTCGGTAATGCAATGGGTTGAAGGACGCACCGAAATAGTCAGCAATTTCTTGGCCGAATGCCCATACACCTCACGACTCATGCTGAAAATTGCGACCGAACCGGATGCACAGGAAGCGGAATAGCTGCCAACGCAATGGTGCATATCACGCCCTTCAGCACGCAATTCCTCGGTGCTCAGCAGTTCGGTAATCCTCCAAATGCGCAGCGTTCCCTTCTCCAGCTTGCCTTCTTCCAACTCAAATTCACCAATACTGGAATGCTCCCAATTACCCTTGCGGTATTTAGTTTCTTTGGCGAGACGGGTGTGCCACGCTTCCACCTGCTCAACAAGAACCTCGGGATCTCGGTCCTTCATTGTCAGGTTTGGCTGCTCCGGTGGCAGACGTTCCACCTCTCCCCTCGCAATCATACGATTCCGTGGAACGAAACGCATGTGGTGGAGGTAGTCGGTGATCGGGTTATAATGGGCGGTATCCAACATCGGGTGACGCAGGAAGTACCGTATCACAGTGATCCAAAAATCATCGTGTGCATAAGTTTGACAAATGCGAGTCTGCCGCAATGCTTCCACAATCCGGCGATTGCCACCCAAAGCGAACACTTGTCCCCAGCGGAAAGCTTCACAGAGGTTATAATCCTTTGGGGCCTTCAAGAAGTGGTGGGCCATCTTCTTGGTCAATTGGATTGGAAGGTGGGGCGCAGTCCTAATGTTATCACCTCGACCAATGTGCATGTACCAGTCGTGGTGGTAATCATTCTGCTCGAACCACACCTTCGCCATGAACTGCGGCACATCGTACTTCGCCAACAAATGTCGGGCCAAGTCCACGAACTGTCTGTAATCATTGTGGGTCTTTGGCTTCCAATTCTTCGGCGAACGAAACCAGAATTCGTGGTAATCATGTAGACGCAGAATTGCATCCAGGTAATTGCTATCACGTCTGGCCATACGGTGGTTATAGTTCAGCAAGTTGGTGTGCTTGTCCACCGCCATTACCAATTCTTCCAGGGCCTTTTTCCCTGCCGGTGTGGATTCACCGAATTTCTTGCCAATCCTTTCGTATGGACCAGACGCTCGCCCCAATTCTTGGGTCGAAACCTCTCCACGAAAAATCATCTGGTAAGTACGACGAGGACTCTTTTCCAGTTCCTTACGTTGGGAAATCTTCCCATCGGCATTCTGACGTTGCACAAAAAGCACTTCATCATGACGCTGGCGGCTGCTCTTCTCGTAAGTGGTCTTGGTGAAACCGTGCTCCTTGCACCACCTTTTGTACCGGCTGATCTCGGTCGCCGTAGGCGCACGAATATCGGCATCCCAGTATTGTGGGACTCTTCCGCTTATGATACCGACAGAAATCAGGTGACGAGTAAGCGCCACGGTGGCATACTTGTCCCTCTTGGGCTGCTTCGGCTTCTTCTGATTTTTATTCTTCCGTGCCATTGATCTGTCTCAGGAGTTTTTCTTCGCTCTCCTCTAGACACCCGATGTACGTCAAAAGTTCGCCCTTATTTTCAGGATTGCAGCCTTCCAGAAGTCGCATCAACTCCCCCACCCCCTTGCGGGGGGTTACTTGGGGCCTGGGCTCTTTTGCTTTCTTCGGCACACAATTCCATGTCTCATGCGGACCCGTGTGAGGAGGGTCGTGGTAATTGTCATTTATCGCTGTCATGCTTATCTCTCGCTTTATACTTCCTGTCAAACGAGTCAAGTTTCTGCAAATCCATGTTTGCAGGAGCATTTTTCATTTTGCCGCCCTGAAGGAACAACTCCAACATCCGCTGACGGGGAAGAAGGGCAGTCGATTTATCATCCACGGTTGGGCCCCAACCCAAGCGAGCCAGAAAGTTTAAGACAGCCTCGGGGTGGTAGCCTCGATCCCTGTAGCTCAGAAGATCCGATGCCCCATCTCGTTTCGAGAGAGGCACGCCTTTCTTGGCCACCAACCCTACGTGAGCATACTTCGGAAGCGACCACCCCAAGGTTCTATAGATAGCCACTTGCCGACTAGTATTAGTAATGTGATCGTGCCCCCGAATGATGTAGTTGATGTCGTAGTCATAGTCGTCCACAACGGTGGCGAAATGATACGTCGGCCAGCCGTCACTTTTTATGAGCACAATGCCTTCGCTCCTGCCGGGAATCATGTGCTCTTTATCATCGGCGGAAATGGGCACAGCCCCCACAATCTCGTCTTCCCAGGAGTCTGGAATGTCTTGAGGAAGGAGTGTAACCCAGCCACCGTCTTGCTTCTTGGCCTTACCATCCGACACCATATCTTCCACCAAATCTACGTAGCGAGCATACCGCTGACTCTGAAAGAACGTGCGATCATAATCCAAACCCAACCAATTCATGGCATCAACGATGGAAATCGCATACTCATCATTGCTCCGCTTGCGGTCGGTGTCATCAATCCGTAGGTAGAACTTGCCGCCAGTGGAACGGGCAGCCAACCAATTGAAGTATGCCGTGCGGGCCGTCCCGATGTGCATGTGACCTGTCGGGCTCGGCGCTATTCTTGTGTTATACATCATAAATGTCTTTGTATTCCTCAAGGGCCAAACGATTGACCTCTTCTACAATCGGCTCCATCTTACAAGCATAAAGCCCTGCACAGGAAAAAGAACCAACCTCCAAAACTTTCAACTCGCCCGAATCTGTCTCGCAGATGTCCATCGTCCAAATTGGGTCGGGGTTGAAATCCACCTCCGCAAGAACCTGTTGCCCATAATCTAGAACTTCTTGGGGAACATCACTGGTTTTGACAATATCGCTGCCAGTGATTCTTATCCAACCCTTGCCCTCCTTGTATTGGGTCGCAGAGATCACTCGATCTGTAACTACAAGTCGCCATTCTTTAACCACTTCTATCGGCCTGCAAAGCAAGACCAGGGATTCGGGATTGACCTTGAAAGAGAGCCTCTTCAACTCCCTCTCCCAGTCAACATACTCCACTATCTGGCCAGTGAATGTCTTGAAGCCGCTTGATGGCCGAAGAAAAACACACCTTGACGCCCCGAAGTTGGCAAACACCCAATCACGGCGGTCAAGCAAGTCGCCGAAGGGGAACATGGCATAGTCGTTATTGAGCAGATGCTTCCCAAATCTGGGGTAGTAGTAAAGGCACTCGAACTTGGGCAAATTGCAATAAACCCCTGGCACCCACCCGGTTTTCCTTTGAGCCGCCCGACCAAGTTGCAGACTCCCATAAACCACCACGCAGTCTTCGTTGGAGAACGTCTTGGCTACTAGATCATCATAAGTGATTCCAAAGCCCACCACCTTATGCTCGACGCCCATGGCTTCTAGGGCATCCACCAAAGCTTGCCCATCATGTTGGAAGACTTCGGGCTCGACTAACCACTTCACATTCATCAACAAAACTCCGTTATGTGTTTCCAAAACGCCTTACGATCCACATCGGCCAGCACTCGGTCACCTTTGTCATCCAAGACCGTAGACCAACCCTGTTCTAATTTGCATGGCGTCCCTCGGACGAACGTGCCTATCTCCGGGTAGAGATGACACGCCGCCGCCAAAGGATCGTGGAACTTCTTAGCAGCATGATTGGACAAATAGATGTCCATGCCTTCCTTAAAAAGTTCTGAGGCTCGGTTGTGCGGCCTGAGTCTTTCATGAACTGCACGATCATACAACATCGTGTGGCAAACATTCTTCCCCACGAACCTTCTCAAGCCAACATTCGCTGCAATAAAGTTCAAGAAGCCCTTGCGATCTCCGTTGGGGTTGAAAGTGGGAACCCACTCTTTGCCCTCAAACTTGTCCAGTTTCTCCTGGGGCTCGTAATGCCTATACGGCAGGAAGCCGCCCTGCATAGTTGCTCGCTCTATGCGATGCCCTGGATTCTCGTTCAAGAATCTACCTACGCTTGATGCCGGGCCAATGATGAACAGATCCGAATCGGGATAGAACCTAAACACCGATGCGATGATCTCAAACCCCAACCCATCGGGCTTGGCTTCAAGAGGCATGCCGTACTTTTTCAGCAACGCATGATGAACACCACCAGAAGAAGGCTTGTCTCGATTGAGTTTGCTGGCACCAATGGGGATGTCTAGGTCGAGCAGTTTCGCAAGAAGACGAGCAACAGCCAACTGGTCAGGGTCACCGGGAGTAATGGTGATGCCTCTAATGTCAACACCTACGGCAACGAGCCAACATATCGCAAAGAAGTCATCCGGATCGTGTCCTAGATCCGTTTCAACGATCATATCCATGATTTATCCCATATTTGGAGGCACCGACTCATAGACTGCATTACAATACTTACATTCCACCTCGCCGGGTACTTGTAAAAACACGCCCTCTTCTTCTGGCTCAACACCCCACTCTTCTCGCATCTCCTGTTCTTCATCTTCGTCGAAAAAAGCAGGTGTCGGTCGTACTATGTTCTCTCTTCCACAGTTATCACAATCCCAGAGGTAGGCTGGGTGTAGTTCTACTTGCATAAATCAGTCGCCTTCGATGGCCCTTATTATAATCTGTTTCCATCTGTTATCAAAGTCGTGATCGGTCCAGTCTTTACATTCAGGCTGCCCACGGAGAAAATTCCTTACTTGCATGCCTTCACGGAAATGGACAATGTGGGGGACGCCACCCTGGCGGACACTCGGAGCACCCTCCATCCAGTGGTTCAATAAGGTGCCGTCCTCCTGTTGAATGTCCTTGAAGAACTTAATCCCTTTCGGCCCCAACCACTTTCGCACTCTTTCAATCAAATCCGTCATTTTTGGATTCCCAATTTTATTTTGACCGTAATCCAGCCCTCCTTGTCTATGGTGATTGCCCGCATGATTCGGGAAATCATATCAGGATCAACTGCTCTTACGATCTCTTTGATTCTCTGTACTGTTTCTTTGTCGAACATCGACACGAGGTCGAAAACGCCTTGCGTGCTAACTTTCGCCATCTTGCTCCTTAAGCTCTAGAATGATTTCGTTGATGAATTGTCGGAAGGTCTGACGATCCCATCCAAACAATATATGCATCACCAAGTCGAATACCCACTCTAAAAGCCTGATGGCAAAAATACAAAGTCCCACGAAAATGGGGCTCAGTACAACGATCAGGATGAGGTACAACCAAATCATTTAATCGGCAGATCCCTTCGTTTCCTCCGGGGCGTATGCTCCAAGAACTGTCGGAACAATATCTGTGCGTCCGTAAACGTGCCGGAAAGTTTGAGGGCGGGCGCAAGCAGGCTCCTGCTATGCACGAGATCAAAATCGAAGAACCACATGATGGCCATCAAGGGGTTCACAAACAACTCGCCACCACTATTGCCCCCAACCCTTGCGTCGATGTTCTCATACATCTTCCAGTCGCCAAAATGACCTTTGACGGCGGGAATGATTCGGCTGTGAATATGGCTTTGCCTAGAAGCTGAGTCCATCACCTTTCGAGTCACTTCTTGGTAGTACGTGTAGCACTCCATACCCTGCGTCAAGGCGCAGCATCCCAAAAACGCACCGGCACCGAACAGGTCGGCCATATTCTCCAACGCCTGAAAATGCGACACGCCCTCTTCAATTTCAGTGCTGAATCCAAGACACACAAGAATCTTGTTGTGAACATGCTTCAGTTGGGAAATTGCCTCCATGGAAATCGTGTCTTCAAGAACGGTCCCTGCGCCCTCCTCATTCCCACGCATTAAAGAGTCCACGCCCCCATCAACTAGAAAGAGGGTGCTGCAATTCACCTGCCCCAGGATTTGCTCGTAACCCCGGCGAACGGTCTGAACCCCCTCACGGCCCAACATGAAGACCGGCCAGTCCACCACCTTGCTAAGTGCGTATTCTGGTTCATCACCCTCTTCGGGCTCCTGAGAGAAAATTCCAGACCTGCTAGAATAGTTGGCAAGCACAATATTCTTCTTCCACCGCTTCTGCAATTCATAGGCGATGGGCAGCCCACCAAACACATCATAGCCACCACCTATTCCGGCAATCAGAACATTCTTCTCATGCGGGAAACTGGTAATGACAGCATCGGGGAAATTCAAGTTCATGATCCCATCCTTGCCTTCAGTCTTTCCATCACATTGGCACCAAAATCACGCACGGCGTCTCTGACCGCCTTGTAGGCCGGGGTTTGTTTGGCGTCGTCCACAAGCTGGCGAGCCCTGGCCATCCACTCTTCGGCAATCTTGCTTCGTTCGGCCTCTTTTGCTTTGGCCTCGGCTGCCCGCTTGGCATCGATCTCCTCAATGGTCAAGGGGCGGTGTTCGTACATGTCGAACAAGATCGCATCCCTGGAAAGATCGTAACGACAATCCAGCACATGTTCATATGCCGCTGCATACATCGCCGCAAGCGTCTGCTCGTCACAGTAAGCCGCCTGAGCGATCACCCGTGTGCGAGTGTCATCAACACTCGCCTCTCTCGTTACCCGTGTGGTTTTCATATCAAGCATGATCCGTCTCTTCTTTCTGGATAATCAAACTCTCTGCAAGAGAGTGAATATCCTCTACGGTGCGTCTGTTGTAACTTCGCCCCAACCTATCCATCACCCACTTGAGGTCTCCGTATTGCAAGTTAGACAATAACCAGCAAACTTCGTTGGTGATGGCACGCAAGTCCTTGCCGTTGAATTTTTCACCCGCTGAACGACGAACATTGCGAACGAAAAACTCAAAGGTAACGGCTGCATTATTGGAGTAAACATCTGGATCTTTAGCAACCAGCTTCCCCACTTTCCTCGCACACTCTGCACGCAGTTGGGCCGTCACATCTTCCTCGTCCAACTTGCGATTGCGACCAAAATCGTAATCAGGAAACCAACGATCCAGCTTGACAATGAGATCCCTCGTGACTTGTGTGACATTCCCTTTCTTCGTGCGAAGTTTCTCCAACTGCCGTTCCATCGCTTTTATTTTCTTCTCAACCTTATCTTTTTCCCGCTCTACCTCTAGGAGCACTTTTTTAAGGGCTGCCTCCTTCTCTTTTTTAGCCTCCTCTTCAATGACGCTTTTCTTTTGGACGACCAATTCGTCCAACTCCCCCTTCACTCTCTCCACATGAGCCTTCAACTGTTCCTTGTACTCACCCCATTCTGCTTTAACCTGCTCCCTCAAGGATTTCGCCTGCTCCGATACCTGTTCGCTTGCTGCCTTCGCCTTATCAAGAATCTGCTTAAGCTCAGTCTCATACTTTTGACGATATGCCCCCACGTCTTCCAGGTGAATGTAGGCAGCAGAGATGCTCGGGTCAGCCAGAATCTCAGAAACCTTCAAGACCAACTCAGACTCAAAATCAGACATATCCGCATACTGCGGATGCTGTTCACTCAACTCCCTGGCGATCTGGTAAACCTGCCCAGAAATAGATTTCAAAAAAGTGGCAATATCCATGATGTTGCCACGCTTATCCTGAACGGAAAACGACTTGGACATCTCCCGCATTTTCAGCCCGTGGTGCAGAGTAACATCCAAGGTGATGTTCTTGGACTTCCACCAGCCAAAAAACCAAGAGGGAACACCAGAATAGGACACCTCGATGGTGATGGTGGCTGGGCCCTCTCCGGTAGTCAAAGTGAAGCCCGTTTGTTTGCTGGGATAGTCGCCGAGACCGACAAGGTTGGAGAGATGGTCGTGAATAAGCCGCTTATTCTTATCCTCGGCCTCGTCCATCTGCCAAAGGAAACGACGCATATTAGACACCACCGTGTTTTCGATGGTGTGTGCCTGTCGGAGTAAATCAACAGCGGCATCACAGTCTTGAGATATGACCTGATCTAGCTGACGACCCGCATTGTACTTAACTCCGTCCATTCCCATGCGAACATATCCGTGCGGTACGAAAGAGGTGTATGACTGTGGCATTTCATTGTTATTGTACTACAGACAGATCGCTTCGTAAAACTACTTCTCCTCCATATACTGAGCCGCCTTCTCGAACCACGCCGCAATCTCCCGGCAATGCCGGGCGTACAATAGGCGAGCGCTAATCTCGCCCACCCGCTTCGGCCAACCGCTGGTGCCCATCACCTGTCTGCCGACCGTAACCTGTGGATTGTCGCCATGCCAATCAAGTGACACCTGGGTGCCATACGTAGAACCAAAAGCCAGATGCTCAGGCTTCTCCACCTTCGGTTTCATTGCCGTCTTCTTTTTGGGCTTTGCCTTCACCTTCTTTTTGGCCATAATTCTTCTCCGCTTCTGGACAGGCTCCGAATGGCACGCTGTACCCAGCATACCGTCCAATCGAATGATCGTCTATTTCGACCCCAAGAATATGGGCAAGAGCGACTGCCGCTCCATGAGCTTTCATTTCGTCATGCTCACGGCAGCAACCATAGCCACAAAGAATGTGGCCGTACTCGTGAAGAACAGAGTAGTCGTCAACCTTTCGGATGTTGACAAAGATTTTATCAGGATCGCCCCGCCACTGTGCGGGCACATCTATGGTGGAGTCAACAATAACTGCCACACCCTGCTGACGCATGAATTGGATTACTTCCCTACTCGGCCTCAACATCGTCTTCCTCAAGAATGTCTTCCATGTATTTGGTCAACCTCAAGGACTTGATAGCACTCACTACGGAAGAAACAGGCACGGGATTTTTACCATTGGCCTTCTCAATTGCCAAATCCTGGATCGCTTCTCGGATATTGTAACCCATCGCTCCCATCAACACCACAGCGTCCATGGAGAATGTGGGGCCCTCCTGCTTGTCAAATTTGGGCGTGGGAGGCTTCTTCGTACTGCGACGGGTAGTTTTTCTTTTGGCCATGATTATAGCTTTCAAAAATAAAAACGCCCCGGCCAATTGGCCGGGGCGTTCGATTTTCCCACCGGCCACCGCCTTCGATCATGCGATCTTGGTGACTACACCGGAACCCACGGTTCTGCCGCCCTCTCGAATGGCAAAACGACGACCCTCAAAGATCGCCACGGGTTTCTGAAGTTCAACTTCCATGGCGATGTTATCGCCGGGCATGGCCATCTCGGCTGCCACCAAGTTGGCCGAGCCAGTCACGTCGGTCGTGCCAAAGAAGAACTGCGGGCTGTAACCGTCAAAGAACGGCGTATGGCGACCGCCATCTTCTTTGGGAATCACATACACCTCTCCGGTGAACTTGGTGTGAGGCTGGATCGCACCAGGGGCGGTGACCACCTGACCACGCTCCACCTCATCATGTTTAACACCACGCAGGAGGAGGCCCACGGACTCGCCAGCCAGACCTTCCTCCAAAGGTTTGTTAAACGCTTCAACATCAGTGCAGGTCGTTTCAACCTTGTCACGCAGGCCGACAATTTCAACCTTCGTTCCAGGCTTAATGCGACCACGATCAATTCGACCGGTGACAACCGTCCCACGACCCTCGATCTTATAGACGCCCTCAATCGGCATCATAAAGGGCTTGTCCATTTCACGAACGGGTTCTGGGATGTCTTTATCCAGCGCCTCCATCAACTCGTCAATGCACTTGGCATCGGGACCGGTGGGGTTGTTCATCGCACCCTTGGCGTTGCCTCGGATGAAGGTCACATTGTCACCGTCAAAACCGTGTTGCGTAAGCAACTCACGAGCCTCAAGCTCGACCAGTTCCAATAATTCCTCGTCGTCCACCAAGTCGCACTTATTCAGGAAGACAACCACTGCGGGTACGTCCACCTGTCGAGCCAACAGGATGTGCTCACGAGTCTGCGGCATCGGGCCATCTGGTGCCGAGATCAAAAGGACCGCTCCGTCCATCTGTGCAGCGCCGGTAATCATGTTCTTGATATAATCGGCGTGCCCAGGGCAGTCCACATGACCGTAGTGACGAGTGTCCGTCTCATACTCAACATGAGACGTGATGATCGTCACGGTCTTCTCCTTATCTCGCACCGTACCGCCAGCAGCAATCTTGGCATACGGCTTTGCTGTGGCAAAACCCTTTTGCTCCTGCACTGCCAAGATGGCGGCGGTCAAAGTGGTCTTGCCGTGGTCAATGTGTCCAATAGTTCCAACATTCACATGGGTCTTCATGTCATTTTCTCCTTTCATGGTTAGACCCTATGCGGCCATCCTTTAGTTTTGGTCACCCCACCGCCTACGAGGCGGAATTTATGTCCGGATGTGTCCGGATTGTACCAAAACCCCTTGAAAACAAGGGGCTGTGATTTAACACCATGTCCGGAAGTGTCCGGATTCTGTCCGGATTATTTTTTCTTCGTTTTCAAGATGATGTCGGACTGAGCCTTCAACATCGTGACTTGATTCGTTTCGAGATCAACCTTGATCGGGTACGGGTAGCAGGTGACCTTGCCCTCCACGTAGATGGGCACCTCCATCACCTTCTCGCCGTCCTTAATCACCGCCCGAATCCATGTGGCGATACTGTTATGACTGCTGTAAAGCCCGTTAGGTTCGGGCTGTTCCACCGTAACCGCTCCGTGGTTGTAAGTCCACTGCGGCTTCAGCGGATTGGTTAACTGCACGTCGTATGGAATAGGGTAACCGATTGACTCGGTGTAACCTTCAATCAATCCATAGTCGCTTCGCCAGACCGTCCACGTTCTCACCCGCTCATTGCGGGCCTTGTACAACTGGGTCGCCACATCCCGCTCCAACGAATAGTCGAAGAACGGGATCGGCTGGCTGTCGGCGTACACCAACTGTTGTTTATCCACCCTCTCCGCATCGGCCTTGTCTGCCGAACTGGTGTTGTCACAGCCCGTCAAAAGCGTGCTCAACAACACGAATCCGATAATTAACAAGATTCCCAAAATAGCGGTTGTACGCTTACTCATTTCGGTCTCCTTACCAAAGGTCCAAAGTTTTTCCCACTAGCCACGCCCCTCACTCGATTAAGTCTCGAACTTCCTGAGGGACTTGGTGTGCCGGAATCTTATCAGCTTCCGACTTCATGCGTTTAATCATGGCCTGCATGTGGGCCTCGGTGCCTTCGATCACTTCGTCGTAGTCACCTTCTTCATTGTTGGCAGCTTTGTACATCGCCAACTCTTTCTTGGCCTCGTTGTACTCTTCGTACATTTTCATCAAGGCCGTGTTGTGACTTTCCTGGTACTGGTGGCTCTGTTTGATGGCCTCCCGCTCCATGTTCATGAAGGCTGGCTTGAACTTCATCACGATGAAGCCCACGCCGATACCCAAGAACAACAGAAAGATCACCAGCCACACGATGTAAACATGAACGCCCAGGAACGTTTTCACATCGTCGTCATTGTACACACTCGATCTCCTTATCGTTTGTCGCCGAACGCCTCACGAATCTCTTTTTCTACGTGACGCTTCTCTTCGGTACGAACCTGCTTGCTGCCGATTCGGCGATCCTTTTTCTTGCGGCAGCAAAGCTCCTTTTTCCACGACACGTAACGCATTGCTCGGTACTGCATTTTCCTCTCCTTTTGGTTAGTGAAAATCACTAACGGAAAGGAAGAGGCAAGTTGATCCTCATGTCATTCTCCAGTATTTCCCAATGTTGTGTTTCTCTGGAACAAACTGATCCAGTTCGATGGCTCCGCATTTTATCACATTTGGGCCCAACCAGCTATTGATGATTACAACTTCTTCGTGTGGCCCTGTCGGGTACAGGAAGAAGGCGTGACCATTCCAGATCGGATGCCAAATGTTCAAGATGCCGCCGTGCTTGTACACCAGCTTGTGATCCATCGTCGGCTCCAATGGAGCCTTCATATGATCCACCACCTTCTGGTGGTGGATCGTGCTGCCGTGACGACAACAAGCCATGTCGAACACGGGCTCAAGATCCGGCACGGGCAGATCCCTGTAGACCAAGCAGTTGGCGACCCCATAGACGAAACAGCAAGTGCCCGTCTCTTGGGCAAGGTATTGTTTACGAGGCATTACTTCACTTTCGTGAACTTCCATGTCTTTACTTGGCTTGGAACAATCACCCCCCTCGGCGCTGAATATGCCAAAACATCCAACTCGTCCTCCCACCATACTCCATCATATCCATTTTGTTCTGCAAACAAGGTGGACAGCCTGTCGAGCACCAACATGGTTGTTTCATCTTCTCTCGAATTTGTGGCCGCAGAAAACTTCGGCGTTGCCCTAATGCCCGGCACTTGAGAAATGGGACTGTCATCTTCATCGTCCCACAACTCCGCTCTGGCATCCTCTTCTCTCTCGAAATCCGTATAGTATTCGCTGTCCGCCTCGCTGTCGTATTGCGTTAATCGGTATAGTGTGGCTCGTGTAATGTAGCCCTGCCGAACGCCCCACTCCTTAAGCATCTCCTCTTGGGCATCAGTGAGTTCGTGGAAATCAATGAACTTGTTCCCACTCTTCTTTAACACCCACAGGTCGCCGCTCAGCGGCGTGATCCTCGCCCATTCATCTGGATGGGTCGTAACCGAGAGCCCCGCACCCTCGTGGCTCCCCTTTTTCTTCTGCTTTGGGTCGAGCGTGCCTATGTGGTAAAGTTCCTTGAACGTCCTGGTCGGAAGGGCATTCTGACGTGCTTCAAGCCATGTGTGAAATCTAGTGTCCATGCCTTATTTAGCTTTGCCCTCACGTTCCTCTCTCAGCCGAATCCTTTCTTCCAACCTTGCATTGGACTCGGGAGAGTAGATTGTTCCCGCAAAGACGCCCGGCTCGACCATCTTGCCACAATTATCGCAAACAACACTCCTGGACTTGCTCGTCGGATCGTCGTAATGCGTGTTCGTGTAAAAGGGTGCATCGTCTATCCTGGCGTGCTCGACACCGCAGTGACAGTCGAAATCGGGCTTTGGCAACTTCTCTTCCATCTTTGCCAGTTTAACAAACACCCACTCACGAAATATCTTGTGAACATCGTATTCGTGGATATTGTAGCGTGTGACGAATCTCTCGAATTCCTTCTTCAGCCTTTCAACTCTTTCGTCCATCCCTAGCCTTCCTTAACTTTTCTTGAGTCTCATCCACATACGCAAGCTGCTTCTTCAGCGACTCCATCAACAGCTTATACCTCTGGGAATCCAAATGTGACACACGAAGCGCTACCGCAGAGAAATAGTGGTTCTCGTCACCGGTGTCATACAAAGCCATTTTCAGACTGACCGCACCGCAATGGAGAGATGCGATATGCACCAGAACGCCACGGTGCGTCTTCATCTCACGGATAATAAAAGTGCCCTCTTTGCCCCACCCTTTTTGACTTTTGATCGTCTTGGACTTTTCATAGCACTCTTCCAAGAACGCTATCAATTGATCGGCTTCATCTCTCTTAAAACGAATGGAGGCTTCGACCATTCCACGAGCAGCGTAAAGAACGACCTCATTGGCACTCGGCTGAGCGCAAAACCCTATGCTCCCACCGCCTTCGATGGGAATGGCCTTGGCGAAGAACCAAACATCACCATCAACAATCGTTCGCCACCTCTCGTGGGACTCTGCCATTTCACTCATTTTATTCTCCCAAACTGGCCCGCTAGGACTTGAACCTAGAATGGAGGGTCCAAAACCCTCTGTGTTACCATTACACCACGGGCCACAATTTCACAGCTATCCAGTAAACCAAGCCACAAATGCCCCACATCACCAAGCAAGCAATAGCCAATTCCATTTTCAAAAATACTCTTTCTGAATCCTGTCATGTTCTGCCCAAATAGCATCCCTCAACCATTGCGGCTCATTGGTTAAGCCCATGTCTGCATCTGCCCAATCATTGATCGCCTGCTCAAGCTCCCTCATGATCCTATCCGTATTATCCGATGACATCTCAAAAATCCAATGGGAAGAAGAAGCTGAAAATCCACAACATGGCTGCCACTGTCATCCATGGAATCGACCCATCCATGTTCCCAAACAACAGATGCACGCACGCAACTATTGTGGTAAGCACCGCAAAAAGCAGCACCGGCAACCTCAATATCATTCTTCCGCCTCATCCGTCCTGGGAACCCTGCGTTCAAGATCCCTGAGCCGCCTGTCCATGTCCCACTTGTACCGTTGAAGGTCTCGCTCCAGATTATCCAGTCGTCGATCCAAAGAATCGACCGACTTGTGAAGCGAATCCACATTTCTCTGAAGCAACTCCACGGATGCCCGCAACCGCTTGAACTCTCGCTCTAGACCTTCAACCCGCTTGGCGGGTTGAAGGTCTGTTACCTCACCATGAACAGGTTCCGGACGCTCGCCGACAACAGGCTTCCCCTCGACCACCTTCGGCCTTTTCGGTGCAGTCACGAACATCAAAACGAAGATCGCAACCGCCAAAGCGAATATCGACAACCCAAACGCAAACACTTTCATTGCTTCCTCTTCATCTTGAAGTCGCCAATATAACGATGGCTCTCAAACGATCCGTTGAATGAATCTTCGGTTATCGTTCCCTTCCAATCGTAAGGCACTCCATCCACATCGGCTTTGCCGACTACGGCACCTGGAGATCCCTCCCATTCTACGGGATAGCTAAAATCCATACCACGCCAATCACCATAGAACTTTCCTTTCCATTTACCGTCCTGGTAGTTGGCGTCACACAGCAACCTGCCATTCAACTCAGGCTTCGTTCTGTTCTTCTCTGTATGCCATGTGCCCTCGAATTGTGTGAAAGCAGGCCACGGCTCGGGCTCTGGTTCCGGCTCGGGCTCGGGCTGTTGTGGGCCAACGTCCCAAGGGCGTTCGGGAACCGGCTGGGGCTGAGGTTGCGATTCCTTCTTGGGTCGCAAAAGAAATGCTGCCGCCAAGAGGGCGACTGCTAAAACTACAACAATGAGAATTAGGTTCTTGTTCACTTGTCCTCCGTTTAACCAAAAGCAGTTTTATTATCTAGCCTTTGGCAAACCAATCCTCATCTCCTCATAAAATCCTAACCCAAACTTAACTCGAAATTCACGCCAATCCGCCGCCAAATAACACTCGATAATTTCATGTTATTTGATGAACCAAATATTGGCGATACATGCTTCACACTCCGACTGCTAGTCTCACTAGCCATGATCGCACTAGGTCTCTTCCTGCTGGTCTAGAGGCTGGTCTGGGATTCGAACCCAGGACAATCGGATTAACTTCGTAGCCTGCCAGGGCTGAAGTCCGACGCTCTGACCAACTGAGCTAACCAGCCAAAGCTCCTGGGGGAGGATTCGAACCTCCAACCATCGCATTAACAGTGCGGCGCACTACCATTGTGCTACCCAGGATCAAGGTAGGCCCGGAGGGATTCGAACCCCCGACAAACGGATTAAGAGTCCGCTGCTCTGACCAGACTGAGCTACGAGCCCACGTATTCTAAAGTATATTCTTTCAACAACTCCTTTATCGACCGTGCATCTGCTGCCCGACGAGGACTCGAACCTTCGACAACCTGATTAGCAGTCTCTCCCCGAATCGAACGGGGGTCAAGATGGTTCAAAGCCACCCGCCAGTACCAGCACCGGCCCAGAGACTAAATTCAATCTTCAATCGTGGTCACCACTCTGTTCTTGACGACCACCTTATACTTTCCTGTTTCTTCTCCATTCTGCGGAAACTTACCGCCTCCTAATTCATCAATGTATCGCCGAATCGTAGGCGACAAAATCCTTTTACGGACCTCATCCAGATCGAGCTTCAACACCCTTTCGATGTAGCGAAGCAAAGCGTGCTCGGTTACCACGATTTCCTTCTGAGTCATCAACTCCTTTTTCTTTTCCAGCCCCCTGATTTTCTCTCTCAGCCTCTTAGCCTTCTGATCCGCCACACTCTTTTCTTGTTCGGCGGTTTTCAGTTCAGCTTGAAGATCTCCCAACCTTGTCTGCAATCGTTTCATTTCTGTCGTCGCATTCATGGTGAAGTTCCTTCTTCAAGGGTTAGCTCCGGTACTAGGTCTCGAACCCAGACCACAGGATCAACAGTCCCGTGCGCTACCAATTACACCATACCGGATCAAAGCTTTCTGGCATAAACCAAGTGTCGGTGTTCTTTGCCACCCGACGTAATTTGCACCCCCTTTTCTTTTGCCTTCACGGCTAGTTCTTGCAGACCCTCCATGATCGCATCCGGATCGTGGCCCCACAAATTGTACATGCTACCAATTAAAACCGACTCTCTATCCTCCAACTGCTCCGCAATCAGATCCAGGTCGATGTCGTCTTCTGCGGACTCCAGCGGCGACATGCCGCCGTCCACCGTTTCAATCGCCTCTTGGCTACTGCCTCGCAAGACGAATCTGATTTCTTCACTGTCTTCATTCACGGCGATGCCGATGATCGGGTGATCGAAAACAATGTGGAGATCCTCTTCCTCTTCCATTTCCATTTCCTCAGCCTCTTCTGGCGAGGTGGGAAGGCCCTCCAACTGCTCGGGCTTCACAAGGAAATAGGCGCTCAAGCACACCTCGAAATCCTCGGGCAACTGTTGCAGTTCTTCAATCAACTTTTTGTTTTTCATCAGAATCCTTTCATATATCCCGTGAGGGATTTCTACAGCCACGGGGCGGCGAAGTAATCGCTCGCCCTGTGGCTTCGTCCTCTAACGCTGCTAGTGCCTCTACAGCCAACTCCGATTGATCTTTCTCGAAACAGCAACACTCGTAAACGGGCGCACTGCTACAACAGCCTTCGACGTGACCGAAGTCTCTTATTTGCTCCAACAGTTCTTTGACCCGTTCAATGTTCATGATTGCACTTCATCTTTAAGCAGGCCCGCCTGGATTCGCACCAAGACTACAACGTTCAGAGCGTTGCGTGCGGCTGTTACACTACAGGCCCGTGTTTTGTCCAATATCCTCTAGGCGGTTTTTTCAACCCATAAGCTTTCGCCCATTTTTCAATAGCTTTATCACTAACGCCAAACTGCTTTGCGAGTTGCGAAGTTGGTTGACTCCAGAGTAAATTTTTCAAAGTATCTTTATCTGGCCTCTCTACCTGTCGCCGCAGTTTGTGCTCACAAACATTGCACCTCTCTGCTTTTTTCCACTTCTTTCTTCCACACTCACAAAAGCTTGGCTGCCTAAACCCTCGTCCTGCAAAAGTGTCTGTCTGACTATTGCAATTCGGACACAGCAATCTCAAATTTTCTTTTCTATTATCGTCATGAACGCCATTGATGTGATCCAAAATCATCACCAGCGGCTCATCTTCCCACTCTGGCTCCTGTCCACACTTGGAACATCTGTTTTCTAAAACACCCTCAGAAATCAACCTCTTCTTGAGGCTGGTTCTACTATAATCACTTCCCTCAATCAACACCTCCTCTAAGGGAATTTTAGCCCGAGGACCGAATTCACGCCCACGATTGGAATCTCTTCCTAATTTGATGTGGGAGTAATCAATGCCCTCTTCATCTAGCCTCTTTTTCAATCGATGGTAATTGCTTGTGCCTTTTGTGGTCAATCCAATAATCCTCAGGATGTCCGCCAAACTCGCCGCTTCTTTCACAACTGTTTGCAACTCTTCCTTCGGAAACTTCCATAGCTTGTTTGTTCGTGGTCTCATACCCTTATCTAGTAAAGGTATGACAATTCTCACACGCTTTTCTACCCAAATCTCGCTTTTCAAAAACAAAAAAGCCCAAACCCCTTCGGGGCCTGGGCTTTATGTTACCTGATTTCGAGCGGACATAACAAGCCCAGGCCAACCTGGACTTGCGTATCCAGGCGGATCACTGATTATTCTGTTGCTTGTTGTTCCGCTGAGTGGTCATGTGGTAACTCCTGTGTCTCTATCTATATAGTATGCCGTTTTCGATTTTTGTCAACCCTCTGACTCGGAAATAGGCGATGTTCGCCACGCCCAGATCTCTTGCTTGCCGGTTAGGAATCCGCCGCCATCCACTTCGGCCTTCATCTCCATGCCGGTCAGGAGCACACTAAACCGGTTGGCTCGCACGAAGTCTTCGCATTGCGTGCGGGTGCCCCTAAAAACGACTTCCTTTCCGGCATCAGTCGTTTTCATTGACACATCTCCCTGGAAAAAGGTTCGGTAATCATAGAAGATTGTCTTTGACGTACTGCTCGACTTCTTGGTGGGCTCGCTGGAAATCTCCATCGACACCCATTTTCTCGAATTTCTGTTGATAGACAACTTCACCGCCCGGTGCCATGGCTTGGACCGTGCCTGGACCATGGCCGACAATGCGAATGGTATAGGGAAATATGTCCCCAGCACTCCAGCCTTGAATGCCCCCAGTGCCCAAGTGGCCGACCTTCTCAGCCTCGTGTAATCGTTCCCAAAATGAATAGTAACTCATGGAGCTATATACCAATCCTGGTGAGATTTATTACTCAAGATTGATCGTGCTGTAGTCTTTGAGCACCACAACACCGTGGGCCACGACCACCGCTTCCACCTCCCACTGCTCGGGGTCGTCCCAGGAAGCATCTTCTTCGTTCGGCGTGTTCCGGACAATCACCTGGGCACACTCTTTGACGTACTCCCAAACTAGGGGGGCACCGTGCTCATCCACCATTTCCTGGGTGGGGATCTCGCCTCGGCTACGCCAGTGACCAATGATCGCCTTTTGTTCGTCTGTCATTCAAACACCTCCCACGAAAGCTCATCGATCTCGTTCCGTAATTCCCAGTATTTTTTATCCCACTCGGGATCAGGGGCAGGCCGCACCTTGCAGCCCCACGAAAGGATGTCACAGGTGTGGACCGTGCAGTGAGGCCGCAGATGGGGCTCCAGGACACAGCCATCTGGCCCCATGAACGGGATCTTATTTCCTGTCCGCAAGGGCGCTGTGTCCACGTCCCACATCTCTGCCGCCACATTCGCTGCCATTTCACAATGTTCTTTGGCGCAGCAACTTCTTGGAAGCAGACAACTACAGCGACACTCGGGTTCGGTCAACTCGTACATCTGCCGGTACAAGTCAATCAAGCGGCTCTTTTTCTCGGAAGCTGTGGGTAATCCTTCTGCCATTCTAAAAACCTCTCAATCAAGCGATCCTCTGCCCACCCCTTGCTGAGAGCGATCCCCGCTGCCACCAAATCACAATGACGAGGATACCACAACAACCGATGGCACACCTCCGTCCACCGACAGACCTCTTCGGGATTTTTAGCGTCAAAAGGATTGTGGGTATCGTGGCACGTGCCTCGACCTCGGTAATAGCATTCGGGCTCTGGATAAGACCAAATGTAACGCTTGCCACGCCCATCAATGTGGTTCACCCACGTGCCGCACTCAAGCGGAATTTGCAGGCTGAACTTCTTTCGACCGCTATCTCGATCTGCCACATCGCTGTGATAGTCAAGATTGATGAGCGTATCGAAATCAAACTGTTTTATATGCGGGACCAAATGATGATGCTGTGAAACAACCGTAACTGGCAAGCCAGTTGCCATCAATCGATCCAGGAATGCTTTCGGGAATGTAAACGGGTTCCAAAAATCCAAATCGATGCTGAGATAGGCTTTCACTTTCAATCCTTTTCCAGTTCGAGCAATTTGCTGATCGATCCAGTTTCCGTGTGGATACGCCATATAGCATCAGCAAACATCGCACTGGTGTCAAGGACAATTACCTTCTCGGCGTTCTTGGGGGTCAGCCGCCAAGGATCAACGCTGTCGGCAACCACGATGGGACACCCTAACTGGGAAATCTTTTCATTGGCGTTGCCGACGAAAAGACCGTGAGTAGCGCAAACAGCACTCAACTGGCCACCGAACTTCGGCACAGCCGCACCGGCTTTCGCCATCGTTCCTGCCGTGGAGATCATATCATCTACGGCGATCACCTCTTTGTCTTTCACATCGCCGATGATCCTTCCACCGGAAGTCTTGCCGGTCTTGGGGTCACGCACCTTGTCGAAGATCACCACGTCAATCTCGTGGTTTCTTACGCCCAAGATGCGGGCCAGAATGTTGCGGAAACGGGTTGCTCGATTCACGCCACCAGAGTCGGGCGAAAGAACAGAAACGCCCTTCCGTTCCGTTCTGTGTTGCAATGCAGCGGCGCACCACTTGGCATGAAGGATCTGCGATTCCAGGTTGTCCATCGGAACATCGAACGCATTCTGCTCTGCCGCCAAATTATGCACATCCATCAACAGCACACGGGCGATACCAGTCGCCTCAAGCATGCGAGCGACGATCTTGGTCGTGATGGGCGCACGGCTTTCCGTCTTGCGGTCCTGGCGAGCCCATGCCAAGTGAGGGATCACAGGAATGACTTCGTAAGCGCTGGCGTGTTTGAGGGCTCCGCACATCACGCAAAGCTTCATGAACTTGTCGGCCACTCGTTCATGGGCATCCGAATATAAACTTTGAATTACAAAGACTCGGTGTCCACGCACATTACCGATGTCGCCATCGGCAGGCTTGATGTAACACTCATCGTCATCGAAGGTCTTTTCGATGTGTGGCGTCAGATCCATTTCAAGATGACCAGCGACCTTCTTGGCGAAATCTTGAGACCCCCTCAAGCCAAAGATCTTAACAGGACGACGCTCCCCTGTCTGGAGAATTCTCCGAATCATCTCATCCGCTTCCGCCCTAGAAGGGTAATCCTTCCGGGCTTTGCGGATCATTGCATGGACTTGATTGCTAGAGACCGTTTCGCTCATCTTGCTTCTCCCTGGCTAGTCTGTATTCTTCGGAGATTACATCCAGTTGGCCATCGGAGAGATGAAGGTCGCCGTTTTCACGACCGAAACGGTTGAAGGCTTTGCCACAGAAGGGGCACAGCCAACAAATCGTCATGTCGTTCCGGTAAATGCCGATCTCTTTCTTGAAGGGTGGGCCACAATCATGGTCTCGGAGATCATGATCGCAGTGCGGACAGTTCAGTGGCTCTCGCCAGTTGGCCCAATCCTCCCCCCAGCCCTCGACCATCTTGAGATGGGTGTAGCCGTACTTTTCCATGGTCGGGGTGGACTGAGGATAGACCCCTAGCTCGACCAGCCGATCCACCAAGATCTGCATCTTGGCCTTGTCCGACTCGGTGAACTTTCCACGCTCAGCCTTCAATTCGGCCAACAATTCCACAGGGGAAGCTGTTGCGACATTCATCTTTCCCGCCTCCGGGGTTACGTTCACAGGAATTGTAGCCCAGATCAGGGCGTTTGTAAATTGCATCAACAAAGGGCTGTCAAAAGCGGGTGTTCAACCACCTTCGCCTCCAACTTTTGAAGAGTGGCGGGAGACATGCGATACCACGCCTTAAATTCCGACAACGGGTGGCCCTCGGCAATGTCCCCAAACAAAACCGACTTGCCGAATTTCCCATTTTCAATCACCGAAGCATGGCAAACAGCGATTGCTGGAGAAGAAGCGCCTGCTTCAATACGGGTGACCACATACCGCTCACGCTTTCGGCTTTTTGGAGACATCGCAATTTCAATCAAAGTCCCAGGCTCCAACCTCATAACAAAACCCTCTTGCGTAGAGGGGACATCTCGCAGCAACGCCTTGTCGGGTTGCTTGGACGCCTTCAGCAACCGAGCCAAGTCCCAAGTGCGAATCAACTTTCCTTTCCAACGCCCACCATCAGAATAAATATCGCAACAGCGGTTGGAATCGGCACCATAACATGCCAACTGTTTTTGCCTTCGCACCTCGATGAAATTACTCAGGGGCGAGCCCTCTTTTCCAGTTTTCTTATCCACTCCCATCACGTGGCCATTTCGCTGCCTCAACTGAGTTTGTTTGTGAAAACCGCCAGACAAAGCGTATCTCACAGGCAAATAGAAGTGCTGGGCACCCTTGCATACGCTGGCAACAAACTTGGGAAAACCATCCACGGGAGGGGGAATTTCCCCACCGACTTTAAGCACGTGTTCAAGACGAGCCCTCAGACTATTGCTTGCCGTCATGTGGATCAAGCAATCTTCGATATGGTGTTTTTGAAAATTGCGATCCTTCTTCGGG
>Ga0180433_10001501_pt1 | contig 38769 bp, 43 predicted proteins | sample SS_ome_8_FD_132980 | JGI IMG/M metagenome (GOLD analysis project Ga0180433, IMG submission 132980) | Hypersaline lake sediment archaeal communities from the Salton Sea, California, USA - SS_1_D_1 metaG | ecosystem: Environmental > Aquatic > Non-marine Saline and Alkaline > Hypersaline >... | reverse complement strand
TTTTAGTTAAAAAATCTAGACCCAGTTATAGATTTCTTTTCTCCGAAAGAGAAAAGTTTTGTAGGTTAGGTTCTACAAAATCAAAAGTCAAATATTATATTTTGTAAGATTTTAACTAACTGTTCCCTGTATAACTAGAGAAAGACCAGAAATTTATAATCTTTTCGCAAAAGATGAAATTTTAACTTATACCGATTTTGAAGATCTACAGAAAAAATTAAAATACTACCTTTCTCATGAAGATGAATTAAAAGAAATTGGAAAAAAGATTAGAATCTAGATGTCGATCAGATCACAATATTACAAACCGAGTGGATCATTTGTTAAAAGAGTTAAAAATGGTTTAATTCTTTATTGGAGAGGTTTATGATTAAATTTCCAGATGTTTCTTTTTTAATACCAGTCCGTATAGATTCCGATATGCGAGCTAAAAATTTAGAATACGTCATTAATTTTATATCTTCTAATTTCTCTTCCTCTATTTTTTATATGAAGAGGATAAGAAACAAAAAATTCCAAAAAGTATAAATAAAAATATACTTAAAAAATGTAATTATAAATTTATTAAAAATAATTTAGCAAGCGATACATTTCATAAAGCAAAATTGTTAAACCTTATGGTGGTTGAATGTGGTTCTCCGATTGTTGGAAGTTTAGATAGTGATTGCTTTATGTTGGAATATTGTGAAGAGTCGGTAAAAAATATTAGAAGTGGAAAATATGATATAATTTATCCTCATAATCATTGTATAAAATATAATGTTACATCTCCGAATTTTTATAAAAAAGGAGATGATCGTTATCTAAAGAGAACAGGGAGGTCTAATAACAATACTGGTGGTCTTTTGTTTATATCTGTAGATGCTCTTTTAAAGATAGGAATGTGGAATGAATCTTTTGATTGTTGGGGTGGAGAAGATAGCGAATTTTATTGTCGCTGCGGCAGATTGGGATTAAGTATGAGAAGATTTCCAGGACTGCTGTATCATTTGAATCATCCAAAAAAAGAAGGTGAAGGCTTTTATTCAAATCATAAAGAGGCAAACAAAGATAAATTAAAAAAGACAAGGGTTCTCACGACCAAAGAATTAAAAGAAGAGGTGGAGAAGTGGTCGTGGGTGAAGTCCGCAAAGAAGACCTTAAATAAGGAGACATAAAATTATGTCTGATAGTTTGTTGTGTTATTGGCATAAATGTAGCAATTTTGGAGACAAGTTGACTCCATTTATGATTCCTAAATTAACAGGGAAGAAGGTGGTTTATTCGAAAGAATTAAATAAAGATGTATACGTATGTATAGGTAGTATCCTTCATCAATTAATAAAGCTAAAATTTAATCCAATTGTTTGGGGTGCTGGTATAATTGATCCAAAATATAGAATAAGACCTCCAAAGGAAATACATGCAGTCAGAGGTCCGCTAACGAGAGACTTATTAGAGAAGAAACATAATATACGTTGTCCTGAGGTTTATGGAGATCCAGCGATACTACTTCCTTCGATCTATCCATGCAAAGAACCAAAGAGATATAAATTGGGAATTATACCGCATGTCGTAGATCGTTCAAACCCTTGTCTTAAAGGCGTAGACGAAGATGTATGTGTTATAAATCTAGCTGATGGCATACCAAGTGTTATTAGTAAAATTGTTTCTTGTGAAAAAACAATTTGTAGCTCTCTTCACGGACTTATTGTTTCTCATGCATATGGAATTCCTTCTGCGTGGGTAGAGTTTAGTAATAAGGTTCAAGGAAAGGGATTTAAATTTAGAGATTATTTGGAAACTTATGGAATAAAAAAATACGATGCAATAAAGGTCGTCAAAAAAGAAGATATGAAGAAAGTTAAATATGTTCTACCAGAGATTGATTCTAAAAGTTTAATCGATAGTGCTCCGTTTGATTTAGTTAATATTTCTTAGACATTTAAGAAAAAAAAGTAATTAAGGAGAAATTGGAATGACAAAATACAAATTAGCAAAAGATCGTTTTTCAGAAATTATTGAGTTTAAAGAAAAATATGGACGAATGCCAAACTATAAATCGGGTCTAAGCCAAGAAGATCAATATTCTGAAAAATCGCTTTATTCTTGGATACAAGCTATGAAAATGGCTCGTAGAGGAAAAGGAACGGCTAAATATCCAGAATGGCTAGACGAAGAAGCTAAAAAACATGGTATTTTAGATTGGTTTCTTGTATTAGATAAAGCTCGCGAACAGTTTAAAAGTTTAGTATCTTTTAATGAGAAAAATAATAGAAAACCAAAGAGATATAAAGCAAAAGACAAACAAGAGGCAAAGTTAGCTCATTGGATTCATGAAATGAGACAGAAAAAAAGAAAAAATATAAAACAATATCCTGAATGGTTGGACGAAGAAGCTGAAAAAAATGGAATTTTAGATTGGTTCATTCTTAAAGAAGAAGAAAATAAATCAAAAGAAGGAGAATAAATATGTCTTTTTTTAATTGGTTATTTGCTCTTTTTAGAAGAAACAATCAAGTTACAACGGAGGAAACTATTATGAAGCCTGGCAAATCTACAACAAAAAGAGCTCTCTTAGTAGGAATAAATAAATATGCTGCACCTGGATGTAATTTGAATGGATGTGTTAATGATGTATGGGATATGTACGAATTATTAACAAAAGACTTTGGATTCAATCCTGATAATGTTAGAGTTGTTGTAGACGAAAGAGCTACATTTAAAAATATATTAGAAAGATTGCAATGGTTGATCAAATCTTCTGAGGCTGGGGACGAGGCCGTTTACTATCATAGCGGTCACGGTTCTCAAGTCAGAGATAGAAACGGAGATGAACTCTCTGATAAGCTCGATGAATGCGTTTCTGGGTCAACATTGATTACTACAGATGTTGGACTTGTTAGAGCAGATAGGATTCATAATTATTTGCTGAATGGAGGTGTTGCGAAGGCTAAAATTGGAAATAATTTTTATCCTATAACAAACACAAAAAAAACACAGAAAGAAGATATCGTCAGAGTTTGTTGTCGTTCGGGAATTGTTTTGGAGTTTTCTAAGAATCATAAGGTAACAACATTCGATAATGGATTTATGAAAGAAAAATATGCTAAAGATTTGACAACAGAAGATATTCTTTTGGCATCTTCGTCTTTTTGGAAAGGAAAATGTAAGGCTGATAGTTTTTGGTATTTAATAGGTTTATTTATAGGAGATGGACATTTTCAATCGAATAGATCAATAAGATTTGGAGTTAGGAAAGATATTGAAGATTGGAAAAGTATTGCCAAACTTGCTAAAGATGATCTTAACATTTCAGATATAACTGAAAGTTACAATTGTCGAGGAGATTATATTTTAAGAATTGGAGATGATAAACTTTGCTCTGTTTTGCGAGGTCTTGGGTTTAAGGCAGGAGTAAAAAAAACAGGTTGCATGAAAGATATACCAATTCCAATGAATGAATCTTGTTGGAAGGGGTTGCTTAGGGGTCTTTTTGACTCTGAGGGATGTTCGACTGAAAAATCAATATCTTTTGGTTCAACAGATTATTTGTTGGCAAAGTTAGTTAATATTGGTTTAAGATGGTTTGGTATAAATTCCTCTATATCTAAAAGACCTAGAAAAGGTAAGGCAAATACGTCTTGGAGTGTTAATATATGGGGAGAAAATGTCTTAAAGTTTGATTCATGTATTGGTTTTGGATTTAAGGCGAAGCAGAAAGAAAGATTAAAATCTTGCGGTAAATATTACAAAAAAGGTAAAATGAAACTTCCAGATGTTATTAATTTTCTTAAAAAATGGAATCTTAGATTTTTTGATTTTTATAGTGCATTAGAAATAAGCAACTTAGGGAAAACTAAAGATAAATATTTTCATGAAGAACATATTCAAAAGATTGTTTCTTATTTGCATGGAGTATCTGATTCTGCTAAATCTATTTCTGGTCAAAAAGATTTACATAAGGAGTGTCGATTATCTTTAGGAGCATCAATAGAGAACATTCAAAATGTTGTTGGGACTAACAAGTGGACGGCATATAGTAGAATGGAAAATGATGATTTCTCAGATATGCAAAAATATTCAGATTCTTTATCCAAAGAAGCAGAAAACCTAGCAATGAGAGATTGGTCTATTCTTGAGAATTACGATTTGATGACAATTGATTCTATAGAACAAGACAATGGTGTTTTTGATTTTTACGACTTTACAGTCCAAGAAGTTGAGAGATTTGAAGCTGATGGTATGTTAGTTCATAATTGTCTTATAACTCATGATCATGATTGGGACGACCCGTTTATTGACGACATCCTTCATAGTACTTTTAAGAAATTCGACAAAAAAGCGTTCCTTACTGTTATAGTGGACACCTGTTTGTCTAAAGACACTCTTATTCCATTATTAGATGGAACTCAAAAAACAATTAAAGAATTAACAGAAGAAAAAGGAGAGTATTGGGTTTACTCTTCTCTTCCTAATGGTCAGGTTGTACCAGGAAAGGCTCATTCCGCAAGGATAACAGGGAAGCGAAAACTAATAAAGGTTAATTTAGACAACGGTAAGTTTATAGAATGTACAGACAATCATTTATTTATGATGCGAGACGGAACATACAAAGAAGCTGGAAAATTAAAGCCAATGGATTCACTAATGCCTCTTTACAGAAAAGAAGGATTATCTAGTTCGAGTAAAAGTTATATGAACGGATACGAATGTGTTCATACAACAAACCCAGAATCAGGAAGGCGAAGATGGACTCCAACACATCATATTGTTAGAGATTATTTTAAATTGAAGACAAGTTCGGAAAAATCAATTTGTCACCATAAAAATTTCAATAAAAAAGACAATACGCCTGAAAATTTAGAAATGATGAGTTGGCGAGATCATAAAAAAATGCACGGAGAGGTTGGAGCAAGAAATTTAAAAGAAGGAGAAATTCATAAAATAAGATTAAGGGAAAGAAGTCATATTCGTTGGCATGTAAAAAGAAATATCATTAAGGATGATTGTGAATTTTGTTGTCCTAATAATCATAAAGTTGTTAGTGTTGAGGATACTGGTAGAACGGAATGTGTTTACGATCTCACTGTTGACAAGCACCATAACTTTGCTTTATCATCGGGTGTTTTTGTGCATAACTGTCATAGTGGAACAATGACGAGAGGATTAGTTCCCGGAAATCATGGAGTTCCTGCTGACGAAGAATACTGTAAGGAGAAGTTTATTGTTCCACCTCTTGACATTCTTACTAGATCTTTAGATAGAGATTTAGATAGAAAAACGTTTGGATCGAAATCTGGAAACCAAGAAAAACAGCGTCATGTTTTACTCTCAGGATGTAAAGAGAATGAGACAAGTAAAGAATTGAGGTTGGGAAATAGTATTCGTGGAGCGTTAACTTACAATCTAACAAAATTCATAAGAGCCAATCCTGATAAAAATTGGAAAGCGGCTCATAGGTTTGTCTTAGAACAAGTTAAGAAAATGCAACACCCGCAACTTAGAGGATTGAATGCTCTTAAGGATCGGAAAGTTTTTGGCGGAAAATCGAGCAAGTAAATTTTTAGGGAGATTGGCTTGAAAAAAATAAGAAGAATTTGTTTATTTGGTGGTCCAGGATGCGGAAAAAGTACAACGTCTGCATATATTTACTCTCAGCTTAAAATTCTTGGGTATTCTGTAGAACAGATTCAAGAATATGTGAAGAGTTGGGCATATGAAAAAAGAAAGATTAGTTCATTTGATCAAGTTTATCTTTTAGCTAAACAAATTCGAATGGAGGATTTGGTTTTACGAAACGATGTAGATTTAGTAGTTACCGATTCTCCAGTATCAATGTCTACATGTTACGCTAAGGCATCTGGAGTTGCTGCATGGAAAGCTTTAATTGAGTTGTCGAAAGAGTTTGAAAGACAATATCCTAGTTTGAATTTGTTTCTTGATCGTGGAGATACTGAATATGAGGCTCACGGAAGATATCAAACAAAAGATGAAGCTATTGAAATTGATAAAATGATTAAAGATCTTTTGTCTAATGAGCATGAAAAGTATTACACGTTAGACTGCAGAGATCAAGAGGGAATTTTGAAAGTTGTTCTTGATAATATTAATATTTAACTTGACATACAACCAAAACCCATATATACTCCTGTATGGTTAGGAGAAAAGAATGAATTACGAAGAAATGCGAAGAATTCAAAAGGTTTTTTTCAATCTAGGCTCATTTAGTAGAGACCTTTATCGGTCGGTTGTTAGGGAAAAGCCAGAGTTGGATTTGCCAAGTGAGCGACAGATAAATAAAGAATTTGGTTCTTTTCGAGCCTTTGCAGATAAAATAAGAAAAAAAGAAGTAAAAAAAACTGTGGTGAAAAATTCATTCTTTAACATGAATATCAATTCTTTTAAAAACTTCACTGAAAAGATGAGGTTAACAAAAAAAAACACAGAATCAAAAAAAGAAGATGCTGTAGAAGTCAAAATAGATTTGAAAGATGTCGGTCTTTTCGAACAGAGCGAGGATTGGAACGGGAAAATTGGAATAGAAGAAGTCGAGATCCTAAAAGAATTGATAAAAGAAAAGAGGCTAGAACTATTTAATAACAAATTAGAGTCATACCATTGGGACCCTGAATCGAGAAGAGCGATGTTTTGGTGAACTACCCAAAGCCAAGTGATTGGATTTTCTCTTCTAAAAAATTCGTAAAATTTTTATTTATCATTTGACTTTGTCTTTATTTTTGGTATAATTGTTTGAAGTGTTTACAGATAGTGGAGAAACAAATGGATGTGATTTATACTGTAGAAAAGATAGATTGGAGTTGTGATTGTATTTGAGACCTTTGGCTGAGAGGGATTTTTCATCTAAAGAAAAAGTAGATGAAAGTATTATTTCTTTAAAAAATTGCAATGGAGAACATAAATTCAGAGTTCTTGAAGTAGAAATAGATACAAACAATGTTATTAATGGATGGATTGTGATTGTTGGAGATAAAAAACATTTGTGGAAAAAGGCTAGTAGAGAAGATATGACTCTTAACATGGGGAGATAATTTTGTCAAAGGAAATAACTAGAGAGTTTTTAGAAAAGTTTTGCGAAGGAAAACCTTTTATTTTGTCGGAAAAAGCCGATAAAATTATAGCAGCGGTAAATAGAAAAGGTGGAAATTGTCCATGTAGACTTAAACCAACTCCGTGTCCATGTCCTATGCATGAAAAAGAGGTTGAAGAGAATGGTCAATGTACATGCAATCTTTTCGTTAGAAAGAAATAAATGATTATCTGTCACCATTGTGGAAGCAAGAAGTGGATTTTGATTTATCGTTCACCAATATATCCCGAAGAAGATAAATACAAATGTGAAGTATGTGGTTTGTATTTTTATCGTTATGGGAAAAAAGTAAGGAGAAAAGTATGAAATCTAGTATATATGTAACCAACAATACATAATTCTCTTATATCACACCTAGAAGTAGGAGGTGTGACTATGAAGAGTGTAGATGTAGATAAAATCGTATTTCTTTATAAAAGTGGTTTGTCCCATAACTCTATTGCCAAAATTATGGGTATAGGTTATTGGGTAGTAGCAAACAGACTTCATCGGGCGAATATAAAGATGAGACCTAATACATGTGGGTCTGGAAAGAGGAAATACGAAATAAACGAAAAAGCTTTAGATAGGCTTACACCAAAAGTTTGTTGGGTGTTAGGGTGGCTTATGGGTGATGGCTGGACAGATGGTAAAAACCTTTTAGCTCTTAGAGCAAGTGTAAAAGATGAAGATATATTAAATAAAATGAAGGATTTCTTTGGATACGGAGGGCCTATCTATTGGCAAGATCAATATTTAAAGAAAACAAACAAGTACTATAGAATTGGAACTCTGAAACTTAGTTCGGCTAAGCTAGTAGGTCGACTTTTGGATTTTGAAATTATACCAAGAAAGAGTCAACATGAGGTTTATCCATTGAAGTTGCTAGATGTCGACAATGAATTGTTTCATAGTTGCTTCATTAGAGGAATGCTAGAGAGTGACGGAACAGTGTCTTCAAAAGATAAACAGGCACTTTTTCAAATTGTAGGAACTAAAGAAGTACTAACGACAATTCAAGATCTACTTATTCGTTTTGTAGGTGTACGTAAAACGAAAATTCATTGTCATAAGAGGAGTGAAAATCATTGGATGCTCAGATATAGAGGAAACAAACAAGTCCCAAGAATCTTACTTTGGATTTATAAAGAACATGAAAATAATGTATTAACAAGAAAATACAAGATTGCTAAGGAGATAATGAAATGAAAGGAATAGTTCTTGCTGGGGGACTCGGTACTAGGTTGAGTCCAATGACTGATGTTATGAATAAACACTTGCTTCCAGTATACAACAAGCCTATGATTTATTATCCCATTCAGCATCTTGTGAACTCAGGTATCACCGACATTATGGTCGTAACTGGTGGAGAATTTGCTGGTGATTTTTTGAATCTACTTAAGAATGGTGAGGATTTTAATCTTACCAATCTACAGTATGCTTATCAAAAAGGATCCGGAGGTATTGCCGATGCCTTGTCTTTGGCCGAGGACTTTGTTGGCGGAGATAAAATTTGTGTAATTCTTGGAGACAATATTTTTGAGTTTGCTATGCCAGATGTTGTAAATCTGATCGAGAAAACTTCGGGTGCAAGTATCGTTTTGAAGGAAGTTGACGATCCTGAAAGATTCGGAGTTGCAAATCTCGATGAGAATGGTAGAGTTACTTCTATTGTCGAAAAACCGAAAAACCCACAATCTAATCTTGCGGTAACTGGGATTTATTTTTATGACGAGAAGGTATTTGATATCATTAGAACTCTTGAGCCGAGCGGTAGAGGTGAGTTGGAAATCACAGATGTCAACAATGCTTATTTAAAAGAGGGAACCTTAAATCAAATGAAGAGTTTGGGGTGGTGGTCTGATGCAGGTACTCCAGATTCACTTTTGAGGGCTTCTTGTTTGGTTAAAGAAAAAGGCGCGGGAAAGGTTTAAAATGAAATCTAGAGCAGGATTTGTTTCAAACTCATCATCTAGTTCTTTTATAGTCAATGCAAAATCAGCATTTGATATTGCCAAGCTTATGATTCCTTTACGCAATTGGGAAGGTCGTGATGATGAACTTCTTGAGCTTATTGAAGATATACAAGAGAAAGTTGATTGCGAGTCTTTGAAGTTTAAAACCTGCAATTTTGATACTTATATCGCCAAGGTCGGAGATAAGTTTGTTATTGAAACTTGCAACAATCATCCATTTTATGAGATTAATAGTTTTGAACATTTGGATGAAGATTATATATATGAAAACGAAGAAGAATGGTGTGATGTTGAATTTTATGACATAGATGGAGATTTCTATTTTAAGAAGTTATCAGAATCAAAATATAACTTTAAGGAATCTTATTGTCAGGACGAACTTTGTAACGGCGAAAATGTGAGGATTACCAGAGGAAAGTATGCAGGACTAATTATGTGCTCAAGATGCATGATGAAAGATAAAAATAAATAATTTTTTAAGATAAAGCTTGCAAAAATCTGATTTTGTGTTACTATAAGGGTCAGAAGGAAAAATAAAGACAAATAAGGAAATCAAAATGAAAACAACTACTATGTATGGAGATTACACAATCACAGAAACTAGTTCTCACAAAACATGCAAAGGAAGCGATTATAATTTCATTTTCGATAAAAGAACTGGTATGTTTGCTAGATGGGGTAAAACAAAATCTGATGATCCTCAGTTTAGTCCTATTGGTCCAGAAATTTTAGATTTAGAAATATCTTCTGGCAAGTGTAGCGGAAATTGTCAATTTTGTTATAAAGGCAATTCGTCCAATAGTGATGCGGTAAATATGTCATTTGATACTTTTAAAAGTATTTTGGACAAGATGCCAAATTCGCTTAATCAAATTGCGTTTGGAGTTTGCGATGTCAATTCTAATCCAGATTTTATGAGGATGATGAGATATTCAAAAAGCAAAGGTGTAATTCCTAATTATACAATGACTGGAATTGGTTTGACTGATGAGATTGCGGATGAAACTTCTAATCTTTGTGGAGCAGTTGCAATTAGTGTTCTTAAAGGAAATAAAGATCTTTGTTATGATACAGTAAAGAAAATGACAGATAGAGGGATGGATCAGGTTAATATTCATGCTATGATTTGTCGAGAGTCCCTTGAATTTGTTTATGAAGTTTTAAACGATACAAAAACAGATCCAAGATTAGAAAAGCTTAATGCTGTAGTCTTTCTAGGATTGAAGCCTAAAGGAAAAGCAAAAGGGAATTTTTCAATTCTTCCTTATGATGAATTTAAAACTCTTTTTGAGTATTGCTTAAAAAACGATATGAGAATCGGTTTTGACTCGTGTAGTTCTCCTAAATTCGAAAAGGCAGTTATAGAAACAGATTGTGTAGAGGATAAGAAGAAGAAATTTCTCATTGGTCTTTCTGAGAGTTGTGAATCAACAGCATTTTCATCTTATATTAATGTTTATGGAGATTTTTTTCCATGTAGTTTTACAGAAGATGAAGGAGATTGGAAAAACAATGGAATATCTGTTTTGAAAGCAAATTCTTTTATGGATGATGTATGGTTTAATCCTAGAATTAATGAATGGAGAAGTAAGTTGCTTTCTACTTGTGTTGATGGATGTCGGAAATGTATTACGTTTCCTGAAATAAATAAATAGAGATGTTGTTAAAGCTCATCTTTTAAGGTGAGTTTTTAACTTTTGTAGTTATAATAGAATAGAGAAATAGTTTAAGGAGGGAAGTATAGTGTCATTATGTCTTTTTCATGGAGATCTCGATGGTCACACTTCGGCGGCTATTATTGATAAGAGATTTCATATTGATAAGTTTGTAGTTGCCAATTATGATATGAACTTTCCGTTTGATAGAATTTGTAAAAACGAAGAAGTATATATTGTAGATTTTTCTCTTAAAAGCAAAGAAGTATTGGATCGATTGCTGTCTGTTACCAAAAATGTAGTGTGGATTGATCATCATATAACGGCAATCCAAAAATTCAAAGGATATGAAAACATTGAAGGAATAAGAGCAGACACATATCCTGCTGCTTGTCTTCTTTGTTGGCAATATTGTTATCCATCAATTACTCCTCCTGCATTTGTTTCTCTTGCTTCTGATTATGACACTTGGACTTATAGATTTGGAGATGATACTAGAAATCTTGTAACGGCGGCTCATAGTATGGAAAACACACACCCGCTTAACAGGGATTTTTGGAGATTGGTGTTAAATAATGACAAAAAAACAATTGAAGATTTAAAATTTAATGGAGAAAAAATTCGATCTGTTCAAGAAAGAGATAGAGCTAATTTTGTAAAGAATAACGCCTTTAAAATTGATTTTGAAGGGCTAAAAACAATTGCTTGTAATAAAAGAGATAATGGGTCTTTGTTATTTGAAAGTCTTGAAGATATTGATAGTTATGATATTATGATGTCGTTTCAATATTGTGGAAAATCTAAGCTTTGGGAGTTTTCTATATACTCAACTAAACCGAATGTAAATTGTTCGGAGATAGCTAAAAAGTATGGCGGCGGTGGACATCCTGGGGCAGCAGGGTTCTCGCAGACCAAATTACCCTTTAAATTGTAAGGAAGGCACAGATGAATATACTGATAGATATTGATAATGTGATTGTTGATTTTGTCTCTTCTATGATTGCATATATTAATGTCAAGTATAGTAAGAGTTTTAAAGCGTCAGATGTAGAATGTTGGGATTTTGTAGACAGTCCAAATATTGATATAACCAAAGATCAATTTTATGAAGCATATGATGACTTCCAAAAATTACAGTTATGGCATACATCTCCAATCTATCCGGACTCAAAAGAAGTATTAGATCGTCTCTTTAAGGATCACTATGTAGTTTACCTATCGAGTAGACCAGCAAGCGCGGCAAGTGCGACGGTTTCTTATTTTAAAAAACACAGTCTTCCTTTTAATGGATTACAAATATTAGAAAATGAATCACAACCAACAATGCGCGGAAGCATTGCTTTTTGTGAAGGGATGGATAAGGGTGTGATTGCAAAAAATTGGATAGCCGATATAGCGATAGAGGATCGACCTTCCACCATTCAAAGCTATATAAATGAAGGAATCATGGTTGTCCGGAAAGAAGAACCGTATAACGATGTAGAATATACAGGAAGCGAAGAGCTATTAAAATCTTGCATAAATTTGACAGAGTTCGAGAACATAGTTAACTCTTTAAATAAGGAGAATAAATGAGTTCTAAGGGAAAGTTCTTAGTATTTGAAGGGATTGATGGTTGTGGAAAGGGAACGGTCATAGAGAGTGTTAAATCGCACTTTGACGATAATGATATTGACTATATAGCGATTAAGGATCCTGGGTTTACAAATGTTGGAGAAAAGATTCGCACCATTTTGTTAGATCCTGAAAACGAAGAGATGAATAGAGAGACTGAGCTTCTTCTGTTTCTTGCCGCTAGAGCTCAGTTGGTTAATGAAGTAATTAGACCAGCATTAAAAAGTGGCAAGAATGTAATATGTGACAGATATGATTTGTCGACATATGCTTATCAATACATAATGGGTGGATGGGATGACGAATCTCCGAATGAGGCAAATAAAAGATTTCATTGTTTAGTTGATTCGTCTTCTTCGGATTTTCCTATTCCCAATCAATATTTTATTTTAGACATTCCCGTATCTATTTCTGAAATTCGATTGTACAATCTTGATGAGGGATTGGATAGATTAGAGTCAAAAAGCTCTAGTATTTTTGAAAAGATTAGGAATAGATATTTGTATTACGCTAAACATCTTTCTAATGTTTCTGTCATAGACGCATCACAAGATAGAGATAGTGTTGCAAATGATGTTATTTTTGAGATTGATAGGATTTTAAATAAGGAGTAGGCTATGGATCTTTCAACAGAACTCCTTAAACGTTTAGGGGCAAGGCAAGTTGGTTGCCTCAAAGAGATGGTGATTGGGCATAATATTATACTTCCACAGTATACAATTGTATGGACGGAAATGAATTTAGAAGGAGCTCCAAAAGATACAATTATTGGATGGAAATATTTTAATGGAAAAAATATATTGTCGACGAATATAAGTCAAGAACTCGTTACAATAATCGAGAAAATAGAATAGTTATAAATATTTATATTCTACAAACTATATCCTCCTATGCTAGAATGCGTTAGGAGGATTTCATTTTAATTTGATTTTTTCCGTTATAATAGAAAATTATTCTTGCAAAATTAAGGTTTTGTGTTATTATGAAAGTAGAGAATGAAGAGTAATTTTTGACTTATAGTATTGGGAGCGTTGATATGGAAAGATTTAGTGAGCTTCGAGTTAGATATGCTAAAACTCTTTGTCATATGATGGATTTTGGCATGAGTGTAGAAGAATCTCCTCGTCCATTGAGAATTGCTTCTGTTTTACTTATGATTTCTGCTTCTGAAAATTTGGACGACTTGACTTCTTTGGAAATTAAGAGTGCGGCTATTAAATCAATGACAGAACTCAAAAAGAGCGACATTAAGAGTGTTTCAAAGTATATTACTCTCCTGAATAGTATTGGGGCATTAACTTTATCGATTGTAAATTTCCTTACAACGGAAAAAGAACTTCAAAAGAATGACCCCCAGCTTTTAATTCAGTTTGTCAAGCACTTAAATAACTCTTTACAGAACATTAAAGACATTTCAGACTCTGTTAAGCTGAGACAAGGTAAGCAACTTTATAGTGTTTTTGAACACTCTGATATTTATGATGCTACAGAAGAAATGCTTCGTAGTATAGAGAGTAGGAAGGTTATTAATCTTCTGAAAGAAAAAGGTGCTAAAGAAGTGGCAGAAAAAATAAATAAAGCCAAGAAGTCAATAGAAAGACAGCTTAGAAACGCTGAAAGATTATCAAAAATGAAAGAACGTCAGGGAATTTTAACTTTAGATGTATCGATGGATGTAGATCTTATATCGGGAGCAGCATGAGCGACCAATTTATATTCAAAAGCAAAAAGCAAGCCACATGTGTTGCATCTCTTCTAAATGAGGTGGGTATTCCTGTAACTACTCACACTGCCAAAAAAGGAATGTTTGAGAAAGCTAAAGATTGGTTAAATGAGAAATTTACAGGTTTTAAGAAATTCGATTTAGATGGAGATAGTAGTGCGATCTCTTATATTCGTTATAATAAAAAGAAAAAAATTTTAGAAGTAAAATTTATGGAAAGAGGTAAATACCAATATATGGGAGTACCAGAATCTGATTTTCTTGATATGATGAAGGCTCCCTCTAAAGGTGCATATTTGAATAAGAAGATTAAAAATCGCTATAATTTTAAGAGGTTGTCTAATATTCGTATAGCAAAGAAGTTATCTCAATCCACATTTATTGGTCGAATTTTAGCTAAAGAAAACTATATACCTCCAGATCAAAATAAATAATTTATTCTTTAGACCAAACTCTTATTGTAATTTCTTGTCTTCCCCATTTTTTAGCTTCTTCGTGAGTTTTAAATCTTACGTCGATTCTTTTTCCTTTTATTTCACCTCCTGTATCGTCACACAACACCCAAGAACCGTTGTTGTTACGGTTGTATCCAGGAATATCTATATGACTACCCAAAGGGATTATACTAGGGTCTACGGCAACTCCTGGCAACCAAGCACTTCTTCCTGTTTTGGTAATTCCGGGACTACCTTTACCGCAACATTTTGCACATGGGCAATAAGCGGTGGCGATTACCTTCATTATTTTAAATGATTTAGAATCTATTTTTGTATCATTTACCTTTTTGATTGCTGAGGATTGTGGTGGCGGTGGCGGCATAGGCAATTTAACCTCATCAAAAAAGCATTTTTTGCTTGTATTCTTTATTGTTTTTTTTGTGTTTAAATCGCTTAAAGCTGCTTTATCAACATGCTGAATTACAATTACGTTAGGTTTAATTAAAAATAGCATAATAATAGATAATGCAATGTTGCATAAACCTATACAAATCAATAACATATACAATTTTGCTTTCATTTTGTTATTCCTTTCATGAGTGAATCTCTGAATAACATTATATCGGAATATTTATTAAAAGTCTACAGTTTTTTTGCTTTTTTCTAATTATTTTTTTGTTATATTTTTCTTTAAGTAGAGTGTTAACTTTATTTTATCAATTATAGCAATTGGAGTTGAAAATGAGTGAAAATAAACAAAAGGGCGGAAAGAGATGGATCCAAGAACTTTCAACAAAAGATACAGTTGCAGAGTCCGAAGGAACATTTTCTGGAGATAATTCCGCAGAAGAGATTGCTATTGAACTTAAAAGAAAGTCTCCAACATTCCAAGCCGCTATTGGAAAAATCACTTTATATCTCAATAGAGCTGGGAAAAGGTTATCAAAAAGTAGAATTAAAGAATTAGAAAGAGTTAAAGTTATCTTGAGGGAACTTTTTAATCGTAAGGATCGTCAAAAAGCAAATAAAGATCGACCAATTAAGATTGATATAAAAACGTCATCTGTAAAAGTTGCAATGCAGCATGTTGAATGGGAAGATAAAAACGGAAGAATACATAGAGGTGATCAATTTAGAGAACTCTTAAATGCAGATAAGGAACAAATAAAGAAACATTATTCAAATTTAAATTGGGAAAATCTTGAAAAATGGAGAGATTTCCTTATTAAGTATTATTTTGGAAATGAAAAATCCAATATAAGTCAAGAGAGCCGAAAAAAGCTACTTAAACTTATTGATCATAAATTAGCAACAGATTATTGGATGCAAAGTAGAGATTTTCCTGTTTGGGATTTAACAAATGGATATGATAAAACAGATTTTGAAATTGTTACGAATAAACAAGATATAAGTGGTAAAAAAGAAAACAAAAAAGAATTGGTTTTTTCGTCTAAAATTAAAAGTGTTCATAAAACTTTTGACAACGGAGAAACTGAGATAACATTTGCAAGCACAGATGAGGCACTTCAATATTTAGCAGATTTAATGGAAGAACCCATTACAATTAAAAAACCTTATGCAAAATAATTTGTCTCATTGATTAAAAATAATGCTTGCCAAGGGTCGATCTCGTGTCGACCCAATTTTTTGATAGGATAGATTATGCAATATTTACTTGTTTTTATTTTTTTAATAGTTCTTGTTTTCTTAAATGCTAGACAGTATTTTTTTAAAATATGCAATCATTATTTTTATACACAAAAAACAATGATTCAAAATATTCAAAATATTTTATGGTCTGAAAGTAAACAAAATTATGACTTAATAAAAAACACAATTCTTGGAATTAAATCCTATTTTGATGCAGAAAATATCTTTTATGCAGTTTCAAATTCAAAAGACAAAATGTCTTTTGTATCTTTTGAATTTGAAGTTTCGGAAGATATAAAAAAAATATGCAATACGGCAATAAATAATAGTTCTATAATTGAATATTTTAAATTAAATGAAAAATTTTACACGTCATATACTCTAAATGTTTCAGGATTTAATGTTGGAGTTTTATTGATTTGTCATCGAGAAGAATACAGATTATCAGAAGTAGATCTTATTGTTTTGCAATCTTTTTCTGAGTTTATAAATTTAAAACAAAAAACAGAAATTTTAGAAGAAGCTTTGTGTAAGAGCGAGGCAGATCTTGAAACAATTATGAATAATGCTACAGATGGAGTTATATTTTGTGATAAAGATGGAATTATAAATAGAACGAATCAAAATAGTGTTATCTTTAGTGATATAGAAGATTGTAATAATATTTTAGGAATGCATGTAGATAAAGTTTTTAAGATAGTCAATGATGAAACTGAATATAAGATAAAAGATTTGATAGATAATTCTTTAATGAAAAAGAAGTCGATAATAATACAAAAAGAGATTTTATTAGAAAAAGAAGAAAAAAGAATATCTGTTAACTTAAAATCTATTCCTATTTTTAGTCTTACAAATTCTGAGGGGTCTATCGTATTTTTTAACGATATTGATGCTGAAAGAAAAATAAAAATCGAAAAGGAAAAGCGACATCAAGAAAAAGAAAAACATTATTTAGAACTTCAATCGGAAGTTTTACAAAGAAAAGAAATTGAAAAATCTTTAATTCAATCAACGGCTTTAGCTTATGCAGGAACATTGGCTGCTGGTGTAGCGCATGAATATAATAATATTAATTCAATAGCAATGGGAAATTTAGATGTTCTATTGAAAATGGATACTCTTCCTCCTTTTGTTTTAGAATGTATTTCAACTATTCGTCGAACAACGGCTAGAGGAGCAGAAATTACTAGAAGTTTATTGGATTACGCAAAAGACGCTAGCAATGGTAATATAAAACGAGAATCGGTTTCTCTTGTTTCTTTGGCGGAAGAAACCATGAAATTGGTAATTCGAGAGTTTTCAAAAGAAGGAATCGAGTTTTCTTCAAATTTTAATGAAATCGATAATGATAATAGCACCTTTTTTGTTTCGGTTAATGCTTCTCAAATTAAACAGGTTATACTTAATTTAGTTTTAAATGCTAGACATGCAGTATCAGAACTTGATAAGAAAATTATATCATTTGAAGTAGAATTTGATGATAGTTATATTTTTCTTAAAATATCGGATACTGGTCATGGAATTCCGAAAGAAGATATAGAAAAATTATTTGATCCCTTTTTTACTACGAAAGGAAAATTCGCTAGAGAAAAATCTCAAGAGAAATTTGACGGAACTGGGTTGGGTTTGGCCGTAACAAAAATGATTATGAAGCAGCATGGAGGCTCAATAGATGTTAGTAGTAGCATTGGTCAAGGGACTCAGTTTCTTTTGAGCTTTTTAAGAACAACAGAAGATGAATTCGAAAAAGATGAAGAATTACAAACAGAAGATATTGAAATTCGTCACGGTCAAAACAAAAAGATTTTAATATTAGATGATGAATTAGAATTATGTAAATTGTTGTTTAATACTTTAGTAGGAAGTGGTTATGTTGTAAAGTATACAGATGATGGTCACGAAGCATTAAAGTGGAATTTACAAGACCCATTTGATCTAATTTTAACAGATATTCAAATGCCAAAAATGTCTGGTACCGAATTTTTGAATAATTTATCTATGAATGAGAACCAAAAAATAATCGTAATGACAGGTAGAGTAAACAAAAAAGACTTAAAAGATATAAAAATTAATGAATTTATTTATAAGCCTTTTAATTTATTTGCTCTTATAGGAAAAATTCAAGAAATTTTAGGAGTTTAAAAATGCCTACTCCAATAGAAAAAGTTCCATTGATGAGTTTTTCAGATATAAATGATTTAGCTAATATGATTGCTAAAATAGTATCTGATTGTGTTGTTGATGGAATTGAAACATTTCATTATAAAGTAGCAGCTGGAATTATTGGTGCATTAGTTTCAGCATTAATTTATATGTATCTTACTCAAAGAGCCGATAAAAATGATGCTTATAATAAATTGTTTTCAGTTATTTCAGAATCGGCTAAAACTATGGAAACTGTAACAAATAGTCTAAAATCATCTATAGAATCGGAAAAAGATATCGTAGAATCAGTTGATAAACTTAAAGCAATAGTTCGTGGATGTAAAAAAAGAGATACAACAAACGATGACGAAATAGATTAACAAAAAGGATATAAAGTATGAAAACTCAAAAGATTACAGAAATCGATAATGCAATGCAACTATACTTTAGAACCTCTAGGAGAATAAGAATTAATGGGAGAAGAGGGGCATTTGTAATAGTTGATGATAGAGAAGAAATTGTAAATCTTGTAAAAAATATGTTTGTTGTAAGAGGTGAAAATCAAGTTGTTTTAAGTGCTTCTAATGTTTCAGAAGCAAAAGATATAATTAAGAAAAGACAAATAAAGGCAGTTGTTATAGATCTTGGATTGAATGGAGAAGGAGAGAATGGAAATGGATTTAATATTGCTAATTGGTTAAATGAAGAATATCCTGATATACCGTTTGTATTTGCAACTGGTAAAAAAAATAAAGTAAAAGAAATTGAAAGAAGATTTCCTGGCGTTGATATATTTATTAAAGGTCAAAATACAATTGAAGATTTTGCTTGTGCTTTGGGAATGGATGAAAACTCAAATGAAGTTGAAATAATACCTAAAGATATAGATAAAAATATAGAAGTTAACAATTCTTCTTTTATAAAAAAAGTGTTCAATTTTGTTTTTTAAGGAATATAAAATGATTAGAGTAGAAAAAATTGCAAAACTTTTGTATAATGATAGTATAAGGTGTGCGAAGGCTTCTAATTTGTTCAATGAAGTTGTGTCGCAATTTTTGTCTTTAAAAGGTGTCAATGTAATAAAAAAACGACCACATAAGGGTATATTTGAAGTTAATGGATATATGAAAGAATTAAAAAAAGGAATATCAAAATGTAAAAAAAGAATTCCTTCTTGTAATATTGTAATAACTAAACCTAATTCAAGAGAAAAAATGCGTTATATGATAGAAATTAAATCAAATTTGAATGGTTTACCAGATAAAGCTAAAGCTAAATTTGATGGAGATATGGTTAAATTTATAGATGGTCCTTATAAAGGGGAAGAAGTTGTATGGAGTTCAAGAATTCCAGATGAAGATATTCCCTCCTTAGAATCGTGTAATGATGATCTTTTTATAATTGTTCCAGATATGCATAGGTCTACTTTTTATGGTTGGAAAAGGAGAAGTTAAATGTCTTTTAAGTTTGTCGCCTCCAATCGACATTGGGTTTTTGCAAAACAACAAATTCTTAGTCCGTTAAATGATCAATTGGCTCAACGTCATGGAGCCGAATATACTTTTGAAGTTCCAGAATCTTCATTTGATTGGGACGTGGAGTTTTCTGTAATTAAAGATAGAAGTGGAAATACATTAAGAGAACAATATATGGCGGCTTGGGTTCAGCCCTCTCTTGTTGCCCCAGGAGATAAAATTCATCAACTTGGAGCAAGAGTAAATTGGAGGAATCCAGATGTTTTTGGAAAAAAAACATCACAGTTTGATCAAAATGAAGTTGCTTTTTTAATGTCTAAAGTTGATGAAATACTTGGTAGTCCTATTAAGATTAAAAAAGAAGAGGTAGAAGAGAAAATAATAGAAAAACCAACTTCTGTAACTAATCAGAAAAAGGAGACTTTAACATTGAGCTCGATAAATAGAGTAATTCGTATAGCAACAGAATTGGCAGAAATAACTTCAGAATCTAAAAAAATATCAGATAACGTGTTCGATATAATTAAAATTGTAAATGATGCTAAAAAACTTAATTCGATTGACTCACAACAATTAGAAATTCAAGACGCATATGATAAATTAAATGAACTTAAATCATCTCCTTCGACAGCTCTTATTGGTCTTATTGGAATTATGATTTGCAATAAAATAAGACAAGGATCTATAAAAGATGAAGATATTTACGATATATTGTCGAGAATTGCACGTCGAGTTTCCGATTCTATTTTTTTGATTGGAAAAGCGTCAGATTACAAGTTGCAAGCTATCAATGAAATAGAAAATGTTATGATGAATCTTTTTAACGATGTATCAATAGAAGAACAAGTTGAAATGATCTATTCTGAAATTGATCAAGAACAATTAATGATATATTTAGACAAATCTTTAAAACAAATAAATGAATTGCGAAATATGTCTCTTAAGTTTAATATGAGCGATATCCCTGCCCCACAAGTAGTAGAAGAGTACATTGAAGAAATAAAAGAAAATCCTACCTCATAATTGAATTTTTGTCGTTATAGTATGAGTACCCGATTGCGTTTTGTAAGCATGATGGTACTCATTTTTTATTTTAGAAAAGTACGAAGGAGAAGTTAATGAAGGTCGATTCGGTTTTTACTTCTGTAAAGTCTAATGAAAATATTTTGAATCAATTGTCTTGGAAGAAATTTAATGTTTCTTTAAAGGATCATCGATCTAATAAGGTTTTGTTTGAACTTAATGATGTTGAAGCTCCATCTCATTGGTCACAACAAACAGTTGATATTATGGTTTCAAAATATTTTCGTAGATCTGGAGTTCCATTTTCAACTAAAAAAGAAAATCGTATACCTGAAAATGCACAAATTTCCAAAAAAGATTCTAAAAATATTCCAGAATGGATTTTGCCTTCTGTATCAAATGACAAAGAAGGAGTTGACGTAAAAGAAAACGGAGAAAAAAGTGTTAAACAAGTATTTCATCGTTTAGCTGGAACGTGGACTTTTTGGGGGTGGATTTCTGGAGTTTTTAAGGATAAGGATGGAAATAATTCCGAAGAATATGCAAGAAATTTTTACAATGAAGCAATTTATTGTCTATATCATCAAATAGCCGCACCAAATAGCCCTCAATTTTTTAATACTGGAATTTGGTGGGCATATGGAATTGAAGGAAGTTCTTGTGGTCATTCTTATGCAGATAAAAATGGAAAAATTTACAAGTCTAAAGATTTGTATTCAAGAAGTCAAGCTCATGCATGTTTTATTCTTGGTATTGAAGATAATTTATTAGAAAAGGATGGAATTTATGATCTTTTAAGTAAAGAAGCTAGAATATTTAAATTAGGTTCGGGATCTGGAACTAATTTTTCAAACTTAAGAGCAGAAGGAGAACATCTTTCTGGCGGTGGATCTTCTTCTGGTCTTATGTCATTCCTTCGCATTTTTGATAGAGCTGCAGATTGTATAAAGTCTGGAGGAATTTGTCTTTGTGAAGATACTAAGATACCAACAGAGGATGGGGTTTTTACTATTAAGCAGCTTGCGGAGGTAGAATCTTCTCCTCGCATTTATTCGTGGGATAACGACTCTTCTCAGACTGTGCTTAGACCAGTCAAAGAGGTTTTCAAATCGAAAGACAAAGAGTGCGTTCGGCTTGTGTTTGAAGATGGACAGATATATGATGTAAGCTTTGATCATCCATTTTTATTGAGTGACAAAAGATATTGTCGAGCATGCGATTTGATGAGGGAAATGGAAAATCACACTTGCGTAGGCTTTGGTAGGGTAGAGCGTGTCAAACTAATATCTTGTGATAACATTGGAATTAAGCCTGTTTATAATTTGACAGTTGATGCCGAAAAAGAAGAAGATAGAAATTTTGCCATAATTTTCTAGATGATTGATAACATAGATGAACATATTAGCTACTGCTTTCGTTTTTTCTTTATAATTCTCCTCATTGTAGTTTAATAAAAAGGAGAATTTAATGAAAGTATGCGAATTTTGTGGTGAAAAATGTAAAGATAAGAGATTTTGTTCAAAGAGTTGCGCACTTAAACATAGAGCTAAGAAAAATCATGACAAATTTTATGAGGATAGAGTGTGTCCCATTTGTGGAGAGATATTTCATATAAGAAAGAAATCGAAAAAGAAAACCTGTTCTAAAAAATGTGGATCGAAATTAGTAGGAAGTAAACTAAAACATAAAAAAATCAATAGAGTTTGTGAGATTTGTGGTAGTGTTTTTGAAATTATGCCTTCTTCAGATAGAGTTACCTGCACAAGAAAATGTGGGAACAAAAAAAGATGGAACCTAGAAGAAAAAGATGGACTAAGAAGAAAAAACGCTGCAGAAAACATGAAGAAGGTAGCATCAAAAAATAAAGGTAAAGATCCATGGAACAAAGGACTAAAGGGAAAACAAAAAGCTTGGAACAAAAAAGAGAGAGAGGATTTTAACTGTAAGATTTGTCATAGAAGTTACAAGTCTTATTTAAAAAATGGTAAACCAGAAAAAATAACGTGCGGTTCTGTTTTTTGTAGGCAAGCAAAGACTCCTCTTCCGAAGGATCATAAAGTCGATGTAGATAATTGGGTAGAACCTATTAAAAAAATGAGATGCAAAATATGCGCAAAAGAATTTGAGGTTAATCTAGGAAGAAGTGGTTTAATAAAGGGATGGAAGCATAAACGAGGAAAAGGAAAGAAAAAACTATATACATGCTCTGAAGAGTGTTTTTGTATTTTAAGAGCTAAGTTGCTAGTAAACAACAATGGCTGCAGATGTTGTGATACAAAACCAGAATTAGAAGTAGAAAGGTTGATAAAAGAAAAGAAAATAAGATACAAAAAGCAATACTGGCAAAGAGATGGAAAAAAAATTGTATTTTATGATTTTATTTTTTGGGATTATAAAATACTACTAGAAGTTGATGGAGATTATTGGCATGCTAATCCTAAGTTCTTTTCAACAATGAATGATACTCAAAGAAAAAATGTTAATAATGATAAGTACAAAGAAAAATTAGCAAAGGATAGAGGATTTTTGATTTTTCGCATTTGGGAGTCTGAAATACCAGAACGGTTTGAAATTTTAATGAAGTTGTTAAAATCTTTAGAGAAAGGGAAGTAAATGATTGGTCCAAACGATACCGTAGTCAATGCAAAAGATATCCAAAATCATAGAGGCGTTTTTACACACAATACTCGCCGTGCCGCTAAGATGTTAGTAGTTGACGTAGATCATCCAGATATTGAAGATTATATCAAATGGAAGTCTCACGAAGAATTAAAGGCAAAAACCCTTATTGATGCAGGGTATGAGTCAGATTTTAATGGAGAAGCTTATAAAACAATAAGTGGCCAAAACGGAAACAACAGCGTGTCTATTTCTCATGAGTTCATGAAGGCTCTCGAATCAGACAGTGATTGGGAAATGTGGTCAAGATTAGATAAGAGAAAATTTCAAGATAAAAATGGGAATGTATCACTTGAAACACTTAGGAAGAACTGTAAGCCAGCAAAGGTAACTAAATCAAAAGTGATTTGGGATGCTATGATTGATAGTGCTTGGAAATGTGCAGATCCAGCAATTCACTATAATGGAAATATGAATGATTGGAACACTCTTGCTTCTGATGGAAGAATTCATTGTACAAACCCATGTCTTTCAGGTGATACGCTCGTATGTGTTGTCGGAGACGATGAATCTATAAGTAGGGTTAAGATTAAGGATATCAAAAGTGAAACCGTAAAAGTTGTTGCCTATGACTTTAAAGAACAGCAAGTAGTTTTCGTTGACGCAAAAAATCTAGGAGTCACTAGAAGTAACGCAAAGGTGATTAAGGTTAAAACAGCTAATGGAGAAATCACATTAACCCCAGATCATGAAATTATGACCAATAGAGGATGGATTAAAGCAAAGGATTTAAAGAGCGGAGATAAAGTATACCAAACTAAGAAATAATCTCTGTCATTTATCTTTTATAATTTCTCCTCTTGTAATTTACTAGGAGGATCAAAATGACAGAAAAAGAAATCAAAAATGGTATTCTAAAAGGTTATTCTGAAGGTAAGGGGATGAAGATTTTAGCTAGAGAGTTTGGTTGGAACTACTCTAAAGTGCGAAACTTCATTCACAATAGCGGAATTAGAGTTAGAAAGAATAACGAAATAACTGATCATTTAAGAATGGTTCGATCTAAAAATCAAAAGGAGAGAATTAAGAGGCACGGAGTTCACATTTCTACGAGTAGTAGATTAGGCGTGAATGGATTTTTTTGGAATGAGTCTAGAAAAAAATGGGTTTTTTTACGATCATCTTACGAGTATATATACGCAAAGTGGCTCGATAAGCAAAATAAAGATTGGGATGTTGAGGTTTATCAGCTTAAAATAAACAATGTTTGGTATCGTCCCGACTTCTTTTTGTACGAAAACGGTTCTTTAGCTTCTATTGTTGAAGTGAAATCGAAATATATAGAGTCAATACAAAAAGAAAGATCTAAGTCGGTATGCGAGTTTGATGACGTTCCAGTTGAAAGAATATATTCCGTAGAACCATTTTTACCAAAGAATAGCAGTTACACAAAAGAATTGAGAAGATGGAAGAAAATTGCAAATTCCAATAAGCTTTTAAGAGAAAAGGACTTGGACGAACAGAATAGAGCAAAGGAGAAAGAAAAAGAAGAGGAGAAAAAAAAGAAAAGAGAGTGGAGAAATTGTGTTGTTTGTGGAAATCGATTTTTTGTGTTGAAAAGCCTACATCAGACAACTTGTGGTTTAGACGAGTGTAAAAGAAAAAGTCGAGGAATTAGAACAACGATGGAAGCAAACGAGAGACTTCCTATTCAAAAAGAAAAGATTATTCAGTTATATTTGAAAAACAAACCTTTATTGATAGGAAAGAACGGAAAAAGAAGTTTGAAGCCACTATATTCAACTTTAAGAAAGAACAATCTTCCTGTTCACATAAATACGTTGAGGAAGATTTTCGAAGTCAACAGTCTTTTAGATATAATAAAAATCCTTGAGGAGAATGATTAATGTACCCAAGCAGAGAAGAGCAAACGTTACTAATGGAAAAGGTCAATGATGGTTTAGAGGTTGAAGAAATTGAGGTGTTGTTGGTTGAAGAAGTTGAAGAGCGAGAAAATGTGTATGATTTTAATGTGCCGAAGCATCATTGCTTTTTTGCAGATGAGATGTTAGTTTCAAATTGCTCAGAATATATTTCACTAAATGATACAGCATGTAACCTTTCTTCTATTAATCTTGTTAAATTTTTAGATGAAGATAATAATATTAAAGTAGAAGAATACAAACATACGATTCGCTTATGGCAGATGATTCTTGAAATAACCAACTTTATGGCTCAATTGCCTTCGGACGCCGTTTCTCGTAATGTTTGGAAATATAGAAATACAGGACTTGGACCTGCGAACTTAGGAACTTTATTGATGCTTATGGGTCATGCTTACGATTCGGAAGAAGGCTTGTCGATTGGATCCTCTTTGATGTCGATTATGACAGGATACTCATATGCCGTGTCCGCAGAGATGGCAAATGAATTAGGTCAATTTCAAGCGTACGATAAAAATAGAGATCATATGTTACGTGCGGTTAAGAATCATAGACGAGCGGCATATGGACTCACTAAGAATCTTGAACCAATAAGTTATAAAGAGTTGGTTAAACATGTTGGAGAATATGACGGATTGGAGGTTCATCCTATTCCTCTTAGGGATAAAGAGTCGTATACTTCTTCAATTAATAATTTAATTTTTGAATCTCGTAAGACTTGGGACGAAGCTCTATCTAGTGGGTCTAGTTATGGATTTAGAAATGCGCAAGTAACAGTGTGTGCGCCAACCGGATGTTTGGTTTCGGATTCTATGGTTTTAAGTTCCGATGGTCTTTTGCCGATTTCCGAAATGGGAGATTGCGAAGGAACGAAATGGCAAAATATAGAGAGAACCATTCTACAAGAAAATGAAGCTTCGAAGTCGGATAAATTTTACATAAACGGAGTTGCCCCAACAATTAGAATTCAAAGCGAGAGGGGTCATATTCTTCAAGCGACATGTAACCATCAACTTAGAGTAATTGACTTAAATGGTGATTATATATGGAAGAAAATGGAAGAAATAGAAGAAGGGGAGCTTTTAGCGACAAGACTTGGAGGACACGAGTCTATTCTTAAGGATAAAGAATATCAAAAACTAATAGGTGTTGATTTATCGAATCCTTCAACTAAAGTTCAAAAAACGCCAGCAGAACTTGAAGAAAAATTGGCTGAACTACTAGGACTGTATCAGGGTGATGGTTATGTAAAAAACAATCATGGAGTTCGTATCGCGGTGTGTAACGATGATCAAGATTTAATTGATTACATAAGATCTATTTCTAATGATTGTTTTGGTTTAGAAGAAGTATCAGAAGAAGAAAAGGTTGGATGTAAACTCATAACAATCTCTTCTCGGATTATTGCTCGATGGTGGAGACAAAATGAATTTGCGAAACCTCTTGGAAATTATGGAGAAGGTTCTTCTGGGGCGTTTATCCCTTCTAAGGTTTTAAGGTCTCGTTCTTCAGTTTTGTGTGCATTTTTACGAGGTCTTTTTGAAGCCGATGGAACAATTGGTGGAGAAACATCTCCAATTGTTGAATTTAGCACTGTGAGCTATGATTTATCTAGGCAAGTTTTTAATTCTCTAGAAAGTTTAAATATCAAATCTCATTGGTCGCTTTGCGAAACTGAAAATCTTGATAACTTTGGATCAAGGATAAAATATAGAGTTAGAGTTAGTGGCGTGGATTCGGTGTATACTTATTTTGACAAAATTGGCTTTATATCGAAAAGAAAGAAAGAACTTCTATCTTCTATGATTCAAAAACATAAAGAGAAAAAGAATCAAAGCAAAAAAAATACAATTCATCATATTGGTTGGATTAATGAGTTGTATGACCTTTCAGTAGGACTTAAAAATGAGATTAGGCAAGATATCTTAGTAAGGAAAAACCAAGGCAAATTCAATTACGAATGGGCCTTAAAAATAATCAATCAAAACGAACAACTTAAAGAATCGAAGTTTTATAAAACATCTTCTAATTATCCGAATCTATCATTTGTTCGTGTTAATTCTTCAGAATACGGAGGAGACCAAGAGACATATGATATTAGCGTTCCGTTTAAGAATACATATGTTGTTAATGGGGTAGTTTCTCATAATACAATCAGTTTTATTATGGGTTGTGATTCTACAGGTATTGAGCCTTCTTATGCCCTAGTTTCATACAAGACTTTAGCTGGTGGTGGAGTCATGAAGATTATCAATAATTCTGTAAGAAGATCTTTAATGAATTTAAATTACAAAGAAGATCAGATAAATAAAATTTGTAAATTTATTGAAGAAAATGGTCATGTAAAGGGTGCAGGAATTCGACAAGAACATGAATCTATTTTTAAGTGTGCTGCCTCTCCATTGGGTGATGATGGCATTGTAAATTGGAGAGGTCATATAAAAATGCTTGCGGCACTACAGGCATTTGTTTCTGGTGGCATTTCAAAAACTATAAATATGCCTGAAAGTTCTACCAAAGAAGATATTTCAGAGGCATTTAAAATGGGATATAAATTAGGATGTAAAGGTATTTCAATTTATAGAGATAATTGTAAAGGAAGTGCTCCTTTACAAACCAAAAAAGACGATCCAGCTTCTTCCTGTGATATGGTAAAAAGAATTACAGATAATGTGTTAATTGGTGAACTTGGTCGTAGAAAAACGGAAAACTCTCTTGATATAAATAGTGTTTTAGAAAAGTTAGGAGTTACTAATCAAGATATTATTGAAACTAAAAAGAATTGGGGACAAAGAAGAAGACCAGGAAATATTATTCCAGGTATGAGATTTAGAATTAAAATTGGACAATCTCAAGGTTATGTTCAAATGTTCTTGTTTCCAGATGGAAAGATTTGCGAGTTCTTTTTGACATTTGGAAATCCCGGATCATCTCTTAATAATATGCTTGAATGTTGGTCTATTGCGTTTTCAATTGCACTACAAAGAGGAGAATCTCTTTATAATCTATGTACGAAGTTTATCGGAGTTGAATTTGAGCCAAAAGGATTTACGGGTAGAACGGATGATATTCGTAAGGTAACAAGTCCAGTTGATTATATTGCTCGTTTAATGCTTGAAAATTTTGACGATGAAGGATATGTAAAAGATAAGTCTATGTTTAAAGAAATGATAGAAAGAAGTCCTATAAATTTTAATGTTCAAAAAAAAGAACATATCAAAAAAGAAGAACTTCAAGAAGTCATTTCAGAAGATATTTCTTCTAGTAATACAAGACCTGTTTGTCCTAATTGTGGATCAACTATGACTTCTGGAACTGAAAAGTGTCCGTCTTGTCCTGTGTGTGGCTATTTTGGTGGATGTGGTTAAAATTCATTATTTTCTTATTAATTTATTAAAATTGATAGGAGATTTTAAAATGTATTTGTAAATTTGTTATGCGGAGAATTTCAATGAGTAAAGAAATAAACAGAAGAGGGTCTCTTGCTAAACGTTTAGCTCTTTGGTCTATTTCTGATCAAATTAGTCACGAGGCTGTAGACAAGGAAGTTCTTCGTTTTTCGCAAAAAAATGAGACATTATCTAGAGAACTTAAAGATATAGAAGTAAAAATTGCTAAATTAATTTTAGATCAAAAAGAAGTGTCTCAAAAGTTAATTGCTTCTTGTAAAGATAACATTGCATCATTAGAAAGTCAAATTCCCGATAGTGTTGCAAGACCCTTGGTTGATTTGGTGTTTTGGAATAGAATGTCGGATTTAAAGCCTGATCTCTACAATATGATATACTCTAAAATTGATGAGATTGGAGATGAGCAAAACGAGTCCACTTTAGGACATTAAAATAGATAAGATTGAAAACAAAAAAGAATTAAAAAAGGAGAAAGTTATGCCAAGAGGTAAAAAGAAGAGTTCTACCAAAAAAACTGTAACAAAGAAAACAACAAAGAAAAAAGCTCCAGTCAATAAAACTGCAACAAAGAAAACAACAAAGAAAAAAGCCCCAGCCAAAAAAACTGCAACAAAGAAAACCGTATCGAAGAAAACGACTAAGAAAAAGGCTGGTCGCCCAAAAGGTTCTAAAAATAAGAAAAAGATTGTTGAAAAACCTCAAATTTTAAGTGAAGAAATTCCAGAAGAAGAACTTGTGGAAGAGGTAGCTCCGAAAAAGTCTACACTTATACATAGTCAACCTACTCAATGGATTCTTGCTAGTGGAATGCATTTTGGAATTATAAATGAAGGATTTACTGTTGGAACTATGTTTACGGTAGATTGGGATAATCGGCATATGCGTTGTGAAGCTAATGGGGTTATTTATGAAAACATAAAAGACCTTGAAATTGGAATTCGCCTTGGTACAGTTATTCCTTATGGAGAGGAAGATAGTGATAAATCTCTTATTGAAAGACAAGAGATTGAAGCTAGAGCTCACCAAGCAAAACTTCAAAAAATCGAAAAAAGCAGAAAACAGCGTGATGATAATATTCGCAATATGATTGATAGTTCTGATAGAGATGTTGTTAGAGACATTGATATTTCTCATACAAATAGCGAAAAAAAGATAAATAGTGTTCCTACTAGAACAACTGCATCTAGTGAAGTTTCTGTTCTTAAACCACAACAGCAAAATTCAATGGAAGTTCATTATTCTGATACCCCACAAGATGGACAAATTATTAGATCATCAAATGAGGCTCCTGTAAGACCAAGAGTAGCTAATTCTAGTAGCAACGCAAAACCGTTGTCTCCAGTTCTTGCGGGAACAAAGGTTTGGGATGCAACCAAAAGTGGATCAGTTGAAAACGATATTCGTAAAAAGATGTCGGATTATAGTATTAAAATCGATGAAACTGGGCAACAGTATATCAGAGGTTTGCCAGTAATTAGAGATGATTCTGAGGCATCTGGTCAATCTAGAAATGAAGGTATGGTTGTTTCAATGACCAAAGAACAGTTAGCAGATCGATCTCATAAAATTCAAAATATTAGAGCGAACAAAAAGCAAGAAGTAGCTCAAAATAGATCGAAAAGCGGACAATCAGTTCAAGATGAATCTGTTGTTGGAAATCAATTAATTGAATCTCGTGGTCCCGAAATGGATGTTTCTAATATGGTTCCTCAAGATCTTGTTGCTGGAATGGGTGTTAGTGATACTGGGCTTGAAAAAGTAGAATCCACGCCAATTCCTATAACTGATGTAAACAAAACGGCAAAAAAAAGAAAAAAATCAAGTCTTGCTGGAAAACTTTTACGTCGGAGGAAATAAAAAATAATGGAATTTATCTATAAAAACAACAAAGATGAAAGGATTATTTTAAATTTTCCTATAGGTAAGGCTCCTAGTAAGACTAAAGTAGATGGAGTTAAATTTTGTCGAGATTTAGAAGCTGAATTTTCTGGAAAGTCTTTTTGTCTTAAGGGTAGTGGTTGGCCTGGACAAGATTCTTTTAGAAAAGATCAAATGACAAAAAACAATATTGCCGCTGGAAAAAGAACAAAAAATAAATGGGGAGAGGCTAAAAGAGCAATTCCAAATTATAAAGGACAAGAATGTGAGTCTTGGAAAGAAGCCGCAAATCTATCCAAAAAAGATAAAGACAAAAAGGAGTAACAAATAATGGACGACAATGACAAATGCAATGTAGGTGAAACAAAACATAGCACTTCTGATGTAAATTTTGCTGCCTATTTGGCATATAAATCTATTCCTATGCTTGGAACTACAGTTACACAAGAAAATGGAAGAAATAGAGTTTGGTTTGAGTTTAAGTTGAAAACAGAAGATTTTAAGGCTCATAAAGATTCGTATTTTGGACATATGGAAGATTCTAATGTTCTTGCTCATAAATTTTTTCAAGAACGTGAAAGAATGTATTCTCTTATGATTCAAGTAAGGAACAATAGAGATGCCAATTAAAGGAACTTATATTCCTAAAGCAAATACTGGAAACAATCGAAAAGACAACATTATAGATTCAATGTTGTCTTTGAAACTCGAACGTTTTCGTCAATTGCAAGTTCACGATGAGGAAATCAATTATGGACCCAATCCGTTACAAAGTATTTGGTTTCCTTGGTTGGCAGATGCTCCATTAAAATCAACAAGAAATGGATTAAAAGTAGGATCCGACTTAGCTGCTGGAGATTTAACGGCGGTTGATACGGATTTTGGAACTTTTAATGTAGACCCAGTTCTTCAAAGAGGCGAAACTTTATATATAGGTTATTATTTTGATTATTTTCCCGATCCTATTTTAAGTGCGTTTATTGATATTTCGATTGACGTAATTAATGCTGCGGATCCTGGAACTAATTATACAATAAATAATATGCCTCAAAAATGGGATGGTGCCGTTGCAGAACAAGCTTATGTTATGGCTCTTGAAAAACTACTTCTTGATGATCTTTTGTGGAAAACAAGATTAATTTTTGCAGATCCAGATTCTGTTATTGGTCAATTAGAGGCAGCTATGTCTGGATCTAAAGAAAGAATTAACGACGTTATACTTCCTTCGCTCAAAAAAGAACCTTATGTTAGTGCTCCTACGGCTATTTATTATGATGCAATTCGTTTAGGCGGTGGAAGAAGCAGTTACCATGGACAATTTATGGGCTATGGTAAAACTAGAGGCATTAGAATTAATAGATGGTTTGGTAGATAATAAATAGTTTATTCTTTATTTCTTTATATTTCAACCCATTCATGTAGGCTAGATTTTAAGTCTCGTGAATGGGTTTTTTATTAGGAGAATGAAAAAATGAGTTTAGATAGTTTGCGATTTGCCAGTTGTACGGATGCTTGTTCTTATCTTTCTGAATTAATGGGTGGTTGTAGAATTATTATCGGTAGTGTAACTCCTAAAAAGGGAGATATGGTTGTTTTTTATCATCCGAAAGAAGGTAAATTTTATGCTACAAAATTTCCTGGAGTTTCTGCAGGAAACCTTAAAAAAAGCGACATTATTGCTGAATTTGATGATAATGCAGATGAAGAAAAAATTGGTCAAGAAATGAGAGTAAAATTTCTTACTCCTTGGTTTAATGCAAGAAATTCCTTAAAGGTTGATGACATTCCTAATTTTATTTGGGCAAATTCTATAGATGCAGATCAAGATTTAGAACCTGGAAACGTAGAATTTGCATTAGATGAAGGTGTTAGTTCAGGAGCCGCAAGGTCAAGAGGTCGCTTTCAGAAAAGAAAATATGGTGCTTTTGTTAACAAAAAGTTTACTACAGAAGGAAATATTAGAGCATTCAAAAAAAATCCGAAAAGAATGTTGAAAAAAGTTAAAAAGAAAGGTGATGAAGTTTACAAAGAAATGGGGAAAGAAGATATATCAAAGGCACAACTTGAAGAAATATTTGGCGAAAGAGCTGCCTTTGATACTGTAAGTGATGCTTTACAATTTTTATCTGACATTACAGGATCAACAATTAAAATTAGAAAATAGTGGAGACTCAATATGGCAACACTTTCTCCGACAACAGGTGAACCTTTTTATTCTGGTGAGTGGGATAAAAATATTGAACCATTAGTAAAGGCTTTGAATGTTGGTCAAGGTCGTTTAAATACTATAGATTCGGCTTTAATTCAAAGATATCAAGAACAAGTTGATCGTATGATTGATAATAGTTTAATGACTCTATATGTAGTACCTCTTGCTAGAATGAGAGTTTATAATCGAACAAATGATAATTTTGTTCTTACATATCCAGGTAGAATACAAGAAGCTGCTCGTTATTGGGTTGCAGGTCTTTTAATGAAATCTGAATTTCAACAAATAGATGGAAATATGAACGAATCAGTTCAAAATTATATAGACTATGCTTTAACAATAATTGAACAATCTAAAGCTATGGTTGATAGATTGGAAGGTCAAGAATGGAGGTCTGATATTAGTAGGTTTCTTCCTCCCGGAGCCTTACCAATAGTTAGACCAGAACCACCAAGTTCTGTTTAGGAGATTCTTAAATGTATACAGATGCAGGTCATGTAGTTGACACATTAATGCATATCTTAAATAATGAACAAGAGTTCTTTAGAGATTATATTCGACAATATGATCAAGATGTTGCAGATCGAGAAGTTCCTTTAGGTATTGCAAAGGGAATTTTTGATAATAGACCTGTTAGTGCGTATCCTATTTTAGAAATCGAGCCAGATTCAGAAGAAAATGAATGGGCGACAACTCAAGCTCAACGTCCTCAATTTGATTGTACAATGAGGCTAAGTGTTGTAAATTCAAATAGAGAACTTACGGTGGAATTTATAACTGGTTTGGTTAGAAGGATTAAAATTGTCTTAAATGATCCGAGAAGATTGCAAAGTAGAGTTATCGATATATATGGTCGTCAACAAATGAAGTATAATTCTGATGGATCGTTATTAGCAATAAATTTTTTAGATTCTCTTGTTACTAGAGTTGAATATAAAAGCGCACAAGGGGGAACGCTTAGGCAAGCAACTATGAATTGGTTCTGTAAAATTCATGAACCATTGCCCTCTACATATTTTCTTGATAATTGGCCTCATGCAACAGATCCGACTCAAACAGGAAATTATGGTCCAGGAAAAATGTAGTTTTATTTTTCTTTTATTATTAATCTATAGATGAGAGAAAAAACTCTAAATTTTTAAAGGAGGAATAGATATGGGTTTGATGGATCGTAGAGATGTTCTTGCCATCGCAGATAGAATCGGAAAACGATACTATTTTTCATTATTGGCGGCAGTTAGCGGAGCTCCAGATAGTCTTTCGGCTCGTGGTTCTAATTTTTACGAAATGGCTCACGTTTGTCCAGATGGAGATCCGGAAGTTGAAATTGCAACATTAACTCAAGCACGAGCTTCTGATTTAGTTTGGAATACGGAAAGTGACCCGTTTGTTTTGGCAACTAGTTTAAATAGTGGTTTAAGTAGTGCATATGGAATTATTGGTGCTATAACTACACATTTAAGTACTGCAACCATAAGTGGGTCAAGAGCGATTACAGGAAGTTGGAATCAATATCTTGAAACTGCAGAGGCTGCAGATACACCTTACGCTACGATGCCTACATTTCCAAGTTTGACTGGAAGCAATGAGGGTGGCGTTAGAGTTTCTGAGTATTTTCGTAGGGTTTATACAAGTGCTGGAGGCCCAAATTTAAGAGCTCGCAATGTATTTTATGATGCTCCAGATCCTTTTACGTTTGGAACAATAACTGGTGCGGCTGTAAATACTATTACTTATACAGATGTAGGTGATTTTGGTAACGGTACGGCTAATGATATTGCAAATGGATCGGCTTTTGCGGCTACTCGTATGAAAGTTGTTGTTGGTGCTGGAGGTTGGACTGCAGAAACTACTCTTAGTTTTCAATTAGTAACAGAACCAGATGGAGATATTAGAACAGTATCTGTTACTATTCCTGCTAGTGTTGCCGGAGCAGAAATTGCTATTGGTTCAAGTGCTCTAGATAGATTTACTAAAATTAGTGGTGTATCGGTAACAGGAGGAAATACAAGTTTTGGCGAAACTCTTTCCGTTGTTAATGTTTTTGAAAGAGTTATTGAATTATAATTTGACGAATTTTAGTCAATTGGAAAAAGGAGAACAGCACTATGGCTATGGGTTATCAAGGCCTAGCGCAAATTGAAGTTAAGCGTGACGGCACCTTAGGCTTTGTACCTTTGCTCATCGAAAGCTCTTCGATTAATTTGGTTCTTGAACCAATTTATTCGGAAGCTATTTGGGGTGCAGGTTGGTACAATGCGGCAACAAATGTAAACTATGCAGATAATGCTGTTCGGTACGAAGGAGGTATGGATTTCCAACTTCAAGCTTCGGCTAATATTTGGAATTTAATCCGAGACTGGTGTATCGAATACAGGGCGTTATCTCGTGCGGCTCGTATCACCCCCGATGCTTCATGGGTTTATTTTTATGGTCCTTCTCAGGCTACAAGAGCAAACTACAATGATTTGGGTGATGGTACTAGTTCAGATATTGTTCTTAACCAAGGTCGTGGACGTATGGGGCTTTGGTCTCAAGGATTCTCTCTAAGTACGAGTGTTGGTAGCTTTGTTGCTGGTTCACTTAACTCTGTTGCTTTATTTAGACAGGTTATTGGTCCAGGTAATAAAACACCTTCAGGATTTACAGGAACTCCTTGGGATGATCCTTTCCAACAGAGCGATCCAGACTTGAGGTCGTTTACTGATCCTGGTGATGTTTCTTATATTGATGATAGATTTGGTCTTTCGAAGCCTAATCATCCATTGAATCCAAGTCACTCGGAATATAACAATCAACCTAACTTTGATCCGATTCCTTATTGGAGAACAAAGTCTTACATCAAGAGATTTAATGGTGCAACATGGGAACCAACTTTGATGAATGGACTTGAATCAGAAACGGTTGAATGGAGTGTCGATCTCAATAATAATACTCAAGTTCTTTATACTTGTCGTGGTGTTCGCGGAGCTTCAGCCGTTCTTCAGGGTTCGATTGACGTAACAGGTTCGGTTACTATGTATAATCCATATGGTCTTCCAGATCCGTTATTTGGAGATGGTTCAGGTACATATGATGAATTTAATCCATACTTTATTGCTGAAAACACTGAATTTATGGTTGAAATTGTAGGAACTGGCGCTACTGGTATTGGAGATAACTTAACTCTTGCACTTCCGGCTGTTGTTATTGAATCTGATGATTATGGTATTAAGGGTCAAAATGACGTTACCAATAGAACTTATTCAATTAAAGCTCTTGGAGGACGTGAGTTAGGCAACCTTGATCCAAACATTCCATATACTCCTACTGATTATAGTGGAAGTACTGAATTGTCATTGCCACCATTGATCATGACAGAAGCATAAAAATAGCTAAGTTTTTAAAAAACTAAGTTATAATATAATCATGCCGAGAGGGTGAGTTGATCGCTCACCCTCTCACCCCCTCCCCCCTATTTTTAGATTATTATTTTTTGGAGATAGTTATGGCTCTTGGGTATCAAGGATTAATATTATTAGATGGTTATCAATATTTAGTTATTGATGGCAACCTTGACCATGTTCGCCCATTAATAGCTTCTGAAGGTACATATGCTCCGAATACTATAGCAGAAGCAACAGGAAGAGTTCATACATTTGATTTAGATGAGCTTACTGGCGGTTTTAATATTGATACAAATGCAAATTTATTAGATACTCTTTTCGATGTAGATACTGGTTGGATAACACAAAGAGATCAATCGAAAAGTTTACTTTGGTATTCAAATAAAGAAAATGATTATGAATTTGGTGACGCATTTTGGACTCGTGCTTCTCTATCTGCAGGTCCTGGAAGCATACTGACAACTTCAATGGATGTTGTTATGATTCCAGGAGCAGAAACCGATGATTTTGAAGACAACCCATTTGATTCATTAAACGATTATCCATTACCGACAAGACATCTACAAGCAGGTGATGATTATATTGGTCAAAAATTTGGATTTGAGGTTAGTGGAGATATAACTAAACCTATTGATTTTGCTAAACCTCCACTTTATCAACCAATTCCATATTGGCAGACTAAGTTTAATTTAGACGATTTAAGTGGAAACCCTTTGCCTGACGGGATTTATGTTACAAATTGGTCTCTTGAAATGACAAATAATATTTCAAGAAGAAATGTTTGTATGGCTGCAAGATATACAGAAGATCATCCTGGACCGACATTAATTCAAATTGGTATGGCTTCTGTGACTTTGAATTTAAGTTTTGTAACGGTAATAACTCCAGGAGCAGAAGGTTCTAAAGATTTTTTGATTCCAGAAAGATTTAGTAACGTTACAATAAATATAGGAAGCGATGCGGCTCCAAGAATTTTATCTTTGGGAAGAATGGATGCAAGTATTGACGGAAACGAGGAAAGTACATCGATTCAACAAAGTTCTGATGCAACAAATATTACGGGTGCGGGGTCATTAACTGAAATGACTTATATTGCATCTGGATATTTTACATTACCTCATTTAATTTGAGAAAGAAAAGGAAATAAAAATGGCAGATGTACCAAATTATGTGTCTAGATGGCAACTAAAAAAAGATGAAAAATTTAGAATCAGATTTAATTTGGATGAGTTAGAAAAAGAAGATGGCAATTTTGAGTTGCATTTAACAGAAAAAGGAGGAGATTCTGTCGAACATTGGGTTGAATTCAGGATGTGGGATTATAATGCAATGATTAACTTAAGAAAAAAAGCCACTAAATATCATGATGCTAGTAACACTTTTTATGTAGATTCTGATTTGTTTAATGAAGTTAAGGTTATATTTTTATTGAAAGATTGGTCTTTTGGTCATATAGATCCTCATATGAAGCTATCACATTTTGAAGGAAGGTTATCTGATGAATCTATATCTGCATTTAAAAGTCTTTTACCAATTGTTGCTAATGCTATTATTTATAAGATGAATGAGGTTTTAGAAGGATACTAAAAAATTAAATGACAAAAAATAAAAAATCAGAAAGTTTGTTTGGTGATAGCAAACTTAATACTCAAAAAAAAGAATTTCGACGTAGAACTTCTGAAGAAATACAAAAGCAAAGAGAGGAAGTCAGAAAAAGAACTAAAAAAGACTACATGTTCAAAGGAGAATTAAAAAAAGCATTTCAGAATGAAGCAGAAATAAAAAATGCTAACAATAGTGATATTAGAATTATTCAAGAATTAGAATCAATGAAAGAAAGCATTTCTGAAAAAGAAATGTCTGTTGTATCAAAGGCTAATCGAAGAAGAAAAAGACATTATCTTTTAAATGGAGACATTGTTGTATATTGTTATGTTTTAAATGAATTTCCAAAAATAAAAATTAAACCATTAACTATCTCATTAGACAAAGATGAAATTCCAGCAATTGACGGATATAGTGGAGATAAAGAGTTTGTATTAAAGGCAATATTTAACCCTATTACTATTGGCATTAGATCAAAAATAGATCCTTTTATTTTTGATCAATTGGAAATAGATTTATCAAGTCCAAGTATAAACTATGATGAATATAAAAAATTAGCATTTATTAGTTGTTTTAAAAGTTGGAATATCCCTATAGATGTAGAATTTGAAGGAAATAGAGTTTCTGATGAATCTTGGTCAATGATAGAAGAAACAATACATCCTAAACTTTTTGATGTTTTAATGAGAGAATTTATATCCTTAAATGAAATACATAAAGAAGAAATGGAAATTTTAGAGCAACAATGTGAAAGATTGTTCGCAAAAAAAAGCGCTGGAGTATCAAATCCAATAGAAGGAATTAGATTGTACTGTGAAGCATCAACATTTTCAAAAGAGTTTGGTCTTTCGGGGAAGGACCTTAATAGTTTATCTTATCGAGTAGCTTCTATGATGAGATATGTTGCAAATAAAGGTAATGAAATACAAATAAGACAAATGGATCAATCTTC
>Ga0180433_10001500_pt1 | contig 38776 bp, 39 predicted proteins | sample SS_ome_8_FD_132980 | JGI IMG/M metagenome (GOLD analysis project Ga0180433, IMG submission 132980) | Hypersaline lake sediment archaeal communities from the Salton Sea, California, USA - SS_1_D_1 metaG | ecosystem: Environmental > Aquatic > Non-marine Saline and Alkaline > Hypersaline >... | reverse complement strand
GACGAGCCCACCTTTTCAAGCGAATTTCGCAGGTATCTGGGTTCCAGCTCGCTACGCTCGCTTCCACCCAGACACCTGCTTGGTTAACACCAATTTACAGAAACATATTTACACTAACACAGGTATAACCTTGTATGAGTTTGAAGACGATGCAGAGATTTGGATTGGCAGAATGGGGGGAGAAAAACAAATCATTAAGGATGTGAGATTTAATAATTGGAGGCAACGTAAATACTGTGTTAACTCTATTAAGCCCAAAAAGGGACAACCGGGAAATTGGATACCCTTAACCAAATTTAAAGAATTGGTTAGTAAATTTGATTAAATAATTTATAATACTCCCCAAAAACTGGGCGCGTAATTAAGGTGGATTTGTCGCCTGAGACGATAACGTATTCAGGAGACAAATGTATGAAGAACAAAAGGCGTAATCACAGTGCCCAGTTCAAGGCAAAAGTCGCCCTTGCGGCCACTAAAGGCGATAAAACGATAGCTGAACTGGCCGGTTATTATGGTGTTCATCCGAACCAGATTACTCAGTGGAAAAAGCAGCAGAATTGTTTTAGAAATTGATCCAAGGCTCAAAGGAAAGCTCTATATTGAGTTAGCCAAGAGGCAATTAACAATGAAAGACTGGTTTATCTCCAATGCCGAGCAATTTATCCTGGAAAATAACCAGCGATTATTATGGGGCGAGACCATTGAAATCTCAGAACCAGAAACAGATGAGGTTGGATAACTGTAAAGAAAAAACAAAAGAACTTCCAACTGTGGTGGATTTATTCTCAGGGGCAGGTGGACTTTCTGAGGGTTTTATCCAAGCCGGATTTTATGTGGTATTGTCTATTGAAAAAGACCATTGGGCTGCTGAAACCATCGTATGCGAAAAAAAACTGAAATAGCGTTCAAGGAACAACGGATATGAAAAAAAGATATAAATACGATGTCGTTAAACGCTGGGAGGGTAATCCCATTCTTACAATCGAAGATATCCCTTTTCCGTGCAATAACGTCTTGAATGCGGTTTGTGCGAACTACAACGGCCGCTACATACTTCTGTTGCGTGTCGAAGACCTTACAGGTCGCTCCGTGTTTGCATTGGCCCAAAGTGATGACGGCTATCATTTCGAAATGGAAGATGAGCCGGTCATGCAACCGTGCCGGAGAGATGACTGTTTTAAGGAATATGAAAAGAAGGGCATCGAAGGCCAACGCATCACAAAAATCGGCGACATCTATTATATTATGTACACCGCTGTTTCATCTTATGGACCTTTATTGGCACTTGCTGAAACGACTGGTTTTAAGAACTTCAAGCGCATAGCACTTATCTCCGGGCCGGAAAACAAGGACGGTGTCCTGTTCCCGGAAGAAATAAACGGTAAATACGCTCGTCTCGACAAACCTGTTACCGGCGGACTTGCCAATATATGGATATCCTATTACGATGACCTTATGACTTGGGGACATTCCCGATGTGTGATGACGATTCGAGATGATCATTGGGATTCCTGACGGATTGGTGCTTCCACCCAGCCCATTAAAATCAACGACGGCTGGCTTATTATTTATCATGGCGTCAAAGGCACTTCGAGCGGACCGATTTACAGACTGGGTGCCGCTTTACTGGATAAGAATGACCCCTCGAAGGTGGTTTGCAGAACGGCCATCCCTATCCTTTCTCCAAGGGAATACTACGAGCGGGTCGGCGATGTCAACAATGTTGTATTTTCCTGCGGTGCGATTCTGGAAGATGATGGTCAGGAATTAAAAATTTATTACGGAGCTTCAGACACTTGTATTTGTGTAGGTACAGCCAATGTCTATGAATTAATGCAGTTCTGTACGATTGGTGAGCATCAAACATAATAGTTGTTGAAAAGCCTGTTATTTATCCATCTTATGATCATATCTCAGGATAGCAGGTTTAGCAGCAAACCAGATAAATGCGAAAAAGTCACAGTGTGCAAGAGATTCAAATTTTCTTCCTCTTAGAGGGCCTTGATTTGCTCAGCAGCCTGTTTTGGGTTCAGTTTATCAGCACTTTTAAATTTCGTCTTCGGATTTTTCTTGAAATCTATCACTGTTACTTCCTTTTAAATAATTTCATCAGTTGTTTAGCCGATTTCGTATTAGCAACATCTTCAGCTTCAAGCCATCCCCGGCGCGCTTGTCCAATACCGAAACGCATATAATTCAGGTGGTCCGTCTGATGAGCGTCCGTATTCACAACAACTTTCACTCCAATCTCTTTTGCCATTTTGCAATGTATGTCATTGAGGTCCAGCCTGTCCGGGTGGGCGTTGAGCTCAAGCAAACAGCCTTTTTCTTTCGCGGCTTTTACAATTTTTTCCATATCTACATCATAGGGATACCGTTCGTTAATCAGTCTGCCGGTTGGATGGGCGAGAATATTAAAGCAGGGATTGTCCATCGCCCGTATAATGCGTTCGGTTTGCTTTTGCTTGGAAAGGTTAAATTTGTAATGGATCGAGCATATCCTGACGTGGAGCTGTTTGAGCAGGTCATCGGGCAAGTCCAACCTTCCGTCTTCGAGGATATCAACCTCTATCCCTTTCAAAATTATAAATCCTTTTAACGTGTCGTTGATTTTATCAATCTCTTTAATTTGTTTTCGCACGTCTTTCGGTTTCAACCCGCCAGCAACGGTAACATGCTGGGAATGGTCTGAAATCGCTATATATTGATAGCCCATCTTCTTTGCAGCGCGGGCCATTTGCTCAATCGTATTACGTCCGTCGGTATAGCTGCTGTGCGTGTGCAAATCTCCTTTGATATCGTCACGCTCAACAAGCTTCGGTAATCTGTTGTTTTGAGCAGCCTTGATTTCACCCCTGTTTTCTCGAAGTTCCGGTTCGATATACGGCAGATTTATCTTTTTATAAACTTCAGATTCGGTCTTTCCAGCGACTCGCTTTTTCCCTTTAAAAACGCCGTATTCGTTTAGCTTGTATTTTTTCTTTATACCTATCTTGCGAATCGCAATGTTGTGTTCTTTGGAGCCGGTAAAATAAACCATCGCCGCTCCATAGCTTACCTGCTGAACCACACGGACATCCACCTGAAAATCAGACCGCAGCAACACCGAGGAGCGTGTCTTGCCTTTCGAAATCACTTTCTGCACATCTTCGTAATCGGTAAAATGGTCCATGATGTTCGAGCAGCGGTTGCAGGTAACCAGTATATCGAGGTCCCTGACTGTTTCCTTTCGGCGTCGGTAGCTTCCGGCCACAGTAATATCCTTTATTCCCTTTGCTCTTTTCAGATATTTAACAAGAGGCGCCGCGATTTGCCCGGCTGTTGCAATTTTTGTTCTTTTTGTTTGTTCTTTTCCTAAACGCTCCAACTCCTCCTTTATATTTTGCTCGGTTTTTTTTCCGAATCCCTCCAAATCCCGGATTTTTCCGGAGTCTACAGCCTTCTTTAACTGGTCCAAGCCGGATATTTTTAATTCTTTATAGATTTTTGCTACTCGTTTTGCACCGAGTCCAGAGACATCTATCAGTTGACTAAGTCCTTCGGGGATATTCTTTTTTAGATCATCCAGTAATCTAAAACTGCCCGATTTGACTATTTCTTCAATTTTCCCTGCCAGGTCTTTGCCGATTCCCGAATATTTGGTCAGGTCTCCATTTTCCGATATTAATTCAGCGACACTTTTTGAAAGATTCTGAATAGTTCTCGCCGCATTGCGATAGGCCCGTATTCTAAAAGGGTTCTCTCCCTGGATTTCAAGCAAATCAGCCGTATGGTTAAGAATATCAGCTATGTCACTATTATGTATGGGCATTTTTTATGAATTAAGAATTTCCCGTAAGGCGGCAGCATTCTTGGCAGCATAGCCGTATTGGTCATTGTCAAAAAAACAATACACTTCCCTGCCGTCCTTCATCCATTTCCGAATTTTATCCGCCCAGGTATTCAAACACTGTTTGGAATAACTACCCTCGTAGGCAGCGGCTTTAGGGCCGTGGAGCCGGATATAAACATAATCAGATGTCACCCTCTCGGGTGATCTGTGCCCCGCCAGCTCGTAGACGCAAAATGCCGCATTGTAGTCTGTCAATACTTGATAAATCTTTTCGTCGAACCAACTGCTGTCGCGGAATTCGAATGCACAGGGATACTCTCTTGGTAATTGATTGAGAAACGATTCAAGCCGTTCGGCGTTGATATGCCATCTTGGCGGCAGTTGAAAAAGTACAGGACCTAACTTGTCTTTAAGAGTGTCAATCACTTTCAAAAAATTAGACAGGCTTTTTCGGGGGTCTTTTAATTTTTTCATATGTGTTATATAGCGGCTTGCCTTGACTGCAAATATAAAATCACCGTGAACGGTTCGGTGCCATTGCCTGAGCGTTCCGGGATCTGGCAGTTGATAGAACGAATTATTAATTTCAACGGCACTAAACCGCTTCGAATAAAAATCCAGAAATTCCCGTTCAGAAAAGTCTTCGGGATAGAAGGGTCCTTTCCAGTGTTTATAATGCCAGCCGGAGGTGCCAATATGACAGGAAGCTCTTTTCGTCATCGCCGTACCGTTTCTTATCAATCACGCTTTTTGTTCACTGTATGGTTCACAGCCGTTCTGTCGAGGCTGAAAAGTCAAATCTAAAACCGTGAGCTGCTTATTTAATCTATGCGGCCAAGGTATAGAGACTTCTATCCATTCAAGTATAAGTCTTATTGCTTAATATTTATGTTTTTGTATCGCATCCCCAACCGCACTTGATATATTGGAAAACAAATCCCATTCCATTTTAATGTGCTCGATTGATTTTTTCCAGACGGATTCATCCCTCGTTCGTTTCGAAACCCGCTCTTTTTTTAATCTCTCATAGAGTAACAGAAGCTTTGAAACAGAGTTTTTTAAGGTAAAACCTTCGGCCGTTTTTACCGCATTGGCGGTGAGTCTTTTTCTCGTTTCGGGTGTCATTCGGCAAAACTGTGATAACTCACGCGTAAAAGCCCGTACATTTTCCTCGAACAACAGGCAGCCATTAACACAATCATCTACTACCTCTCGGACGCCTGACGCATCGAGTGCGATAACGGGTACGCCCGCGGCCATTGCTTCCGTCAGAACCAGGCCCTGGGTCTCGCTTTTTGACGAAAATATAAATACATTCATCGCATGATACGCATCGACAACATCCCGGCCTCTGAGTTTGCCGAGAAAGTGTACTCTATCTTGTAAATTGTTCTCAATAAAAAACTCTTTCAATGTTGTCTCTAATGAGCCGTACCCGACGATGATGAAGTGAGCGTCGGGCCAGCTGTGTAAAAATGAAGCCGCCGCTTCGGACAAAAAATCAAGATTCTTCTCAGGTGCCAGCCGTCCGACATGCCCTGCCACAAACGCATCGGGCGGGATATTACAGGAGGCCCTGACTTTCCGGCCGTCACCGGACTTGAACTTAGCTGTATCAATGCCTGTCGGAACGACTTCGATGGGTGATTCCATTTTTTTAGACTTGAGAAACTCGGCCACGCTTTCGCTGGGTGCTATGACCGTATCAGCCATATTCGAATAACCGATGGAAAGACTGATTACAAAATGCTTCATACGCGGGAAATCCACCGGCACATAATGAGTATATTTTTCAAACATGGTATGGTAGGTATACACCAGCGGAGTGTGACACTTCGTTGAAATACGCAAGGCGGTGCTCCCTACCAAAAAAGGGTGATGCGAATGTACAATGTCGGGCTTAAATTCCTCTAATCTGTTTTTTAGAAATCCCGGGATGGGCAGGACCACAGAAAAATCACTGCCGTTAAAATTCTGGATTGCAGGTATCCTGATAACATCCGGGTCGACAATGGCTTGTTTGTATTCAGGTGCGACTACCATCACATGGTGACCCTGGTTTCGGAGCTCTTTTGTGAACGCTGCAACCGAATTAGTTACACCGCCTACATGAGGCAGGTATGTGTTTGTCATCATTAAAATATTCATATGTTATGAGTCGATTTGAATATGCTCTTTCAAGCCGTTTTGCGGCTCATTAATTTTCTTTCACAACACTCAAATGCTTAACGTATTCCTTTTCCAGAGCAGCAGTATCGTATTTTTTCATGCCAAGATGTGGTATCCAGATACCGCTTAAACACGTCTACATCGGGCATATCGGGTATTTTATCTTCTTATGATCACATTTCCTTTTGGTTTTGAAAACCATTTTTCCAGGTATCTATCTGTGTTTGCTTTAGATTCCATAGCCTCTCTGTCAATGATACATGATAGACATGGGGATTCATCAACCTTTTAACCCCGGGGTCAAGTTTATCCAAATCAGAATCTCGTATTTGCCTGATTTGGGGTAAGGAAGGAAACGGAGCATTCATTTTTCCTTCCCGGACTATCTCCACCAGCAGCGGTTCAATATCGGACAACTGCTGAACGTTAACGGTTCGCTTAACAGCGGTTTGAGTGGGATGATGAAGAGTCAGGGTCTGCTGGTCAGTTATTGTCTCATCCTTTAAGGCCAACAGGTCGGCAGTGGCTTTTCCCCGGTTGTCATACAAACGCCAGACGTTTTTAAAGCCCGGATTAATTGTTTTTGCCGGATTTTCAGAAACCTTTATTGCCGGCAGCCAGTGAGATCCGTCTTTGATAGCCGTGAGCTTATAGACTCCATCTAGTGCGGGATGTCCCTTGGAAACAATCAAACGAGTACCTACTCCATAAGCCAGTCTGGCTATCACGTGAGCCGCATCCAGATTATGGCGAGGTGCCTCCTCTTTTATCTGCTCTATAATCTGCCAGATAACTAATTCATCTAGTTTGTTTGATAAGAAAATCTTTGCTTTCTTAAAACCCGCCTTGTTGAGCATTTTGGCCGCCTGGACAGTAAAATACGCCAGGTCCCCCGAATCCAGCCGGATGCCTAAAGGTTCATGCCCCTTTTTTCTCAACTGCTCAAACACCTTAATCGCATTCGGGATACCGCTCTGCAATGTGTCAACGGTGTCAACAAGCAACAAGCAGTCATCCGGATAAACATCCCCGTAGGCTTTAAAGGCCCCTAACTCGCCTTCTCCCAAAGCCATAAACGCCTGAACCATACTGTGCGCATGGGTGCCTTTCGGCGGGGTGCCCATGATGGACGAGGTGCCTGTGTTCGAAGTGAAATCAGCTCCGCCGATCAAAGCGGCCCTGGCACCTGCGTTCGCCCCTTTATATTGACCTCGTCTCATTCCAAATTCAATCGTAAGATTTTGGCACCCGGCCTGTCGAACTCTGCTTGCTTTTGTTGCAATAAGAGTCTGGTAGTTCAAATGGTTGAGGAAGGAAGACTCAAGCATTTGTGTGACCGCGAAGGGTCCCTGAATTTGTGCCACAGGAACGTTTGCGTGCACAACACGGCCTTCGGGCACAGCCCTTATAGTGACAGCATCAAAATTACCATTTTCTTCTAACCAGCTTAGAAAGTCTTTCTCGAAAACCGGCTTTCCGGTTTTTCCGGTCTGCTGCTTAAGGAAATCAATTTCTTTGCTTCCGAATCGGACGGCCTGCATCCACTCGACTAACCATTCCATACCCGCGTTAATACAATAACCCGCTTTATGTGTGCCGTAATCGGGATAGCTGCGAAAAAAATAATCAAACAACACCGGCTTTTCATGAATATTCATCCGGTAATAAAGCTGGGCCATGGTTAATTCATAAAAATCGGTAAATAATATACCCTCCGCACTCTGCTGACGTCTCTTCCAGTCCGCAGTCACGTGTTGCTTGTCCTCTTTTTCACCACTATTTTGTTTGTTGAATTGTTCCATATGAGCTTTAACAAGCCTCGGCTACTTGATTCATTTCTTGAGCAGCGGCACTTTCATTGGATTTACTGGCGGTTTCCTTTTCCGCTTTACTTTTCAAGAACAGAAAAATGACTATACATAACACTATTAATAAGGTTGTCATCCACTTGATACTTATACCTTCAAGCAATAATAAAAGCAATTCTTTGCCTTTGTCAATTCTGAAACAAAAATATAGAATTTATCATCATACCTACAAAGCAAATTATCGCCCGTTATAACCAATGCGCTATATTGAAAGCAGCGTCAATTCACACTACATGCTGAAAGGCTTTTTCTCTTGAATATAAAAGAACCTGATTTTTATTAAGCTAAAAAAGAGAAATAGGATTATATGATTGTTGGCATGGCTACTATATAACCAACGTATTGACTGTCCGTTGTCTTCACTATTTTTGATAATCGGCTATGGAACCAACGGTTATTCGAACTTATTTAATTTTGTTTTTCATACATTTGTCTCCTGAATACGTTATCGTCTCAGGCGACAAATCCACCTTAATTACGCGCCCAGTTTTCGGGGAGTATTATAGCAATCAAAAAATCAGGCAGGAGTCGGTATCAGATTTCTAAGGAAACAGGTATCGACCAAGCCGTACTTTGCAGGATTGTAAGCGGTGGTAGTTGTAGTTTAGAAACCGCAGATATTCTGCTCAAATACTTTGGACTAAGAATAACAAAACCTAAAAAGAAAGCGAGGTGATTATTATGAATGTTTTCAGACCGACATACCCTTGTCCTCTGCCAGATGGTGCAAGGGTACACAAAAGCAATGGTCAGAAGTTTATCAACATCAAAGACCACAACGGACGGACTATCAAGGCCTTTCTGGCAAAAGACGGTGAGCGTTATCTCAAACCCCAACGCACCTATGCAGGACGGTACAAGGATTATCACGGAGTCAGACGAACGGTGATGCTATGCCAGGAAAAAGAGGCATCCCAAGCGGTACTGAATGAACTGGTTAAAAATATTGACTTGCTCAGAGCAGGAAGAGCAATCCCCCCACTGAATGAAATCAGCCCGATTATCCGTGACATGGTCCAAGAGGCATTACGAGACAGCGGTCAGGAAACAACATCAGACCAGTTGAGCAGAAAACCCTTGAAAGCTCTTTGTGAAATGTATCTCGAACACCTCAAAGCTTCAGGTACAACTGAAAAGCACCGCAAGGAAGTAAAACGATGCCTGAATGTTGTAACACAGGAGTGTGGTTTTCAGTTTTTAAAAGACATCTGCCAAGCCCCTGTGAAGGAATTTATCAACAAAAAGAAAAGCAACGGACTTTCCGACAGAACTATGAATGTATATGTAGACAAGCTGAGATACTTCTGCCGATGGGCTGTTAAAAACAATCTTCTTATGAATAATCCCTTTGCAGGCTTTGTGCGTCTGGATGAAAAAACCAACAGAGTTAGAGAGGCGCGGAGCCTGACTGTCGATGAAGTGGAAAAGTTGCTCGATGCAGCTTACCGAAGACCTTTGCAGAAACGACAAGAGGCCGGAGTCCGCAAGCTGAAAGCAAGGACTATCCAAAAGCTAACACTCTTGGGTGAGAGTCGCAGATTGGCTTATACCCTGATGTTGTACACAGGATTAAGGGTCAATGAGACAAGGCAATTAGTGTGGGCTGATGTTGACCTTGAAAAAAGATTTATCAAAGTACGGCCAACAACAGCAAAGAACTCAAGAGGCGCAACTTTACCCTTACATGGCTATGTTGCAAAGCTCCTGATGGAATGGGAAAAGAAACACCTCGATGCTGAGCCAAACCAAAAAATACTAAACATCCCAAAATCTAACTCGTCTTTGCTGAAAGCATTTAATAAGGACTTGGAGTTTGCAGGGATAGAGAAAAAAGACGATATTGGTAGAGTGATACATCTTCATGCTCTAAGGCATAGTTTCACTTCTCTGCTGGCACGTCAGGGCGTACACCCTCATGTACTCAAAAGACTTGCCAGACATGCACGAGTAGATACAACTATGAACTTTTACACACATATCCTAAGAGGTGATGATGTGCTGGCAATACAGAGTTTACAGGAGCCTGGAGAGGCTGTGAAAGAAACTAAAACGAAAAGGACAGCAGGTTAATATAGGCAATTGCGCATGTACACATATATGTACACACTTTTGGAATTGTTTGTGATTCGATGTCATTCTTTGACTGTTTTATATTCACAAGAGAATGATGTCTCGGCAGTTGAACACCTCAAAAACCCCGCTATTATGCATAAAAAAAGCCCTATTGACATCATCTGTCAACAGGACAAAAACGTGGGCGGTATTGGACTTGAACCAACGACCTCCTGCGTGTCGAGCAGGCGCTCTAGCCAACTGAGCTAACCGCCCTTAATTTGTTTATAATTCGAATAATACACTGTAAAAAATTAAAAATCAAGAACTTTGGACAAAAATCTTCTGCAAAAAACTATAAAACGAATCCAAGGAAATCTAACAAATATTTCAACCAATAAGGTATGATGACGGCTGAGAAGTGTAAACGATCCGTGATTTAAGTCAGTAAATTATTTTTCTAACCACAGCAGCAGCTGAAACAATCTTCTGTATATCGTCTTTTTCGACCGTCATAGAGATTTGAACACTTTTAACATCTCCGCTGGGACTGCTGTTGTCTTTTTTGAACGTCAGAGCAACTACATTATCGCACAACACATAATCCGAGCCGGAAGAAAGATCGCGAAGGTATAGAATATCATCATCTTCGCTGTACCAATACAAGATTTCTGAACCGTCCGAACATAAAACCTGACACGTACTCTGGTCAGCTACATCGTTGGGGTCCACAAGTCCTGTTCTGATCTGTGTTGTCATCCTGCACAGAGCCTGCCTCGCACTGTTTACAGTTTTAAATATATCCTCATTTTGACGATAATTAATAACCGATGCGTTAAATGCTGCTGCCAGAGATGTAAGAAGCAAAGCCATTATTGCTAAGACGATAAGCAGTTCTACTAATGAAACACCTGCTGAAGTTTTGATGTGAGGTTTTAACATAATCCATTTCCTCCTTTCGCGTCATTCCTGAGCGCGAATCCAGCTTGCCGAACAAAGCTCTCGTGAATTTAAAAACACTCGTGCTGTCACCCTTATGAAATTACTGCTATAGTCGGTGACTATAGTTTCAAAATCAAAATCTGAAACATTCTCAACCGTGACTACCTGAGTAAACTCAGAAAAATCGTTAAGTACCTCGTTGTTTGTTCCTCTGGGAGGGTTGTAACTAACGCCGTCATAATTAAATAAGTCGCTATAATCAGTCATGGCGGTAAGCTCACGTATCTGCTGAACGAGAAACTCAGCAGTTGAAAAATCGGTTCCGAAACCGTTTGACTCGGTAAAGGATATGCTTGATGCAACCAAACCAACAACAGCAACACCTATCAAAATGACCGCAATTAGAATCTCAATAAGTGTAAATCCATTCTTTTTCATCAGCATCCACCTCCGTAAAGATGAAGTGAAAAGTCACTTATGACACTTCAATTATCTACTAATGACCCATGACTGCGCTGGACATCTTAAATATCGGAAGGATAATACTCATCGCTATAAAGCCAACAAGCAAACCCATTACAACAATCATGATAGGTTCTATCATTGAGGTAACAGTTTTTATTACGGTTTTCAACTCTCTTGCATAAAAATCCGATACGTCACGCAGCACCTCGCTTAAGGTACCGGAATCCTCACCGCTTTTTATCATTTGAACAACATTAACCGGCATCAACGTAAATCGCCTTAAGCTTGTGGCTATCTTCCCCCCCTGACGGATATCTTCATGAACAGCAAGCCACATATCTTTATAAAGGGTATTTCCGGCAATCTGAGCGGTAATTAAAATAGTATTTAAAATCGGAACGCCGGCTCGAACAAGCACACCCATCGTATGAAGACTTCGTGTAATATAAAGGTTTCGACAAAGAATTTTCAACAGGGGCAACCGAAGCTTCGTCTGATCCCACCAGTAACGTCCAACTTCGGTACGAATAAAATATAAGAAGCCCGCAATAGCTCCGCCTATTGCAGGAACAACAAAAAACCAATAATGACGCAAAAATGCACTCGTTCCCATCAGCAGCAAAGTGGGTTTTGGTAACAAATGCTCTTTCCCTTTGAAAATAGCGGTAAATCGTGGCAATACAAATGTAAGGAGAAAGACAGTAACGCAAACTGCCATCACGGCTATAATAATTGGATATACCATCGCTCCCCTTACCTGTGATCGTGTCTCGGCTTCTTGATCCAAATAAGCTGACAGCTTTTCCAGCATGCCGCTGAGAGAACCAGAGACCTCTGCCGCACCCACCATATTGATATATAAGTTACTGAAAACTTCCGAATGCTCACGCAAAGCCTGGGAAAAGCTTTCGCCTGCCTCAATCCGTTGCTTGAGGTCAAGAATAACTTTTTTGAATTTCTCGTTTTTATTCTCGGAGCCTATCGACTCTAAAGACTCTTGAAGACTGATTCCCGCTTTAATCATTACCGAAAGTTGCTTCGTAAAACTCAGGATATCTTTCTTACTCGGACCAAGATCAATACGGAACTCACTTATCTTTCCCAGAGCGCTCTCTGAAGCCTTACGATTTGAATGTGACTGCTGTTCCGACAGGTTTTTTCTTTCTTCTGAGGCTTTTTGCCAACTGGGTTGAAACTGAGCATTGCCATCTGATACTGCAGTGGTATTACCCTTGTCTTGGATATCTTTATCAAACATGTTTACTCTTTCCCATATAAAACAACAACTTGAAAAGATTCTATCAAAAAATTCCGATTCATACCTTCGCCGTTGCTGCGGTTTCTACGTTTTTATCAGCACTGAGCATTTTGCTCATCTTGGCTGGATTGTTTGACCGAATAATGGCTTCTTCTCTATCGATAAAACCCTTCGAATACATATCCGCTATACTGTTATCCATACTCTGCATACCAAGACGACGTGATGTCTCAATAATATTAGGTATCTCATAGATTCTGTTTTCACGAATGCAGTTCCGCACCGCAGAGGTACACAACAAAATCTCGGCACAGGGCACCATCCCTGGCTCATCCACTCGTCGGAATAAGGTTTGTGAAATAACAGCCTGTAATGTGTTTGCTAACATAGTCCTGATTTGATTTTGTTGACTGGCTGGGTAAATATCTATAATACGCTCAATCGTTTGGGGTGCATTGATCGTATGTAACGTACTGAAGACAAGGTGCCCCGTCTCAGCTCCTGTAATCGTCGAGCTTGTCGTCTCAAGGTCTCGCATTTCACCCACCATAATAATGTCCGGGTCTTGTCGCAGCACATGACGTAAGCCTGAAGCAAAAGCAGGACAATCAGAACCAATTTCACGTTGTTCTATCATACACATCTTGTTTTCCAAAGCGTATTCAACTGGGTCTTCGAGAGTGATAACACGTTTTCTATACTTCTCATTAATCGTACCAATCATGGATGCCAGGCTGGTACTTTTTCCCGAACCGGTATGGCCTGTGACTAAAACCAGTCCTCTGGGCAATTCGGTTAATTCCCTCACAATCATCGGAAGATGCAAATCTTCTATTTTAGGGACTTTATTCGGTATAACCCTGAATGAAATTGCAATGGTCTCACATTGATAATGAGCATTGACACGAAAACGATGGCCGTCATCGAGGGTAGTTGAGAAATCCAAATCCCGTCCCTCATCTAACTTTTTAAATTTCTCTGGCCCAACCATAGACAAGGCCATTTCCTTGGCATCTTCATTGCTAACAAGAGGAAAATCCATGTCTACCAGTTCCGTGTTTCTTCGGTAGACCGGCTGCATTCCAACATTAATATGAACATCACTCGCCCCCTGGCCTATTGCTTCGGCTAATATGGTTTTGATGTCAATCATTTCATCTCTCCGTAACTAAACCGCCTTCTAGTTCTTACGTTAATCCGACAAACTTAAAATTATTTCCAGACTTTCAATTTCTGTTTCTGATGACGTTTGATTTTCTCCAGGAAACCAGAAGAGTTTGACAAAATCATCTCCGATCTCCTTGACGATAAAGGATCCAACTGAGTCTCCTTGTCGTAGAATGGTATCATCAATCATACAACACCGCTGACCGGAAGAACGCATAATACTTAACAATTCCATATCTTCGGCCTGTTGCTTTAACTGATGATAAATAATCTCTGCCTGACCTTTTTCACCAGAGTCTTTTACAGAATCTAATCCAACCAAAAACATCTTATGGCGGAATGGATTTTTCGCGAGTTCTGCGACCCCAACTTGTTCTATATTTGAAAATTCATAAAACTTTTTTACAATCGCATCCATATCGTTGTGCATCTCTAATTTAACCCCCGTCAGTTCAGAGATCGCCTTTTCGATTTTCAATTCCTCTTCATCAACCGAGGTCGCAGAAGCCTCGGACGGAGTGCTCTTTTTAATCATAAAAAAAAGAAATACTAAACCGATTCCAACAAGAACAAGTAAAAATCCGGTGCTCTTCCGTACACGTTCTTTATTGTTGGAAACCTCAATATATTCCTGCTCTTCACTTTGACCGGCAATCTTTACACTATCTTTATTTCCTTGCTCATCTGTTGAAGGTTCCTTGTTGCTTTGCTCTTTTAGAAAAGACAACATGACTTTAGCTCCAACTGTAACAGTCAAATTTTGTATTCAAGTTTCTTCTTTATTACAATTAACTTGTTTTATCCTGGAAAAAAATACTTACGACAAAATCAGCCGAGATCTGTCCCTCCTCACCATCTTTCTTTTCAAGATTCATCTCTCGTATTTTCATGATTCTGGGCAGCTTCTCCAGTTCAAGTAGAAACGAATAAAAGGAATTAAAATTACCTTCTAACTTTAATTCCAGAGGCTGTTCCACATACCCATTATTACTTTCCTTGGTTGTCATCCGTCGAATGGATTTGCGTTTGACACCTTGATTTTCTCCGATTAAAGTAACATCCTGAAGAACTTGGTCGATTTCCTCCGTGGGAGGAAGCTTGCTCTCAAAAAAAGCCAATGCTTCTTCAAGCTGCTCGAGTTGTTCATTCAAATCTTTTGCTGCAGCGGTAGCCTTTTCGAGCTCTTGAAGCTTATTCAACTTCGTTTCCACGCGTATTCTCTGTTCGCTGAGGTGCTGGTTGGCGGGCATAATCATATATCGATAGGCTACATAAGAGATAACCACCAGCAGCGCAAACAGAATAAATTTTCGAAGCGCACTCGACATAATTTATTCCTTTCTCAAATATATACCTGCAGTTTTAAAACTCATCATGTAATCGGTACATATCGCTACCCATTAAAAACAAAATAGCATTAGAATGCATATGGCTTCTGCTTTTCATAGGCTTCACGTATAAACTCAATATCAGCTTTACTTAAATGAACCCCTTTGCCCAAGAACGAAGTAAGTTTAAATTGACGTAATACAGGGCCTGCTTCTTCTTTTATCTGGCCCTTACGAATATCCCGAAATTCTTTCGATTCAACCAAAGCTACATTGTTCATTATCTTCGACTCGCTAAGCCGTTCAATATATGTTGCAACATCAAAGTCACTTGGTGCGATTCCCTCGATATCTATATACGTATCCAGCAATTTCTCGGGGGATATGTACTGGTTTTCATTGTCCTCTGCATTATTCTGGGCTTTGGTTGTCTGATATTTCGTAGTGCCCCGCTTGGTATATCTCTGATTCGCAGGTTTCTTCTGAACAACTTCAAGGTTTAATAAAGAGGTACCCGGCGGAAGATTATTTGTCAAAAAAGCCAGTAATACGCTTCTGGGAACCGGTTCAATAAGCTCTGACGTTGTCAAAGCCGTTTTCATCATCTCTTTTCGTTTAGTTTGAAGCTGCTCAAGCTGCTTTATGGATTCCTGAGCGTCAGCTATGCGCTTATTCACATGCCTTTCCCTGATATTCAAAGCTCGCTGGCGCATCTTAATGGTAAAAAAGATTCCTCCCAGTCCTGTCATCACAACAGAAAAAAGTATCAAGAACAAGAAGTTTGTTTTTTGGGACTTACTGCTTTGAATATAATCATCCGGCACAAAATTAATATTCAACATTGTATTCTTTCCTTATTAAATGCTTGCCCGCATACTAAGAAAGGCTAAGCCCAAATGCGGTACTCCAGTTAATTGTACATTTTCTTCTTTCTATACCCGGTTGGGATGGGTCCTTTAACTCAACGGCAGCAACACAATCCCCAATCTGGGCAGATAATTCCATCTGCTTGGCAATCTTTGTATAAGCCTCTTTTGGAATATTTTGTCCTGATAAAAAAATCATCCGTTCGATATGAGCTTTTCGATATAACGAACGAAATTGCCGCTTACATTGTTCCAATTCCAGAACTAAGCGGTTCAGCATTTCCTCAACTCCAAACTGCGAGGATCCAATCGGTATAGAACGAGCAAACAACAAATTCTTATGTCGATTGATGACGACATTGGTACAGGACTGCTCAATCTCAACCAAAATAACAACGGCTTCAAAATCTGACTGGCGTCTGCCAAAAAACCTGACATAGGTATTAATAAGAGCCAAAGGCCAGACACCAAGCGACTGAACCTTCAAATTAACATGTTCAAAAATTGCTAAGTAACGATCTATCTTTTTTCTCTCTGTGGCAATTACAACTACATTGTTTTCTTCAGTAGGAATGAACTTAACAACGGCGTCATCCGTTTCAAACGGAAGCCTTTGCTTTACTTTTTTAAACGCCACCTCTTCAACATTATTGTCTTCTTTATTAACTTTTTCCACCTTTACCGTATCGACGAAGACCTCTCGGGCCGGCAATGCTGCGACAACTTCCTTATTCTTGAAACCATTCTCCGATATTATTGACTTGAACACCTCAACACACCAATGCTGCCACTGGGCACTGCCTTGCTTTATATCACTGGGGCACATTTTGCTGATACCTGAAAGAACCTGAATGTTATCGCCGTTGGGATACAGCTGGACCAGCTTCAACATTTCCTCGCCCATATCCACACCTACTGGACAGGATGTGTTCTTAAGAGTCATAAACATGTTCTTGATACCCAAAGAGTCTACCTCCTTTAACCTAAATGAAGCATATTGAATAAATCAAACGCTGATTCACTATAAAGGTTGACTTTCACATCATCGTTCGAATCCACAGTTCACATTAACTGCCGGATATGAATACTTCTAACACCCCCACTGAATACCATCAGGCTATCTAAAATATAAAAATAAAGCATTCGTCAGCCAAATGTATTCTATTTGCGCTAAAACCTCGAAGATCGTTAAAAATTGGTGAATCATACGTCTTGGGTCTGATAAAATGAAATGGTACGAAGATCAATACAGATTATAGTTCATGAATGAACAATTAAAAACTCTATGAACGGCATGTTCCGAATTAAAAATTTATAAAAATTTTTTTAATTGGCTAAATTATATAGGTAGATCACAGTCTAAATCTCTAACACCGTAGACCTTCAATTCGAGTTATAGGACGTTCCCCTAAGCTTCTTTTAAATGCTTGTTGAAATACTCAATCATTTATAAATAAAGATATGAACACCACCCGACACTTCCATCAGTTTTGAATTATCTCAACGCTGACCGGATGTAATCTTTTAAGCTCCGCAAGTTGATTACTACCCAACCTCACCTTTATTTGCACAGCACTGTCAGCATATGTTTCTTGAATCACAGATCCGAACGCTCGCAGGAAGTGCTGCACCTTGCCGTTCGACTGCCTACTGACAATCTTCAGTAAGAGTTCTTCCCCCTTATATTCGTCTAATACACCCCGCTTCAACTGCTCCAGCCCTACTGCTCTTTTAGCTGACAGACAAAGAGCTTTCGGGAATAACGTCTGCAGCATTTCAAGCTTTCCCTTCTGCTTTACAATATCTAATTTATTTAAAACCAATAATACTGACTTGTCTGTACATCCAATTTCTTCAAGAACCTGATTTACAGCTTCTATTTGTCCCAACACGTCCGAATTGGAAACATCTGCAACATGTATGAGCAGGTCCGCATTCACTGCCTCCTCTAAGGTTGCCTTAAATGACGCAACAAGTTGATGCGGTAAATTTCGAACAAATCCGACAGTATCGCTCAGTAGTACATCGACACCTCGCTCGAGCACCCATTTTCGAGTACGTGTATCCAGCGTCGCAAATAAACGGTCTTCAACAAAGACGGATGAATAGGTCAGCTTATTCAGCAACGTGCTCTTGCCCGCATTGGTATAACCCACAAGACAAACTTTAAACTTGCTCTTCCGGCCGGTGATTTCGCGAAGTTTGCGCTCGTCAATATGTGCAAGCTCTTTTTTGAGATCTGTTATCCGTCTATTCACCAATCGCCGGTCAACCTCCAATTGCTTCTCGCCGGGCCCTCTGGTACCTATTCCTCCTACGGCACCTGCAGAGGTACCGCCGCCTGCGCCAGCCACTCGCTCCAGGTGCGTCCACATTTTGGTCAAACGCGGGTATGTATACTCCAATTGAGCAAGCTCGACCTGTAACTTGGCTTGTCGTGTCTTGGCACGTGTAGCAAAAATATCAAGGATTAGTTCGCTACGGTCAAGCACCTTGACTTTCAATATTTTTTCAAGCTCACGGATTTGAGCCGGCGAAAGGTCGTTATCAAAAATGACCACATCCGCCTTAAAACGCCTGACCCTCTCAGCCAGTTCTTTGGCTTTACCTGTACCAATATACATACTGGGATTAATGCGGCTAATCTTCTGCTGAAATCGGTCAACTACTATCGCTCCCGCGCTCTCAGCCAATGCGGTTAATTCAACCAAATCATCCCCGTTTTGCGAGCCGCGAAGAACAGCGGCCACCAAAATCGCCCTTTCTTTTTTTACTTTGAGCGTCTCTCGGAGTTTTTCCAAATAAAAACACCTCCTACGATATCATTTTATTCCAAGTATAACATATTTACCCATATTTATCAACCCGGCTTGATGTTCGATAAAAACCCTTGAAACAAACAAAAAAGCGGTTTTTTGACATTTTAATGCTCAATTGCTCAAAAATTACAACAAAACCGCTTTTAGCCTTGAAAAACCCTTTTTAAGTCGTTATATTAACTATCCCCAATTTTATGACGAAGTGAATATAATGTAACCGTTTATAGATAAGAAATTAAGGGTAATATATGTTAAAAGTTAAAGCTCGTTCAGGTGAATCCGTACAGCAGATGATAAAACGCTTCAAAAAGCTCTGCGAAAAAGAAGGCTTGATTAAAGATATGAAGCGCAACGCCTACTATGAAAAACCTTCTGAAAAGAACCGCCGGCGTGTTCGCAAGAGCCAGAGAGTACAGTCATTCAGAAACAGATAAAATTCACCTTATACTCAAAACGAAACTAAATCCGAGCAAGCTTTTCAAATCACAGCTTGCTCGGCTTTTATTTCTTCACCGGCCAGAAGACCCAGTCCCCTTCATCCGCAAATTTTAACATCTTCCCTTCTTTATTACGAGCAGTCTCTCCTCCATCGTCTTTCATATCTGTACCTACGCTATATAAAATAAATCCATCCTCAGTTCTTCTATAGCCCATGGTGAATCCACTGTATGGGTCTAAAGGTAATTTATCAATGATACCTTCAGAAACCAATTCCTCCAGTTCTGTAGGAAATTTACCCTTGTTCTTCTCGTATATCATCAGACTCAAAAGCGTTAATACAGCCGCCCGTTCAGTTCTCACTCTCCAGTTAAGAGCATACAGCCTTTCGTAAGCTGGTAGTAAATTTTGCTGCAGTATAATACTTGTTTCCACCGAATCAATATATCGCTCCTTATCTTCCAAACTAAGCTCATAAGGAGCTTTGGAAACAAATTCGCAAAACCTATTTACAAGTGTTTCTATGCCCTCTGTAACCGCTTGCCTATCAGGAAAATTCCAGAAAACAAAACCAGATACCAAATCTTTCCAATCGCCTATTACCCAGGGCATTCCTCTTCGTAATGCTCTACCATTGCCGCGTCCATCATCTGTAAACCCGCGCTGTATCTGATCATACCAGAATGCCTGCTCCGCCTCGATGCTTATAGGCCTGTTATACTCCGAATAAAGACGCTCCAACTCAGTTTTCAACCTCTCAAGTGAATCTTCCGGAACATCAATTCTATCTAAAAGTGTATAAACAACTTGAAGGCCAACGGCCTCTGTAGCTATTCCAACTAATTGTTCAATAATCAAGCCCTTACCCTGTGAAAAAACACCGAATCTCACTAGTGCAAGAGAATCATCTATAGCAGATTTTATATCTCCCTTATAAAACTCCCAGAATATCTGCAAGCGAAATATATAAGCCAACCTTCTATATCTACTTAAAGTTTCCATGCACGGACCTAAAACAGCTAGATCCATTTGTCCGGGAAGTGCTATTCTAATAGCTTCCGGAAAAGGAGAACTAGGCTTTTCTAGCAACAACTCTTCTCTTCCTGCTGAATAATCATTCCAAAAATATGGTTTCTTTAATGCTTCTCGTATTTTGTTAAATACCTCTTTATTCTGGTCAAGAAAATCTGCACATACAGACTCTTCTACATCATTCATGTCTCCCGGCCATAAAAATATTATGTCCTCTGAATCCTCTATTAAACTTTGATCCATAACTGCTAGTGCTTCATCAATTAAGGGTTTGGCATTCAAGGAATCATCTTCGCTATCTCTGACTAGATTATTTAACCAGACAATATAATTCACTTTTACATCAGGCTCGCCAATAAACAAAAAGCTTCCTCGCAACAAGACATAAACCAATATTATGCCCAAACACTGAACCGTTCTGACAGCGACCTTTTGCCACAACGGGCGGCATCGTTTTTTTGCCCGTCTCAAAAGGATTCCCAGAAGCCTGGCGTCACCAAATTCCTCAATTAGCTTTTCTGCTTCTTTTTCTTTCTTTTCATCAGTCTTGCATTGCCTCAACGCATCTTCAAAGTGCCCCGCCAGTTCCGCCAGAACTTCTTTTCTGACCTTCCTTCGATACCTCATCTTCTTGATGACCAGCCAGATAAACTCGACAACATTTGCAGGAAGACCTTCGAAAACTTTTTCTTTTGTCTTATGCTTCATACTTTCACCTCTTCTATAGCAACATCATGCAGGTAAAAGCTCGCCGCCGAAGACATAATTCAATCCGGTCGTTAGTTCCTTTAACTGCTCTTTCTGCCTGGCAAGCTGTTCTTCGCCTTTACCGGTAATTGAATAGTACCTTCGCCTGCGGCCGGAGTCCGTGCTTTCCCAACTGCCCTCCACCAGTCTTTTCGCTTCAAGATTATACAGCAGCGGATAAAGCGTGCCCTTTCCCAGCGTTAAAACGTTCCCGCTGCGCTTCTCAATCGCCTCGCTGAGCTCATAGCCGTACATCTTCCCCCTCGATAAAATCTGCAGCACCACCACCGGCGCTATCCCTTTTAACAACTGACTTTCAAACTTCATAAAAAGCCTCCTTTAAAAAGCTTGAATATTACCTTTTAAATATATTTTGTATAACATACTATGCAATGTCAACTATAAAATCAACAATATTTCATTATTTTTTACAAAACAAGCAAATGTGCCCCTCAGAAATGAATTTTCAGGCTTTTTTGAGGGATTATTAATCGAAAACTTAAGCCACAGCGGGTATGGCTCTCTGCGGCAGTGTTAATCTTAGCTGCTCTTGCGAAAGCTGCTCAGGTTCACGCAGCGTCGCAACATAGATATTGCTTGTCAAGCCGTGACTTTTAATCTGTTCGGCAAATTCAAAACCGCATTTCTGATACAATCGGTTCGCTGCGTTGTTTTCGGCATACACCAGAACCTTCACCTTTTCAACGCCTCGTCTTTGATACTCGGCAAAACCCTTTTCCACCAGCCGAGTCGCCAGCCCCATTTGACGTGCTTGCTGTGCGACTGCGATTGAAATCAGTTCCGCTTCGGGCAGATTCATTTCTTTTATCCTGCTGGGATAAAATAGCGTCTCAACAACTCTCTTGATGCGTTTTAGTGACAGCATCTTTCTGGCAAGAAGGAACGCAAACCGGAATCCCTTTTTGAGAATAATCGATTTATAGAAATGGCCCAGACTCGTGGTAAACGCCACAAAGCCGACCACTTTATCATCATCTGTAACGAAGCCGTAACAGGTACCGGTCTTTATGATGGCCTCGTATAACGCCGTGACAAATCTTATTCCCAATGAACTGATAAAACCTGTGCTGATGCCCTCTATATGTAACTGTGCAATCTGTTCGGCGTGACGTTGCTCCAGCGTACAAAAACGGCTGCCAGCGATGGACGAAACAGAAAGCCACTTTTCGTTTTCAAGTTGCCGGGCTTGTTCTTCGTTAAGGACCGATACATTTCCAGACCGCCCTATTAAATGATTAAAAAGGCTGTCTTTCTTAATCGCAATAGATTCCATTTTTGGACTCGTTCAACTTTCTTCGAAAACTCAGTTATAAATTGTTCGTGAATCAGACAAGGCCTAATTCGTCAAAGAACAGCTTCTCAAGCGAATGCATTCACAACAGATGCTAAGCACTTCTGAGTTTTCTTACCCCATTTTGATGAGTTTTCTTTTACTACCCCCAGAATATGTGATGCCCAAATAGGGATTTTACTCCCTACATCACTAATTCTTATGTTAATATTACAATAATACCTAACCGTATGTCAAGAAAAATTTGTCATTTTTAACCAAATTCTTGACGAAATCACTGCTAACATAAGAATATATAACAACTTATAAAAAACGGCATTAAAACCAGATATGAAAGGATTTTGCTATGGATTACCAGAAATTCATCGAAGAACAAATCCAAAACATCAAAAAAACTGTCAAGGACGGCCTCGCCATCAATGCCCTCAGCGGTGGTGTGGACAGTTCAGTTGTAACCGTCCTCGGCCATCGTGCCATCGGCGACCAGCTAAAAACCATCTTTGTAGACAACGACCTCATGCGCCAGGGTGAACCTGAGCGAGTGGTAAAAACCTTCGCCGATATAGGCATTAAAGTAGACCTGATCGATGCACGCGATGAATTTTTGTCCGCGCTCAAAGGCCTGACCGACCCGGAAGAAAAACGCCAGGCCATTACCGATACTTTTTACTCAAAACTTTTCAGCAAGCTCGTCAAAGAATCAAAGGCGACGTTTCTGCTGCACGGCACTATCCTGACCGACATCGAAGAAACTGTCGCGGGTATAAAACGTCAGCATAATATCCTCGACCAGCTTGGAATAGACACCGAACGATCCTACGGCTACAAGGTCATCGAGCCGCTAAAAACCATTCGTAAAGATGATGTCCGCGAGGTCGCCAAACTTCTCGGTCTGCCCGAAGAAATCTATAATCGCATTCCTTTCCCCGGCCCGGCACTGGCTACCCGTATCGTAGGTGAAGTCACACGCGAGCGTCTCGAAACCATCCGCACCGCTACCGCCATCGTTGAAGAGGAACTCGAAGACACCGGCGCTTTTCAATATTTCGCTGTCCTGCTCAACGACAGGGCAACCGGCATTAGAGACAACAAACGGGAATTCGGACAAATCATCGTCGTCCGATGCATTGAAAGCACCGACGCACGAACCGCCACACCAACAGAATTGCCATGGGATAAACTAAACCGCATCTGTGAACGAATTACCAATATCCCGGATGTGAACCGCTGCCTCTTTGACCTGACACCCAAACCCCCGGCGACCATTGAATATGTTTAAACCATATAAAAACGAACTTTCTTGAAATTTCAGACGATACACTATAAAGTGAAACAAGAAACAGGGAGCAGTGGCCGAGCGGCTTAAGGCGACGGTCTTGAAAACCGTTGTACCGAAAGGTACCGGGGGTTCGAATCCCTCCTGCTCCGTTTAACTAACCTGAAAAGGGATTCGAACCCAAAAAAGTGTGGAAAAAGAATTTTTCCACGATTTTGGGGTGACAGGAGAGAACCCGTGAGTGACGCCAGAGCGGCGAAGCCCCTATGGAAATTTGCGAAAGCAAATTTGGGTTCTAGACCGAAGGACAGAATCCCCCCTGCCCCGGTAATAAGGATCCAATAGAAATTATTGCCAAGAAGCGCTTCGGATAGTTTCAAAACAACCAAATTTTTAACAAAAATTCCCTTGCAAGGCCATTGGTACTGCTTTTATACTATATTTCAATATTGCGGGCGTAGCTCAGTGGTAGAGCGTCACGTTGCCAACGTGAATGTCGTGAGTTCAAATCTCATCGCCCGCTGTTCCGGAATCTCTCAAACCTGATACATAGTATCGGCGAGGTACCGGCTAACATGTAGTCTTGGCGTTGGTCGTCGATATGCGAAAAACTCAACAGGACGTGAGTAAAAATCGAATAGATACGGCTAAAGGGAAGCATTCCCTGATGCCTTTTTTATTTATTAATAGCATTAAAACATCGAACGTTTAGGAGCACCAAACATGGCTGAAAACGAACAGCAGGTCCCTGTGAAAAACAAGGTCGAAATCAAAGATTCCGGTCCCTGCAAGAAAAAAATCTCCATAACAATCCCAGAGGAGACCATAAAAAAGGAAGCTGACGAACAATACGATGCCTTGAGCAAAGATGCGGTCATACCCGGCTTTCGAAGAGGACGCGCACCCCGAAGACTACTGGAAAAAAGATTCGGCAAGGAAACCGCTGAACAAGTGAAACTAAAACTCATTGCAGACGCTACTGCTAATGCTCTCGAAGAAAACGAGCTCGATTACCTCAGAGACCCTGACATCGACTATGAAAAAATCGAGCTGCCCGAAAGCGGAGACTTAGCCCTCGAATTCGAAGTCGAGGTACGCCCGGAATTCGACCTTCCGAAACTGGAAGACATTCCTGTTGATAAGCCAAAACTCGAGGTTGAAGATGAACAGGTCAACAGAGAACTCGAACAGTTGCAAAAGTATTCGGGTGTGTGGGCCCCACGCGAAGACGGCTCAATTGAACCGGACGATCAGGTTATCGCTGACGCCACATTAAAAATTGAAGATGTCGAAGAGGAAGAAAAGCTTGACAACATCGAAATCTATGTCCGAACCAACGGATACGTCGGAGCCGTCCCGGTTGAAACACTCGATAAGCTGCTCGTCGGTGCAAAGGCAGGCGATACCAAAGAAACCACAGTCGAAGTTCCCAAAACCTATTTCCGCGAGGATTATCGAGGCAAAAAAATCGATGTAAAAGTGAAAATTAAAGATATTAAGTTCCTCAAGCCCGCTCCCATCGATGAAAATTTCCTCAGCCGTTTCGGCGTCGAAAATAAAGAGGAGCTTCGGGAAAAAATAACCGAAAACCTGCAGAACAATATTGAGCAGCAGGCCCGCAGTAATATGAAAGAGCAAATTCACAAATACCTGCTCGATAATACGAAATTCGACCTGCCTATGGATATAGTCGCCGACCAGGCAACCACGATGCTCCAACGCCAGTATGCCAACCTGTTCAGCCAAGGTTTGCCGAAGGAAAAAATCGAAGAGAATATCCAGCAGTTACAGGCAAGCAGCGAGGAACAGGCAAAAGAACAGTTAAAAACCTACTTCATCATGGACAAGGTCGCCAAACAGCTCGATATAGAAGTCACAGAAGAAGAGCTTAACGGGCATATCGCTCAATTGGCTCTACAGCGCCGGCAACGCCCCGAAAGATTACGCGAACAAATGGCCGCCAACGGCACGCTCTCGCAATTCAAGCTCCAGGTCCGGGAAGATAAATGTGTTAATAAAATACTCGAATCTGCAAAAATCAATGAAGTAAAACCTAAAAAGACATCAAAAAAAGCCAAAAAAGCCGACAAGAAAACAACGAAAAAAACAAACAAGAAGAAAAGCCGCGTTGAAAAGAAGGATAAAAAAACAACTAAAAAGAAAACGAAAAAGTAAATATATCCGATAAAATTGAAAATCATAGTAAAAACGCGCAAAAATAAAGATTTTATAAAGGACAAAACAAATGATAATTCAGCCCCCTGAAAAACGAGTAGAAAGGCAACCGGACATATTCAATCAGTACGGCCAGTATCAAAGATACCGCCAGATGAGCCTTGATGATATGTTGCTCGAAAATCGAATTGTATTTCTCATCGGCGAGATTAATTACGCCAGGGCAGCCGAGGTCATCATGAAAATGCTTTACCTCGACAACGTAAAAAAGGGAAGCGAAATCAGTCTCTACATCAACTCCCCCGGAGGCAGTGTCGATGACACCATGGCAGTCTATGACACCATTCGTTTCGTTAGCTCACCCGTCGCAACGTTCTGTATCGGAAGGGCGCAATCCGGTGCGGCAGTCATACTTGCAGCGGGTTCCAAGGAAAGACGGCACGCCCTGCCTCACGCGAAAATCATGCTTCACCAGCCCTGGGGCGGTGTGACCGGACAAGCGGCGGATATACAAATACAGGCCGAGGAAATCCTAAAAGCCAAACAGGTGATTAATGAGATTCTCGCCAAGCACACAAACCAACCCATCGAGAAAATTCAGGAGGAAACCGAAAGAGACAGATACTTAACTGCTGAAGAGGCCCTCGAATACGGCCTCATCGACGAAGTTCTCCAGGAAGAAGAAAAGGATAAGAAGAAAGATAAAAAGTAGAAACCTATACACTCAAGGATAAAAAAATGACAGTGAATCAAAATTTAGTACCGATTGTTATCGAAAAAAGCGGAAGAACTGAACGAGCATATGATATCTATTCGAGGCTGCTCAAAGACAGAATCGTTTTCCTCGGCGGTACCATCGATGATGCGGCCGCGAATATCGTCGTTGCACAAATGCTCTTCCTCTCGAATGAGGACAGTAAAGCCGATATTCATGTTTACATCAACTCACCCGGCGGCTCCATCACAGCGGGTCTGGCCATTTACGACACGATGCAATTCGTTCGCTGTGATGTCGCAACTTACTGCATCGGACAGGCCGCCAGTATGGGTGCCGTGCTGCTTGCCGGTGGAGCTAAAGACAAAAGATTCCTCTTATCAAACAGCAGAATTCTCCTCCATCAGCCACTTATTTCCGGCATTCTGCAGGGTCCGGCTACCGACCTTGATATCGAGGCAAAGGAAATCATCCGTCTTCGGACCCGTCTTTATAAGATTTTAGCCAGCCACACAGGTCAAAAAGCGGAAAAAGTCGAAAAGGACTGCGACAGAAACCTCTGGCTGAATTCCGACGAGGCGATCAAGTACGGTCTTGCCGACAAAATATTGCAGAAAATACCCAAAATGCCTAAAAGGCAGGAACAATAAACCATAGAAAGGTTCAGAAAGTGAAAGCGAAGCTCTTTCTGTCAGCAGCTTTTTTATTTTTATTCGCAGGATGCGGTCCGGATCAGCAAGCGTATCAATCTCAGCTTCAGGATAAGATTGACTCTCTTAAACTACAAAATATGGAGTTAAACCAACACGTCGAACAGCTTCAGAAGCAAAACGAACAATTAAGAAGGCAAAACAAGACCCTCGCCGGCCTTGACCCTCAATTCCGATATGAAAATCTCTACGACCTGCAAGCGGTTAATATCCATAATTACACCAATCTCTACGATAAAGACGATAACGGCAGCTTCGAAAAACTGATTGTCTATGTGCAACCTATGGACACCCGCGGAGACATTGTAAAGGCTGCAGGTACGGTCGAGGTTGAGCTTTGGGACCTCAACCAAGACCAAGCCAATGCACAAATCGGCCAGTGGCAAATTCTGCCCGACCAGCTCCAGCAGCTCTGGTTCAGCTCAATCGCCTCCACCAATTATCGTCTGACCTTCGACCTCGATGAGCCTATCGATGATTATGACCAGCCGTTGACCGTCAATGTTGCGTTCACCGATCACCTGACTGGAAAAACCTTCCAACAGCAAAAGGTCATAGAGTCCAGATGACTTAACCTTCTTCCTAAACATATTGAAACTCCGCTCTTGCGGAACGATGCTATCTTTATAAAATAACCCCATGCAAAAAATGCAAAATCAAATCATCTGCGGTGACTGTATAGAAGTATTGGACAAAGTCAAAGAACCTTTTGCCGACCTTGTTTTTTCCGACCCACCCTTTAATATCGGTTCGAAATACGATAAATACTACGACAAGAAAAAGGAGCACAATTATATCGCCTGGACCAGAGAATGGATGAAAGCCTGTAAAAACGCTTTAAAGCCTCATGGCTCTTTTTACATCGCCATAGGTGATGGCTATGCCGCTGAAGTAAAAATCATCGCTGATGACATCGGTCTTCATCTTCGAAACTGGATTATCTGGCACTACACCTTCGGTCAGCAAACCAGAAACAAGTTTGCCTGCGCTCATACGCATATTTTTTATTTTGTCAACGATCCGAAACATTTCACATTCAACGACGAAGCCGTTCGCATCCCTTCAGACCGTCAACTTGTTTATAACGACAAAAGAGCCAATCCTAAAGGCAAGATGCCTGATGATGTCTGGTCGGAATTTTCACGTGTCTGCGGCACATTCAAAGAACGCACCGGATGGCACCCCTGCCAAATGCCGGAAAATCTGCTCAAAAGAATCATTGCGGTCAGTTCAAATCCCGATGATGTCGTCCTGGATCCTTTCTGCGGTTCCGGGACTACCGCTGCAGCCTGCTGCCAGCTCAATAGAAACTATGTCACCATCGACATTTCTAAACAATATGTTGAAAACGCAAGAAAACGATTGAAGAACCTCAATCAAAAAAGCTCGAAAAATCTATTCATCGAACCATCTTCTATGAATGAACTCAAACGTTTGCTCTGTGATATTCGGAAAACACCACGAGAAATAATTAATGATAAGCACCTGCTGCAAATTGTTACTCACCAGTTCAAATTACGTACAAACAACCATAAACAATATTCTTGCGAACACATTGCAGCGGCATTAAAGGATTTGACATAATTGAAACACCCTAAAGCCAATCAAATGCTGGTTCAAGCCTCACTCATCACAGCATCGGCTCTTATGCTGACGGTCATCCAGGTGCCTGTAAGCATTTTCTTTTCGGCCTGGGTCGCTTACGTGCCGTTCGTCCTGGCAAGTTCTCCACATTCCAGAAAACTACCTTTATTTATAGCCGCTTATGTCATATCGCTTGTCTATTGGCTCGGTAATCTATATTGGCTGGTGCCGGTTACGATACCCGGCTGGCTGACATTTTGTGCCTACACAGCCCTGCTCTGGCCGCTGCTTACGCTTGCGATACGGTTTTGCAGAACCAAAAATATTCCCTTAACGATTGCGGTTCCAGTCCTTATCGTCGGCGCAGAACAGCTGCAGGGTTTTTTGCTCGGCGGTTTCTTCTGGAGGCATCTTTCACACAGCCAGTTTCAAAATATTCCTCTGATTCAAATCGCAGATATTTTCGGTGCGGCCGGGGTTTCTTTTCTGGTTGCCATGGTCAACGGCCTGTTCGCCGAATGGATAATCGCTGTAAAAGAAAAACAGCTTATTAAAAAAGCCCTCATCGTCAAAAATCTAACCGTCGCCGCTGTTCTTGCCGCATCAGTGCTCTACGGCCGATGGAGAATCAACCAGTCTGCAGACGCTCTCGAAGCCGGTCCCCTCGTCGCTTCCGTGCAGACGAATGTTCCGCAGTCCGTAAAGGAATCCAGCCTGGAATTCGAAAAAACCTTCAATGAAATGCTTACATACAGCGACCAGAGTATGAAAGCGGGTGCAGAGCTTGTGGTTTGGCCGGAAACCATGGTTACCGCTCATCTCGACCCGGTGCTTTTGCTGGCCCTTGAGTCAGACCATAATTATCGATACCTGGATCAGACCATAAGAGAAGCCGCAAGAAATAAAGCCTATATCCTTGTTGGCGCCTATGGTGCAAAGTTCGATGAGCTTAACCTCGAAATAGCAGAACGATACAACTCCGCATTCCTCTATACACCTGAAGGTATACAAGCCGGCTCATATAACAAAATACACCTTGTCCCCTTCGGTGAGGTGGTGCCTTTCAAGAAATCCATCCCCTGGCTTTATGACCTGCTAATGACATTTACGCCGTATGATTATGATTATTCCCTCAATTACGGCACACAATATACCATCTTTAATATGAAAAGTACGACAAATCGAAATCTCCGGGATTACAAATTCGGTGTCATGATTTGCTATGAAGACGCCGTCCCCTACATTGCAAGAAAGTTTGTTCTTGATAAAAATGGCAAAAAACGCATCCATTGGCTGGTTAATATCAGTAATGACGGCTGGTTCGTCAGGTACGACGGTAAAAACATCACTCCCTCTGCGGAATTATCACAGCATGCGGCCGTTTGTGTGTTCAGAGCTGTTGAAAACAGACTTCCCATCATAAGGAGCGTAAACACCGGCATAAGCTGCATCATCGACTCATTCGGGAGAATAAATAATGGATTTTTAGCCGGAAACTTGCCGAAAAAAGCTTTAGAACGAACAGCATGCCAGGGTTGGTTCGTAGATAGGGTGCATATTGATAAAAGAACAACGTTTTTCAGCAGAACCGGACAATGGCTGGGAGGTACATGTTCAATCTGCCTGGTCGTTCTTGTAATAGGTGCTTTCAAAAAACCCAGAACCGTTCAAACAAAACATAGAAATGAGAAAAACAAAAAGTAACTTTACTACTATTGTTATAACAATTCTTTTGAGCGGTTCTTTCCTATTTTCACTCTCCGGCTGCGGCAGGTCTTCTCGCTCAAAACCACAAGCAACGCCTACCAGGGTACAATCCCTACGACCCCAAGCAGAGACAATCATCACGGAAGCATTAACCGATAACGATCCGTCAATCAGAACCAAGGCCATTGAAGTCATCGCCGAAACAAAACAGATTCACCTTATGCCCAAGGTCGTAAAATATTTAAATGATCCCGTTGTACCGGTCAGGTTTTCAGCGGCTCTTGCCGTTGGAGACACTGAGTATTTATTGGCAAAAAAAGATGTTGCCGCGCTGCTGAAAGACAGAGACGAAAGCGTTAGAATAGCGGCTGCTTATGCCCTATACAAGCTTTCTGATAAAAGTCAAATTGAGCTCATACAAAAAGCAATAAAACAAAGAGACCTGACGGTAAGAGCCAATGCAACACTGCTGCTGGGTAAATGCGGTGACAAACGGTTTATAGGATTGCTTTATTGGGCTATGAACGACAGGTACTCGGACTATAAAGTTAGTCTTCAGGCCGCACAAGCCGCCGCGAAACTGAAACATGAAAAAATTTATCCAAAGCTCTGGACAATGCTTATCAGCTCTTATGCTGACGATAGAGTCATGGGAATTCGAGGTATGGGTGCCCTGGGAACTCCTGAAGCGAAAATTGCGATCACTACGATGCTTGATGACGATATCCTCGAAGTGCGGCTCGTCGCTGCAGAGCAACTGGGTAAACTGAACGATAATCTCGGTGAGCAAGAGGTGATTTCGGTATTTGAACAAAATCTCACAGCGAATATGGATGAAGAATCAAGACAGCGAACCAATGTTCTGGCGGCTTTGGCTATTGGGCAAATAAAATCAAAAAAACTGATAAAATTTCTACCCAAATTAATAAATGACCCCGACAAGCAGGTCAGAATTGCTGCTACAAAGGCTATTTTTCTGTATGCAAAACAATAAACATCCTATAATATGGGCTATATCATCTTGCTGTTACTGTAATCCTTTAGTTTTGAACTATTTATGAAAAATAAACTTGACCTTTTTGCCAAAAATATTTAAAATGATTAAGTTGGGTAAGATACATCGATTTTGTTAAGTGGGTTGGCAATATTCTTAAAGTCTATAAATTATAAAAAATAGCCATTGAAAGGAGCTTGTTTTGAGTCCGATGACAAAAGCTTTCATTATGTTGGTCACAGTATTTTCTATCTTGCTGTGCGGAATAGTCGTAAACTTTGTTGCAAGCACCGAGAATTACAAAAAAAGACATGACGACCTAAAAGTCAGCACTGACAGCAGAATTCAAAAACTGGAAGGTCAGGTTAAACAGCTAAACGACACCTTAGCAAAAACAGAACAGCAGAAAAACGTTATCAACAATCAACTCACGGAAGTTTCAACTCAAATGGAACAAGTAAAAGTTGATCTGAACAATGCCGAAAGAGAAAAAGCGGCACTACTTCAAAAAGTCAATAACTGGACAAGTGTCGTACAGGACTTTCAAAAAACAAATGAACAGCATGCAGTTACCCTCGAAAACACCCTGCGCAAACTCGAGCAGGTTGAAGCAGATAAAATTAAAAACCAAAAAGAGTTAAATCAGGTAACACAAAGCCTTTATGAAAAAATGTCTATCATTGATACTTTAACGGCTGAAAAGAAACGGCTTCTTGAAGAAAAAGCGGAATTAGAAAGCCGTCTTAATTTAATACTCCAGCCAACCGGTAAAGTCGCGGCCGCCCCGACACCTGTAACACCACTAAAACGCAAAGCAAAACCGGCTCCTACACTGCCGGTGGCTAAAGATATTCAATTACAGGGGCTTGTTAGCGAAGTTGACCTAAAAAATTCAATGGTCGGCATTTCTATCGGTACCGCCGACGGTGTTAGTGAAGGAATGACCTTCCATGTTATCAGAGACGCCGAATTCATATGTGATATACTTATCATTGACGTAGACACTGAGCAGGCTGTCGGCGTCCTTGATGTTGTACATAAGCAACCAAGAGTGGGTGATACCGTATCAACAAACTTTTAATCTTTTCTAAGCTTTAAGCACTTAAAAGCTTGAATCGCTCTTTCCATAGATTAAAATAAGAAATGAGGTCAAAATATGAGTCCAAACATAAAACAACGAGGAACAAAGGTCAGTCCAGCAAACAACATTTACACCGCTCTGCTTGGACTTGTTCTGTTGGTTATTATAGCAACCATTGCTTTTGTCGGCTTCAAATACTATTCATATTTTCAGCTTAATTTCCCGCTAATGCCGTAAATTCTCTGTTGACATTCCAAAAAGCTGAGGGTATAACCAGTACTATAAAAAAATGTGAAGGGAGTCCGATGTGATACTGGATAGTATCTTAGGCTGGTTCAGCATGGATATGGGGATTGACCTCGGTACCTGCTCGACCCTTGTTTGTGTAAGAAACAGGGGTATTGTTTTAAATGAGCCATCCGTGGTCGCCGTAAAGAAAGGAACAAACCGCGTCCTGAACGACGGTGAAGCCGTCGGTCTCGTTGCCCGGGAAATGCTGGGTAAAACACCTGGCTCAATCAGCGCGATTCGACCCTTAAAAGATGGTGTTATCAGCGATTTCGAAATCACAGAAGCGATGCTCGGCTACTTCATCAGAAAGGTACATGGTCGAGGCGGAAAACTTGTCAGACCGCGGGTCGTTATTGCCGTTCCTTCCGGCATCACAGCCGTAGAACGAAGGGCTGTTATCGACAGTGCCGAAAGGGCCGGAGCAAGGAAAGTTTATCTCGTTGACGAACCAATGGCTGCAGGAATCGGGGCTGGTCTTCCGATAACCGAACCAACTGCTTCAATGATTGTAGATATAGGCGGTGGGACCACTGAAGTCGCTATTATGTCATTAGCAGACATCGCCACCTGTGAATCCATAAGAACCGGCGGCGATGATATGGATGAATCCGTCATCAACCACCTCAAAAAAACCTACAACCTGCTCATTGGGGAAGCCAGGGCCGAGAAAGTAAAAATTCAAATCGGCTCAGCCGCCCCGCTCGAAAAAGAACTGACCATGGAAGTCGCGGGCCGCGATACAATCTCAGGGCTGCCAAGAAAAATTGTTATTACAAGTGAAGAAATTAGAGAAGCATTGAGAGAACCGATTGCTTCTATCATAGATATTGTAACAATGACGCTTGAAAAAGCTGAACCGGAATTGGCCGCCGACCTCATTGACAATGGAGTCCACATCTGCGGCGGAGGTTCTCTGCTCAGAGGCATGGATACCGTCCTGGCAAACGCCACAGGACTCAAAACACGTATGGTCGATGACCCTCTGAGTGCAGTCGCCAGAGGGACAAGCGTTTACCTCGAAAATCTTGAACTCTGGAAAGACACCATGGATCACAGCGGCTACGGATGGGAATAAAAAGCAGACACAATAACCGGCAAACAAGGATTTGTTTGGCGGGGTAATAGAGCATAGTGGATTATGGCAAGGATGCAAAGTAGAGTCTCCAAACGGATGCTGTTCATCTTATTTACCCTGGCTGCTCTGATTCTTCTTTTGTGTCCACAGGAACTTACCGGAAAGCTGCAGTTTGCTTTCGCACGGCTTTTTCACTGGCCTCTCCGTGTCAGCAGAGCAGTGTCCTTGTCTGCCCAGATACAAAGAAATTCACCCAGTGGGATTAAAAAAAGGGAATACGACCAGCTCGTTAATCATCTCAAACGCCTTGAAGAACTTTTAAAACAGGAACATAAAAAAGTTGAAAAACTCGCCGAATATCGTGATAGGCTGCCACTGGCGGGAGCAGGTCTGCCCTTTGCCGGCATTACTGCTTGTTCCATTAACAGTTCAAACGGGAAGCTTATTATCGATCGCGGTATTGAAGACGGCCTGAAAAACGGACAATTTGTCCTTGCGGACAACAGCATTATTGGAGTCGTCTCACAGGTTTCTGCACAAAACGCTCAGGTCATACTAACAACCGACCCTATGTTCAAAGCACCCGTTATCGTCTCTGATAAGAAGATAAAAAAAATTTTGGTGGGCATAGGAAACAATTTTTCGAAAATTGAGTTGCTTGAAGCAAAGTATAAAATAAATAGTGGAGATTTCATATACGTTCGTCTGCCGGGACTGGATGGCCCGATGGTTATCGGAAAAGTCAAACATGTCCAACGAGACAGCCAAAAACCCTTGCTCTTGGACGTCACTGTAGAACCGGCATGCAACATAGAAAACCTGCAATATGTAAACGTTATAATTCAAAATCCCGAGAAGTAAGAAAGGAGCTAACGTGCGCTGGTTTAGGTTCTCAACCCTTGTCCTTCTTACAGCTCTGCTTCAGGCTGGTTTGGTGGATGTTCTCTCATTGACTCGCCTGAACATCAAGCCTGACCTACTGCTTATACTTATGGTTTTTTTCGCCGTTTTTTCAAATACAAAAGATGCGATAATTACATCGTTCACTATCGGCCTTACTGCTGATATCATCGGAACTGCTGCCGTTGGCACTAAAATGCTTAGCTTCGGAATCTGCGGAACTGTTCTGGCTTATCTAACCCGCCTGATCGTCATCAGAAAAATGCCCCACCAGGCACTAATTATCTTTTTTACAGCCTTTCTGACAGCCATACTGGCTCATCTGCTCAACGCCTTCAAAACGCCGCAATCAGCCGGCTTGATCTACACTCCCATCCTTGGAATGGCAATTTACTCTGCCGTCATCGGACCCTTTCTATTTCTACCTTCCGCCTGGTGGATGCGAATAAAAACTCATCAATTCAACAAAAATTGACGAACCTAAAAATATGTTTAATAAAAGAGTTAGAATATTCGTGGGTCTCACCGTTGTCATTTTATTAATGACACTGCTCCGTCTCGTCCATATCCAGTTTATTGAAAATGCCTATTATCAAGAGAAAATCACCGAGCTAAAACACCAATGGTGGTCTCATACACAATTGAAAACCATCCGGGGCACCATTTTCGACCGAAATAAAAACCCCATTGCCGCCGATACACCAACTTTCACACTTAACATCACCTACGACCTAACCGCATATTTAGATGATCGCATCATACAGGCCAAAATAAATAAAGCACAAGAACAAAACAAACCTGACCTGATAGAAAAAACAAAAGAACAAGTCCGTCAAAAACAACAGCAATTAAACCAGATTATCAATAAATGCGCCCTGTTAAAGAGAACTGACCCCAATGACATCCTGGATGAAATAAAAAATATCAATGACTATATTTTTAATCAAAGAACTTTCCACGCCTGGCGAAAAAAATTTCCGAAATCGGAACTGATAAAAAAATATTCAAGCATCATATCTGTCCCTCTAAGCGAAGCTGTCAAAGAATTCAATGAAAAAATCCATGACTCCCAACAGCGGCTCGATATTATCTGTGATACCGACATTGCCGAAATGCGTAAATCCTGGGCGCTGCTGGAGCTGGAAAACGACGATGACATTTTTACCGCTCAGTTGGAATTTATGAACATTGACGGCGTCCGGGTGGCAGCCGAAGCAAACAGGACTTATTTCTACAAGGATGTCGCCGCTCAGACCATCGGATGGGTCGGTCCCGCCACCCAAGAAGAAGACCTGCAGCTCTTCGCAGATGACAAGCTTGCAAAATATCTTTCCAATGAACTTTGCGGTCGCGAAGATGGTGCAGAGTATGTATGTGAAACCATTTTGCGGGGCCGACGAGGGGAAGAAATTTTTGACATCGACCGCTCACTCGTCGACCGCACTGAAACTCAGTTCGGCTCAGATGTTGTCCTGACTATTGACATCGAGCTTCAGAAAAGAATCGAAGACTATATTACGAATTACGAACATCAAACGTATTGCGGTCCCGGCTATGCCGCCGCGCTTATCCACGTCGCTACAGGCGATATCCTGGCTTTGGTCTCCCTTCCAACCTTCGACCTCAACTCTGCCCGATACAACTACAAAAGTCTTGTCAATGATCCTACAAAACCAATGATTAACCGGGTCATCAATAAACAATATCCTCCCGGCTCAACCCTAAAACCAATTATACTCATCACCGGCCTCGAATCCGACAATATTACACCCCAAGAAGTTATCAACTGTCCCTCCCAAAAAGCCCCGAAAGGCTGGCCCAACTGCTGGATTTTCAACCGATATAATTATGGCCACGACAGCCGATGGGTCAACAACGGCAAAAATGCCATTCGTGGAAGTTGCAATATTTACTTCTCACGCCTCGCCGACCGGATAGAACCGAGAACGCTCCAACACTGGCTCTTTAAATTTGGCTATGGTCACACCACCCCCCTCGTCCCGCAAAGCCTGACAAGGAACAATCACAACAGAACGTTCAGACAGACTCAGGGAATTATCTCCAGTTCCAATCCAACTATGAAAATCTCAGAACCGAACCAATTGCCTATTCTGACCACTTCCGAAAGAAGGTACTTTGGAATCGGCGAAGGCAATATGAGGGCGACTCCCCTGCAAGTCGCCAACGCCATGGCCACCATTGCTCGTGACGGTCTGTTTAAATATCCGCGTCTTATTCTCTCGCAGCAACAAAACAATCCTCAGAACAATTCAAACCGTCCCGATTTCGTTTCCCTCGATATCTCCCCTGAAACACTTCAGGTCGTTCGTGACGGGATGCATGCTGTTGTCACCGAAACGGGCGGTACCGCCCAAAGTGCTTTTATCCGGGCGGGACTCGAGGCCCAGGACGTTATCGTCTATGGTAAAACAGGTTCCACACAGGCACCCGAAAATGCCTGGTTCGCCGGATTCGCAGAAGACAGTTCCGGCCATAGTGTTGCAATCGCTGTCGTTGTAGAAGGAGGCCAGCACGGCTCTACCGACGCCTCGCCACTGGCACGGGACATCATGCAATTCGCTATCGATGCCGGTTATCTTGGAAATCCAAACCCCGATTCTGAACAAGAAAATAAAATCTAAAACATTCTGGAAAATTCCTTATCACCGGCTACCATTAGCAATAAACCCTTAAGAAAAAGAGAAAGGAGACTGTTATGTTCTGTCCAAAATGTGGAACACAAAATCCTGACGGAGCCCGGCTTTGCCAAAACTGCAGTTCGCTGTTACCAGCGTTTTCGACTCAACCTCAACCATCCGCTGCAAAGACAAGCGGCCTTGCTATGACCTGTTTCATTCTTGCTCTGATAGCTCCCTTCACCTGCGCCATTACAATACTGCCCGCCATTATCTTCGGCATCGTCGCGCTCGTTCAGATATCCAAAAGACCCCAACAGTTGAAGGGCAACGGCTTCGCCATCGCAGGAATTTCTATAGCAAGCGTCATGTTTTTCCTGGTCATCCCTATGATGTTGGCCATCTTAATGCCGGCACTAGCCAGAACCAGACAAATAGCCTACCAGATGATTTGTGGTGAAAATCTAACCGGCCTCGGTAAAGCTATGATGGTTTACACTAGTGATAACGACGGCCGGTATCCCGCACCTGAGAGGTGGTGTGATTTACTTATCGAACATACGGATTTAAATGAAGGCACGCTCAAGTGTCCAAACGATGAGGTTGGTCCGTGCAGCTATGCCATCAACAAAAATATTGAAAATCTGACCGTTGATGAGGCTCCGCCGGATATGGTGCTCCTTTTCGAAGCAACTTCCGGCTGGAACCAGGCGGGGGAACCTGAACTGCTCACAACCGACCATCATTACGGTGAAGGCTGCCATATATTATGCGTCGACGGCTATGTGGAATTTGTTAAGCCCCAAGACCTCGAAAAATTAAAATGGACGCCCGAATAGAATAAAAACAAGCCTTCTGCGTCTATTAAAGAGAGGATATATATGCGCTGCCCAAAATGTAATGCCGAAAATAGTGATGACGCAGAAGTGTGTATTTTCTGCAGTTCAGAATTGGTCTCGAGTGTCTTTAAAGAACCTGTGCCAGAGAAAATTGAAAAAAAGAAGAAGATAATTCGAAACATATTATACGGATTATTTATCGGTGCTATTTATGGCACACTATATATCTTTAGCATCATTAGTACAGCCGTTCTTCTTATCTTCATCATTTTTTTAATAATAACAAACATTGAAATTCCTCTTAAAACAAAGAAAAAACTTTCCAAAACAAAACTCTATTTGGTTGTTGCTAGTGTAACGCTAATAAATTCTATCTTGTTAGTGTAAATATGTTTCTGTAAATTGGTGTTAACCAAGCAGGTGTCTGGGTGGAAGCGAGCGTAGCGAGCTGGAACCCAGATACCTGCGAAATTCGCTTGAAAAGGTGGGCTCGTCCCG
>Ga0180433_10001499_pt1 | contig 38803 bp, 41 predicted proteins | sample SS_ome_8_FD_132980 | JGI IMG/M metagenome (GOLD analysis project Ga0180433, IMG submission 132980) | Hypersaline lake sediment archaeal communities from the Salton Sea, California, USA - SS_1_D_1 metaG | ecosystem: Environmental > Aquatic > Non-marine Saline and Alkaline > Hypersaline >... | reverse complement strand
CTCCTGAGTATGTTTCAATTCGTATAATAAAAAATAGATTAAAACAGTTGCATATAAAAGAAAAATGATAAATTTTTTGATTATTTATTTTTTCCAAATGTAATCAATATCTATTACTCTTTTCTTTCAAACCTATTAAAATCTGTTATTAATTTGTTTATATTGCAATATTTATTGTATTATTGTAAAGGTTTTTAAACACATAAAAGTTACACACTATTGGCCTCGAGGAGAGTGGAGATGAAAATATTCAATTGCCAGCGTTGTGATAAAAGACTCTGGACTAGTTATCATAAATTACCAGAGGGAACTGTTGTTTGTAATGACTGTTATACAATTTTTTTGATGCAAACCTTGGATAAAATAAATGAAAACCAAGCATATGATATAATTTATAATTTTGTTGAAAAATATCAAAAAAAATTTCCCCATGAATTGATAAAAGAATTAACAAGACTCTTAGAACTGAAATACAATATTAAAGTTGATATTGTCACTTTAAATGAAATTTTATACATTATTAAAAACAAGATTGAAAAAGAAGAAAATATTAAAAAACTTGCAAAATTTGAAAGAGAATTAAGAGGGAAAGACGACCATAAAACTCATTACTGCGAAATATGCAACATAAAACTACCTAAATCAGAATTTGACTATTCCATGGACCATTATGGAAAACCCTTATGCTTAACTCATCAGAGAGAAAAGAGAGCTTCACCTCATGCATTAAAATTATACGATGCGTTGAAAAAACGAGGTATAGATTGCGAGCTTGAATCATTTGATGAATTCAAACATTTTGATATTACGATAAAAAATGCAAAATTGAATATCGGAATAGATGGTGAACATCATTCATTAGATCCTAATCAGATTCATTTAGATTTGATGAGAGACGAAGAGGCATTAAAAAAAGGTTATGCAATAAAACGTTATACTCTAAGAGAAATTGATGAAAATCTAGAAAGTATCGCTGAGACTTTATCTCATGTAGTTGATAATAGAATCAGAAAAGTTCAAAATGACGAATATCTTAATTTAAGTGAAAAAAAAGAAAATAAAACTGAACATGGTCACAAACAAGACAAGAAACATGAAACTAATAGCTCTAAGGATCATAAAGGGTTAACTAAATTATAGATTTATTTATTTTTGAGTGCAATATTCTTCGTAAATAATTATTGCTTTAGATAGGGCATTATGAGCAATATGATTTAGAATTAAACAACCATCATGTGCAAGTCCATCTATTCTACAGAGATTTGTTTCTTTTTCTCTTTTACCTGCTCTATCTGTCCAATGTATTATATATTGATTTAACTCTTTATTTTCTCCAACAATACATGAATTTTTTGCATCTGATCCGACAATTTCATATTCAATATTTTTGTATTTGATTTTTTTATCCTTTAAATCAACAGCAGGTTTACTCATTTTATCATTACCATGATAAATTACTAGTTTATAATTTTATTTTACTAATATGTTTAAAAATTAAATATTATCGACAATATCACAAAAGATTTGGGAAAAATTTTATATTAAATTATTTTGATTTCCATCTATAAAAATATTTGAGGGAATATAATATGAAGAAAATTTTAGCTGTATTAGCTATAAGTATGCTATTGTGTACAATGCCTGTATTAACAGCTTCACCAAATACAATACTTAAAAATATGAAAACTGTGCAACCGGCGACACAATTATTAAAAAAACAAGAATTAAGTTTAGATGAGCCACCTGAATGGGCCAATGGTAATTTCTCAGGTGTATGGGGATTGAACTTGTTTGGAATTCCTCTAGAACCTGCGGGATGGATCACTGGATATTACCAAAATATAGGTCTGGGGAATTTCGCCGGTGTGTTTGGAGAATTTAACGAAACAAATGCCACAGGTGCATTAGTTGGATTTATGCTATGGATATTCTTCCTTGGGGGGGTAGGCAGTATTGATACAGAAAACGGTACATATGTCTCTGGTTTAGGAATTGCAAATGAAACCCATTATTATGTACGATTAAGTGCAATTATTGGTCCAAGTTTCTACATACTTGTAAAATATACGCCCTTTGAAGAACGAGATTAAACTGGAGAAAATCTTATGAAAATAAAAAAAATATTTGTAATTTTTTCTGTAATCATACTTATTTCAATTGTTTTTACAACAGGTTGTATAAAAAAATCAACAGTGATGCTCCCAATGGATGATGGAGTTAAATTAGCAACAGATGTGTATGTTCCACAAGGTAATGTTCAACCCCATGGATCAATTCTTGTCAGAACACCTTATAATAAAAACTTATTATATCTAATTGGAAATTCTTGGGCTCAAGATGGGTGGCCTACAGTTGTTCAAGATATGCGAGGAAGATACGCATCTGAAGGCGAGGATACAGTTTTTAGAAATGCACATACTGATGGGCCAGCAACTCTTGAATGGATGGGAAACCAAACTTGGTCCAATGGAAAAGTTGCTACATTTGGTGGTTCTGCTTTAGGTATTTGTCAATATTTTATGGCTGGAGCAAATCCACCTGAACTTGCATGTCAATATATTCAGGTAGCAACACCAAATTTACATAAACATGCAGTATATCAAGGGGGTCAATTTCGATATCAATTAATCTATATCTGGCTACAAAGACAGGGTAGCTTGCATGTTTTACCTGAGTTATATGAACAAGAAAATTATTCTTTAGAATTCTGGACTAATGTTTCATTAGAAGACAATTGGCAAGATATAAATGTTCCAGCAATTCATATAGGTGGATGGTATGATTGTTTTGCTCAGGGAACAATAGACGGATTTCTTGGTTATCAATATCAAGGTGGTACAGGTGCTCAAGGTAAATCAAAATTAATAATAGGTCCATGGACACATGGAGGAGCAAAATCAAACATGCAAGGTCAACTTCAATATCCAGAAAATTGTAAAGACACATTTTCAGAAAATTTATGGTGGGAAATGGTAAATCAATATACAATGAATCAATCAGGAACTTATGATGAGTGGCCATCAGTTTATTATTATGTTATGGGCGATGTTGATAATTCTAGTGCTCCTGGAAACGAATGGCGTTCAGCTGATGATTGGCCAATTCAACATAATGAAACTAATTGGTATTTCCACGAAAACGGCATTTTATCCACCGACAATCCGTCCAATTATGATTCAATAACTTACAATTATGATCCTAGTAATCCCGTTCAAACTCTAGGAGGACAGAATTTAAATACTCCTCCTGGTCCTTATGATCAATCTCCTATTGAAAACCGTTCAGATGTTTTAGTTTTTACAAGTGAAGAATTAACTGATTCATATGAAGCCACGGGACCAATTAAAGCAAAATTATATGTCTCTTCAAATTGCCCTGATACTGATTTTACTGTTAAATTAACTGATGTTTATCCTGATGGACGGTCTATGTTAATAACTGATGGAATTCTTCGAATGAGAAATCGCAATGGTACTGATCATTGGGAATTTATGGAATCAGGTGAAATTTATGAGATTGAAGTGAATTTGTGGAGTTCATCTTATATTTGGAATGAAGGTCATAAAATCAGAGTTGCAATATCTTCTTCTAACTATCCTCGTTTTTTAAACAATCCTAATACAGATGATCCAATTGCTAAGAATTCAACCTACAATATTGCAGAAAACACAATATTTATTGATATTCAACATCCTTCATGCATAATCCTACCTGAGATAAACCAACAATCAATAGATCAAGATAGACACGCTCCTTCAATTAATGACGATTCTTTTTCAGTTAGAAAAAATCTAAAGGATAGAATTACGAATTTTTTACGAAAATCACCTCGGTTGACTGATGAAAAAATTATAGATCCATTTATACCTCATGATTATGGTATTTAATAAACCATAATCTTTTCTTTTTATTATCTTTAAAAATTTAAAAAATAAATTATAAATTACAAAAGGTTTATAAACATAAGATTGTAATATATAAGCCGGGTAAATATGAAGAAAAAATCTTTTAATAAAATATTAATTGTTTTAACTGCAAGCCTATTTTTAATTTCAGCTGTGAACATATTATCAGCAAAGACGAGTAAAATCAAAAATATAGGCGATGAAGATTATGATCCATTAGTTGATATTGAAATTACTGTTGAAATTCAAAAGATTAGATCTCTTGAAAAATTAGACCAACAAGTTCCTGCTATAGAAATAATTGATTTTGGAAGTGATCCTGATTTTTATGTTAAGGTTATCATAAATGGTGAGGAATTTGTAAGTGAAGTTTGGCCAGATACAAAATACATATATGACCCTCAATTTTCTGCAACACTTGATGTGCCTGATGAAGAAGAATTTGTTGATGTGGTAATACAATTATGGGATCAAAATTCCCCAGCCGATAGAAAATGTGACATAAGTAAAGAAGGTAAGGATGTTGAGCTAGAATACAGTATTAAAACCGGACATTGGAGCGGCGGTGACGAATGTTCTATTAATGATGAAAGTGGATATGGTCGATTAAATGGTTGTGATGATGGAAGTATTTACAGAAGAAGTCTAGATTGTGAGCTTTGGTTTAATATTTATCAAAATGATTATGATGGAGATGGAATTCCTTATTGGACTGAAGTAAACGAATATAGTACTGATCCTGAAATTAATAATTTGGGAGAAGATACTGATGATGATGACGTTCCAATAGAATGGGAATGGAAATGGGGTTATAATCCAAACAATTGGGATAATCACAGAAATATTGATCCAGAAACTGATGGTATCAACAATTATGAAGAGTATCTAACATCCCAATGGGATTCAGACCCTAATAGAAAAGATATTTTTACTGAACTTGATCAAATGGAGGCAGGACCAAGTGGGGAACCTGCAAGTATGTTACCAGAAGGAGCAAAAGAGTTATTATACACAGCCTTTAATAGACAAAATGTTGTCTATCATCTTGATGATGGCAAATGGGATGAAACTGGTTCAGAAATGATACCTTTTGATAGTTCAACAGGGGAAGGAGACTTATATAACATATACAATAATTATTTCCTACATGTAGGAAATAACTGGAGAAAAGGTGTTTTTCATTATGGGGTTGTTATCTATCAATGCTCTTTAGTTAATGGGCATTGTTTTAGGGCAAATAGTTTTCAAATATCTGCCAATGCAATGGAATATAAAGCATCAATTCCATTTATGAATAGAGATATTGTATATGCAAGTGCTTATATGCATGAAACGGGCCATACTTTAAATTTTAGACCTATTCCTGGCCATAATTCATGGAGTGGTTATCCATGGCAGATTGGTTGGTGGATTAATAGACCATATAAAAGTTGTATGAACTATGGATACATGTATAGAGTTGTTGATTATTCAGATGGTTCTAGACCAATAATAGATCTAGACGATTGGAGTCGAATGGATCTTACCTTTTTCCAAAGAGAATGGTAATTAAATAAAATTCCTCTGCTTTTTTTATTTTTACTATATTTAGTTTAAAAAATGACATTTTTTACAAAAAACTTTAAATACTTAATGTTATATATAAATAACATAATGTTAGTGATAAATAATAATAAGTTGAAAATAACGAATATTTTGTTATTGATAAATAATAAAAAGTTATTACTAACTAATATTAATAATGGAGGAAAAAAATATGAAAGATAAATTAGAAATAATATTAGGCATTGGAATAGCAGTTGCTGTACTAGTTACACTCTATTTTTATTTAGCTAATGCTGGAGACATTGAACTAAATGAAATTTTCCCGATAGGAATTACATTGATATTAGTACTATCTGCAGTATATATTCTTTGGGACAGGATAAAAAACGTTAATAGAGGGTTGCCTGCACAAGATGAAAGATTGAAATTAATTAACTATAAGGCCTGTTCTTATGGATTTATAGCATGTATTTGGAGTGCAGTTGGTGCACCACTATTATCAGGCATTTTATTTGACTATGAAATTCCGGGAAATTATGTAACAGCAATTGTGGTGTTATTTGGAGGATTAGCATTCATTATATCTTTTCTTATCTTAGCTTGGAAAGGGGAGTAATGATGAAAACACGAATTAAAGAATTACGTGCCAGATACGATTTAACCCAAGAAGATCTTGCTAAAAAAGTTGGAGTGAGAAGAGAAACAATATTATTCATAGAAAAAGGCAAATACAATCCCTCTTTAAAATTGGCCCATGATATAGCAGAAGTTTTAAAAACCACAATAGACGAATTGTTCATATTTGAATAGAATTTTGATTCGGGGAGGAAGGAGGGGGGAAAAATATGAAGAAAAGACTCAAAATTTTTCCCTTCCTCACCACTTTAAACTCTTTTTCTACAATTATTTAAAATTTATTGGTAATTTTACCACAATGATAAAATTACATTGTTTGTTAAAAAATTCATATTTATTTTTTTATATACTAATACAAAATATTTTTTGATTGAATTATCTTATCCTTTTAGGTAGTATATTTATATACTATGTCGACTATTCAAATTTATAAGGGGGACATTTAGAAATGAAATTAAAAATTATTGCAATATTAATATCTATGCTGTTGATAATAGGTTCATCCTTTCAAGTAATAGCTCATTTAAGTGAAATTAATGTTAATAACTCTTTTGCAAATACATGGACTGTAGATAATGAAGGTGATGGGGATTTTACATCTATACAAGAAGCAATTGACAATAGTAGTGTTCTAGATGGAGATACAATCGAAGTATATAGTGGTACATATAATGAAGATGTTGATGTATATAAAGAATTGATTTTGGAGGGTATTGATAATGAATTACCGCCCAACGGTACTGATACAGGTATGCCCATAATAGATAGTAATGGGCAAGATAATGTCATTACAATTAGTAAATTTATTGATGAGAGAATCGATAATGTAGAAGTTAGTGGATTTATTATCCAGAATAGTGGAATGGGAAATTCAGGAATTCTAATTGATTATGCACGTAATATTAAGATAAATGACAATATTTTACAAATGAATTATTTTGGGGTATCTATTGAACGTGTAGATACTGTTCTTGTTGGCAGTAATGATATAATCGAAAATAATATAGGAATTTCAATAGAAAATTCAGATAATAATGATTTTATTGATAATTTTATTGATAACAATACTGAATATGGTATTCGTCTTGAAAGAACTCAAACAACAGATATTTCACAAAATACAATATCCAATACTGGTGATATTGGAGTATATTTATTGAGATCTAGTGGAAATGAAATAACATCAAATGATTTTATAAATAATAACAACCAAGCAACATTTTTGAACTGTTTTAACTATTGGAGAGGAAACTCATGGGATGACAATAATTTCCCATTTATTATATATATCATTTGGGGCTCTTTTAGACTGTTTCCAGATATACCTTGGTTAGTTATCCCAATACCTCAAATCGACTGGAATCCAATATAAAATTTTTCCATTAATTTTTTAAAAATTTTAATAATTTATAACCTGAAAAAAATCAGTGGAAAAAATGAATGATGAAAAAGGAGTAATTACTGTCAAGTTTCAGGAAAAAAATGTTGGAGATTTTTACAACAGATGGTCTTCAGAATTAATGAAACGATGGAAGGCGATGGAAGAAACTTCAGCATTACATTATGGATTTCATACTTTAAAAACCAAATCTATGAAACAATCATTTTTGAATATGAATGACTATGTGGCAAAATTACTGAATATAAATGAAGTAAAGAACCAACAAATACTTGATGCAGGATGTGGGATTGGTGGAACTTCAATATATTTCTCAAAAATGTATCCAAATTTAGCATTTACAGGAATTACAATTTCATCACATCAAATATCAATGGCCCAAGAATTATCAAAAAAAATGAATATTTCAAACGCGAGATTTGAATTTTATAATTATCTAAACACTGGCTTTTCAGATAATCAATTTGATAAAATATTTGCATTAGAGTCATTTAGTTATTGTACAAATTACAAAAAATTTATTGACGAAATGTACAGAATTTTAAAACCTGGAGGAACTCTTGCAGTTGTAGATGCTTTCCGGACTCCAAGAAAAATAGGAAATATGATGAAAAAAACATATAATTGTTTTTCAACTGCATATGGAAATGCTGTTTTAACTAGAATTGATGAGTATAAAAAATATTTAAATGAAAAAGGATTTGAAAATATATTAGTTGAAAATATAACTTGGAATGTTGCGCCTTCTGTCTTCTTATGGTCATTTCCAGCAATCTCAAACTATGTTTCCAAAAAAATAAAAGTTAATAAATCATCGGAAAACAGTAAGAATAATGATAAAAATCAATATGATAAATATGGTAATTTATTTGCTTTCATTGTAGGTGCTTGTGGAATTATTAAATATTATGGAACTTCTGCAATAAAGAAGAAGTAATTTTTTTTTATTGAAGTTAATTTTTTAAACATGTATATTTATACACAATCTGAGGCTGAGGGAGAATCATAACATGGAAAAAAAGAAAAAAGACATTAATGAAAAAGTTGACGAAGTTTTAAAGAATTATAAAGTTAAAGAAAAAATAGATAATTTTGCATTAAAAAAAGCACTTTCGATTGCAACCATTGGGATTATTCTTATAAGCATGATTTCTCTGTACCAAACAGGTTGGATAAAAGATATCGATGGTGATGGAGTATTTGATAATATTGATGATTTTCCTGAAGATCCATATGAATCCATAGATTCTGATGGAGATGGTGTTGGGGATATTACAGACGAATTCCCAAACGATTCCTCTCAAATCACTGATTTAGATTCTGATGGTTATGGAGATAATCTGTATGGAAATTACCCCGATAGATTTCCTGACGATCCGTCTGAATGGATGGATTCTGATGATGATGGAATTGGAGATAATGCAGATATTTATGACTTAGGCAATGGAGCAATGAAAATTACAATCACAAAATATGAAGGAGATGAATTTGAGAATAACGCAAAAAATGTTGATCCTTTTTTTATAATTAAATTCTGGTATTTAAATAATATTGACGATGATTTCGTTTTTTACAAAGAACAAAATAGTACTGTTTTTAAAAATGAACAAGAATTATTAAATCCATTTTCAGCTACATTTGATGTTGCAGATAACATTTACTCTGCTAAAATTAAAATCGATTCAAAGAATTATAATTCAAAAAACCACAATGAATCAATTGATATTAATGGAGGATCAATTTCTAATTTCTCTATAGTAGACTATTTTTACCCTAAAAATAATCCAAATCCCAAATGGAACATTGTTAATGGAAACTTAGATGAAATAGATGAATATGATGCAATTGTTCACTATAAAATAGAGATAGTAGGAATCTGATTTAATTTTTTATGTCTTATAACCATCCATCTTGTACATAACTAAACCCGATAGCATTTTAGGTAAGAAATATGTTGATTTCTGTGGCATATGTTCATTTGCATCTGCTACAGCTTTTAATTCCTCTATCTTAGTTGCATTCATAAAAAATGAAAAATCAAATTTATTTTCATTAACAAGTTTTATAGCTTCATCATTAACCCGAGTATATTTTACATGATCCTCAATATTTTTTTCATTGACACCAAGTATCTTCTCCAAAATAATTTTATGTAGGATAGACACATCTAATGTTCTCCAGGTAGCTGATCGATCACCTGCTAATTTATCCATAATTTTTTCTTCTTTTAGTGTTAAAATATAGTATTTATTTTTATGATATAAGGCAAATTTATGCTGGCTATCAGTTTTTATAGATTTCATTATAAAGTTTCCAATTGATGAATAATCAGTATTTTGATTTTCAATTTCTTTTTCTTCAATAAAGAAATAATTTTTTAATTTATCAATAAAATTATTAAAATTTAGATTCGACATTTTTATTAATCTATGAGTGGGCAGAATACTAAGACCTTCATCAAAAATATTTGCTAGAATAACCATTCTATAGTTCCAAGAGGCTGATTTATTTTTATTACCAGTTTTTTTGTTTATTTCATTTGCATAGTTTATTGCAGTTTGATATCTATGGTGACCATCAGCAATAAACAGAATCTTATCTTTTAATTTAGAGGAAATATAAGAAATTATTTTTTCATCATCTATTTTCCATAATTTGTGATTAAAGCCATCATATCCTTTTACATCAACTATTGGCTCATCTAAATTTTCATCTATTTTTTCTCTTAATCTGTCATTTTCATCAATAAATAATAATTGAATCGGTTCTAAGTTTGCCTTACAAGCTTTGAGTAAATTCAACCTATCTGCTTTTGGTTTTGAGAGGGTTCGCTCATGAGCCTTAACCATTTTATAATCTGGATCTAATTGTAGGAGTGCAAAAAATCCATTCATAATTTTTTTATTTCCATTTTGATTATATTCAATCTTATATGGAAATATTGATTCTTTTGATGTTTCAACCAAAATTGATTCTTGTTGCCAGTTTTCAAATAAATCTTTCGACCTAGTATATCTATTATTTTTTTCATCGTCATCTGGGAATATTTTACCAAGAATTAACTTAACAAAGTTATTTTGATGTTTTTCATACAATTCATTCTGAAGTTCTTCAGTAATTATATCATAAGGAGGTGACATTACTTTTTGCAAATCTTTTATTTTTTCCTTATTGTAGACTAATCCTTTAAATGGGGAAATATTTACCATTTTTCTGATGCCTCCCAATTTGAAAGGGGTATAATATAACCTTTTAAAAATGTTGTTTAAGATAATATTTAATAATAGAATCTGTTTTGAATAATAAAGAATTATTAAAAATATACATCAGACCTATGAAGTGGGTTTGAAATGAAACATATTAAAATCATTGGTGCAGGACCATCAGGTCTTTGCGCTGCAATTAATTTGGTAAAAGCAGGATACAATGTTGATGTTTTTGAAAAGAGAAATGATTCTGGTAGACGTTTTAAGGGGGATTTAGAAGGTTTTGAAAATTGGTCATCAAAAAATGATGTAATCGAGGAAATAAAATCTTTTAATATTAAGTTGAATTTTGGATGTTTTCCATTTAAATCATTTCATATAACTGATGGGAATACAGTCCTTAACAGCTCCTTTAAAAAACCTATTTTTTATCTTGTTAAAAGAGGTCCTATAGAACAAAGTTTAGATCAAGGTCTAAAAAATCAAGCTTTAAATCAAGGAGTAAAAATTAATTTTAATTCAACTATTAATAGAGAAAAAGCTGATATTATAGCAACTGGTGTTGAAGGGATTAAACCAACTGGAATTGCAAAAGGAATAACATTTGATACAGAATCAGAAAATATTGCTGTTGCGATTTTAAACAAAAAAACATCAAATCGAGGATATTCATATTTGCTAATTAATAATGGTCATGGAACCATTTGTACAGTAAATTTTCAAACACCTAATTTAAATATTAATTTATATTTAAAAAATACTTTAGAGTTAATAAAAAAAATATTTGATGTAGAAATCAGAAACAGAAAAAATGCTGGTGGGATCGGATGCTTTCAAATTCATCCTCGACTTGTTATAGATAATAAATTAATTGTTGGTGAAGCTGCAGGATTACAAGACTTATTATGGGGATTTGGAATGAGATATGCATTAACATCAGGTTTTCTTGCATCTAAAAGTATCATAGAAAATGTTGATTATCGGGAATTAATAACTAATGAACTGTCTGGAAAAATAAATTCATCAATCTTCAATAGGTTTTTAGTTGATATAATTGGAAATCGTATAAATAAATATTTGATTTGGCGTGCAAAAAGGAATAATAACTGGTTAAATCTTTTGTATTTAGGTTATAATCCATCTATTATGTCAAAATTCAGCTTGCCAATTGCACGATGGTTTCTGCAACAAAAATACCATACTTTATGGGATAAATAATAAAAACTTTTAAGAAACTTTTTTAGTTCAATAGATAAAATGAAACAGGCAGATGTACTAGATTTGGCAAAAAAAACAATTAACAGATTTCGTTTATGTAATAGTTGTTTAGGTCGATTATTTAGAGAGATTGAAAAGGATAGTTCAAACTATGAAAAAGGGGAATTACTATTAAATTTATTAAAATCAAATAAGAATATTAAACCTAATACTTGTTGGTTATGCGAGGGATTAGTTAGTGAAATTAATCATTTTACAAATCTTATATTTAATACATTAAAAGATTATGAGTTTAATACCTTTTTAATTGGTTCCAAAATCGATGATGATATTATAAACAGACAAAAAGAAATTGATGAATTTTTAAATAAAGAAAATACAGAATCCATTAAAACAGAATTAAATAGAGAAATTGGTAAAATCCTTGAGAGCAGACTAAATAAAAATGTTGACTTTTTAAATCCGGATATTATGGCGGTTATTGATACTGCTTATGATGTTGTAAATCTTCAAATTAAATCACTATTTATATATGGCCGATATAAAAAATTAAAAAGAGGAATACCTCAGACAAAATGGTATTGTAAACTTTGTAATGGAATTGGATGTAGAGCTTGTAATTATAAAGGTAAATTATATGAGGAAAGTGTAGAGGAATATGTTTCCATCGAAGCATTGAAGTTAACTGGAGGAACTGACGAATCCTTTCACGGTAGTGGCAGAGAGGACATTGATGTTTTAATGATAGGAAATGGAAGACCTTTTGTTTTAGAGATAAAAAATCCAAAAATTCGTAATTTTGATTTACAACTCTATAAGAATCTTACTAATAAAAATGCCAAAGAGATAGTTGAAATTGATAATTTAAAAATTTCTAACGAGCAAGAAATTGTTAGAATCAAAAATTCAAAATTTAATAAAATTTATAGAATAACTATCGAATGTGAAAAATGTCTAAATAAAGAAAAACTTAAAGAAGTAGCCCTTTTATTACGAGATAATACAATAGAGCAATTTACACCTAGTAGAGTATCACATCGGCGAGCAAAAAAAATTAGAGAGAGAAAGATATATAACTGCGATATAGAATCTATAGAGGGAAATATTGCAAAAATAATAGTTGAAACCGAATCAGGTACGTATGTCAAAGAATTGATTTCCGGTGATAATGGAAGGACAAAACCAAATCTAAGTGAAATGCTGGAAGTTCCCTGCATAGTAAAAGAACTTGAGGTAATTGAAATCAAGGGGGAATAAATATATGGTAAAGAGATCAAAAGGAATTAGAAGTAAAAGTAGACACATACTACAAAAAAAACCAAGGGATCGTGGAATTTCATCCATTACTAGAGCAATACAAGAATTTGATATAGGAGACTCAGTTAATATTACTCTGGATCCATCTATTCATAAAGGAATGCCACATCATAGATTTCATGGTTATACTGGAAAGATAGAAGGAAAACAGGGAGAAGCATATTTAGTTGGAGTAAATGATGGTAAAAAACACAAAACGTTAATAGTTAAACCCGAACATTTAGGGAGAGTTAATAAATGAGCGAAGAGGAAAATGGTAGACTTGTTTCCCTTACAGAAGTAAAGAATATTCTTAAAAAGGTTGAAAAAGAAAGAAAGGAACTAATTTATGAACAAAGAATAGCTCTTGACCATGCTCAAAAATTTTCAGCACTTCCTGTTAAAAAAATTAATGAATTGATAGATGAATTGCTAAAATTAGATTTTATTAAAGGTATTCATGCGTTTAAATTAGCTGATATTTTACCAACAACTGAGGATGAGGTAAAAGCAATTTTTGCAAAAGAGAGATTTACACCTAGCGAAGGTGACATAAAAAATATTTTAAATATTATTGGAAAACACTACGTTAAATAAAGGTGGGGGGTTAAGATTGGAGGACTATGTATATATTTTAGATTATTTACCAAATGGTAGGGCAGATATACCTCCGTTTAAGAGAAAGCCCATAGTTTATGCCATTGGTGAAAACCAGTTCACTATTCTTGAATTAATACCAAAACCAAATGTTGCAGTTGAAATTGGGGAAAGGATATACGTTGGAAAAGATCCGGTAAAACGTAAAAAAATTGAAAAAATAAAAGGCAGAGTTAATTATGATGATTTAACAGCGACCGCACACGGAGAATTTCCCTATATTATTATTGATATTGTACACAATCAAGAAAATAGATTTATAAAATTTTTTAATGAAGCATCAGCAATTTCTACTCGATTTCATGTTCTTGAACTTCTACCAGGTCTTGGGAAAAAAATGATGCATGAAATACTTGATGAACGTAAGAAAAAATTATTTACAAGTTTTGAAGAAATGCAAGAACGAATTGATTTTCTTAGATCCCCAGATAAACTAATAGCTAAAAGAATAGAATTGGAACTTACCGATCCAACCCAAAAATATCGTATTTTTACTCGCCCTCCATTAAGCAAAAGTCATCATTTTTGATATAATGGGTATTAAAAAAATTGGACAAAATTTTTTGATTGATAAGTCCGTTGCTGAAAGAGAAATCAAATATGCCATGATCAACAAGAACGATACAGTACTTGAAATAGGTCCTGGTAATGGAATTTTAACAAAAATAATTGCTGATAAAGCAAAACATGTTATAGCAGTTGAAATTGATAAAAAATTGGTTGAAAACCTTAAAAAAATCATTCCCAAAAATGTTACTTTAATAACCGCAGACATACTTGAATTAGATTTATTTAAAATAATTCCTTTTAATAAAGTGGTTGCTAATCTTCCTTTTCAAATTTCATCACCTATAACCTTTAAATTATTAGATTATCCTTTTTCTAAAGCCGTTTTAATATACCAGAAGGAATTTGCAGAGAGACTGGTTGCAAAACATGATTCAAAAAATTATTCTAGATTATCTGTTGGTGTACACTATAAATCAAATTGTAAAATATTAGAAACTGTTCCAAAAAATTGTTTTAACCCTATTCCAAAAGTAGATTCCTGTGTTGTAGAGATTATTCCTAGAAAAAAACCTCCGTTTGATTTATTAAATGAGGATTATTTTTATCTTATTCTGAAATTATTATTCAACCAAAGACGTAAAAAGATACGAAATATTTTAAAGATAAATAATAGTGAATTTAAAAACATCCCTTATCTAAATAACCGAGTAGAACAACTTTCTCCAATTCAGATTGGTGAACTTTGTAATTTCTTGTATAAAATTAATTTTAAATCTTGATTTTTTTAGTAATAAATAAATCTAATAAATATTAGGATTTTTAGCTTGATGACACAATTACAAAATGACTATTTATGGGATTATTTTTAAATATGAAAACTTTCAAAGTATATCAATTATAGCAGTGAAGAGATGTAAAAATGCATAAAAGAATAATGGTAGTAGATGATGACCCGGATATACTAATTTCATTAAGAGTCTTTTTAGAACGCCAAGGTTTTGAGGTTCTCACAGTAGATAGTGGAGAGGATTGTATTGAAGAATTAAAAAGAGGATTCAAAGGAATTGTTTTAATGGATCTAGTAATGCCTTTTATGGACGGTTTAGATACTTTAAACGAAATTGTAAAAAAAGGATTAAATAAAGATAATATTTTTTCAATTATTACTGCTAATGGGGATCCGGATACTGATAAAATAAGGGAACTAGGACCTTATATTCATACATTAATTACAAAACCCTTTAACCTAGAACAATTAATTTTGGATTTGAATGGTATTAACTAATAATTTTTTTATTACATAAATAATGCAATTATTTCACTAATCCAATCGAATACTCCAACAAAATCTAATCCTATAAGTATTACAAAAAAAACAATAATAATAATTAGCACTTTAATTGCAAATTTAATTAATTTCCATGCTAAAAATATGATAACTATTATGATTAAAAAAAAGGCCCACAATGGGATTGAAAATCCAAATAAATCCATCTATCTCTCATTTATCATATAATTTTCAAATAATTAAATATTATTAAAAAAACCAATTTTAGATTTATTGACAAAAAATTAGATATTTAAAAATTAATTTATCCCAAATCTTCTAAAACCTAAATTATATTGCAATTTTTGTGTATGTTAAAAATGAATTCATAAAACCAAATTCTTTGGAATTAAGAGAATATCAGATAAATATTGCAAAATCTGCAAGTGATACTAGTACATTAGTGGTTATTCCAACAGGGCTTGGTAAAACCGTAATTGCTTTATTTTGCATTATCAAGGAGTTAAATAAGAAAAATAATAAGATATTATTTTTAGCTCCAACAAAACCATTGGTAAATCAACATGCTCAATTTTTAAAAAAATTTATCAAAAGTGAAGATGTTATTGATTTGTTTACTGGGGAGATATCTCCAGAAAAAAGAAAGGAAATTTGGGGCAATAGTAGAATAATTATATCAACCCCCCAAGTTATTGAAAATGATTTAATCTCTAGAAGAATAGATCTAAAAGATGTTTCATTAATTGTCTATGATGAAGTTCATCGTGCGGTAGGTAATTATTCATATGTCTTTATAGCTGAAATGTATTCAAAGCAAAATGATAATCCATTATCATTAGGTATGACTGCATCTCCAGGAAACGATATTTCAAAAATACTTGAAGTATGTAAAAATCTTGAAATAAAAAATATTGAAATCAGAACAAAATATGACAAAGATGTTAAACCTTATGTTTATGATTTAAAGATTGAATGGAAAGAAGTAAATCTTCCAATAGAATTTTCCCAGACACTACAATTGTTAAGAAAATCAATGTCTGATCGGCTTAAGATTTTAAAAGAAATTGGAGTAATTGAGAGTTCTTCGGTTTCTCTGATAAATAGAAAAAAATTATTAGAGGTACAACATAAGATTCAAACGGAATTAAGATCTAGTCATAATCCACAAAAGATATTATTTAAAGCAGCCTCAGTTCAAAATGCAGCTTTAAAATTATACCATGCTATAGAACTGATGGAAACCCAAGGGGTAAATGCCTTAAGAAATTATTTTCAAAGAATGGGTCATGAGGCAATATCAAAAGGAGGTAGTAAAGCATCAAGAGATTTATTAAAAGACAACAATGTTTTGGATGCTATTGCCTATGCAAAATCCATTGAAATTGAACATCCCAAAATCCCTGAAATTGTCAAAATTGTAAAAAAACAAATTGAAAATAAAAAAGACTCAAATATTATAGTTTTTACCCACTATAGGGATACCTCGATTTATGTTTTACAACAATTATCAAAAATTGAAAATGTCAGGCCTGTTCGTTTTATCGGGCAGGCTGGAAAGGGAGAAGACAAGGGACTAACTCAAAAGGAACAAATAGAAATAATCGAAAAATTCAAAGAAAGAAAATTTAATGTTTTAATTGCCACTTCTGTTGCTGAAGAAGGTCTAGACATACCTTCTACAGATTTAGTTGTATTTTTTGAACCTGTTCCTTCAGAAATTAGGTCTATACAACGTCGCGGTCGAACAGGTCGAAAAATGCCAGGTAAAGTTATTATTTTAATTACTAAAGGAACCTCTGATGTTGGATACTACTGGTCATCACGAAAAAAAGAAAGGAATATGCGTTATGAACTTGAATTGTTGCGATCTTCTTTATCAAAACAAATTAAAGATGCAAAATCATTTTATGAAAATATTGAAAAAACCAATGGACAGAGGAAACTTGATGAATATTCTGTAAAAGAAAAAATCAAAATTATAATTGATACTAGAGAATATCGTTCAAATGTAACTAGATATCTTTCAAATAAGGAAATTGAAATTGAATCAAAGCAATTAGATGTTGGAGATTATATTGTTTCTTCAAGAATTGGTATAGAAAGAAAAAAAGTTGAAGATTATCTAAATACCTTGATTGAGAAAAAATTATTTTTACAATTAAGAAAATTAAGAGATGCCTATTCAAGACCAGTATTAATTTTAGAAGGTGAAGGATTGCTCAAAAAAAGAAATATAAGCCATAATGCAATTTTTGGAAGTCTAGTCTCAACAATTGTAGATTATGGAATTCCAATAATTACTACCAAATCTCCTCAGGAAACTGCAGATTTATTATTTATTATGGCTAATAGAGAACAAAAACAAGGTAACAAAGCAGTATCGATAAGAGGAGAAAAATGGTCTATGTCAACTCCAGAGCAGCAACAATTTATTATTGAAGGTCTTCCAAATATTTCAGCTGTTTTAGCGAAAAGGCTTCTTCAAAGTTTCGGAAGTGTAAAAGCAATTTTTAATGCCACTGAAGAAGAATTATGTGAAGTTCATGGAATTGGCAAAAATATTGCAGCAGAAATTGTTAAATTACTAAATGATGAATATTCCAAAAAATGACATACCAAATATTTTTATTACCCATTGTAATTAACCTCCTCTCATAATGAGTGCAGAAATGGTGATATCTATGTCAGCAGATGATAAAATTGCACAAGTTTGTGATGGATTAAGTGCTATTAGCGAAGATAATTCTATTCCAAGAAATATCAGAAGGGGAGCTGAAGAAATTAAGCAAATATTAAATAAAGAAAATGATCCAATTGATCTTAGAGTTGCTTCAGCTACTTCGCGATTAGATGAATTGGCAAACGATCCAAACATTCCTTTACACGGAAGAACATTAATATGGAATATTATGAGCCGTTTAGAGGAGTTGGCTTAAATAATTATTGGAAATAAGTATTATATATTATTCATAAAATTCTAATTAGAGGGAGATATTTATTTATGATAAGAATTGGACCTGCAGGTATACCTTTATCTTGTAAAGGACGTACCAATAAAGATGGGATTATCTATACCCATAGAGACCTTGATTTGAATGCTATCGAGATACAGTTTGTAAGAGGTCTTTATGTAATGTCTGAGGAAGAAGCGACTATTATAAGAGATTATTCATCAGAAAATGATATTGAAGTTCATACTCATGCCCCTTATTATATTAACCTCGCAGGTGAAGATGAAGAGGTATCCATGAGTTTTGATAAAATTTTAAAATCAGCACAAATGGCAGCAAATATTGGTGCAAAATCTGTAATCATTCATCCTGGCTTTTATGGTGATAAAACAGAGAAAAAAACTATGAAAATGGTTATTAAAAATTCCAAGAAATTAACAAGTTTAATTAAAAAAGAAAAATTAAACATTGACATTGGAATAGAAACCATGGGAAAACAAAAGGTTTTTGGAACACTGGATGAAGTAATAGAGGTTTGTAAAACTGTTAAAGGTATTTTTCCAGCAATTGATTTAGCTCACATTCATGCAAGGGGCAATGGATGTCTTAAAGAAAGAAAAGACTATGAAGAATTATTTGAAAAATTAAAACCACTAAAGTTGAAAAATTATTTAATTCATATAACTGGGGTATTGTATGAAGATGGAAATGAACTATATCATCTACCAATTAAAAAAGGAGATATGCCAATAGCTCCATTAATAGAGATAATACTTGATAATAATTATAATGTGACTTTAATTTCTGAATCTCCACTTCTTGAACATGATGCAGTATATATCAGACTTCAAGTGGAAAAAGCAATAATGAAAAGAACTGGTAAAGAGGAAGCATATTATAAAGATCTTTCAGAAGTAGTATGAAAGAAGAAATGTATAGACAATCATTAGATTATATACAATTTAAGGTTAAAGATATTTTAAAAGATATCGGCAAAAAAAATATTGATAAGGTTGTATCTGCTTTTTTTAAAGCAAAACGTGTATTTGTATACGGTGCAGGAAGATCTGGACTAGTATCTAAAGCATTTGCTATTAGATTAGTACACCTGGGTTTCCAAACGTTTGTAATCGGAGAAACGATTGGAGCACCTGTTAAAAAAGATGATTTAGTTTTTATAATATCAGGTTCAGGTGAAACTATTCCAGCAGTTATGACTGCCGAAATTGCTAAAAATATTGGTGCAAAATTAATTGTTGTAACCGGATATAAAAATTCATCTATTGCTAAATTTGCTGACATACCAATCTATCTTTCAGCAGATTGTAACGATATTGAAAGAAAACAACTTGCGCCACTTGGTACTCTATTTGAGGCAAGTGCATGGATTTTACTTGATAGCATCATAGCAGAATTAATGATGCATAAAGGAGAAACTGAAAGTTCAATGCGCTCTAGACATGCAACTTTAGAATGATTTTTTTTATTTAGGGGCAAGATTTTTAAAACATTCCTCCATGTAAGGGCTGAAAATCAGCCAAGGTGATCATAGTGGCCAAATCCTCCAGATATACTCGTCAACCAATTGTCAGTGTTCTTGGTCATGTAGATCATGGAAAGACAACCCTCTTAGACTACATAAGGGGTAGTTCTGTTGCAGCTAGAGAATCTGGAGCAATTACACAGCATATTGGGGCAACTGAAGTTCCAATAGATGTTATTTATGAAGTTTGCGGGAAGCTCCTAGGTGGAAAGAAATTTTCTGTTCCAGGTTTATTGTTTATAGATACTCCTGGCCATCATGCTTTTACTAACTTAAGAGCACGAGGTGGTTCACTTGCAGATATTGCTGTTTTAATCGTAGATATTATGGAAGGATTTAGACCTCAAACACATGAATCAATTAATATTTTAAAACAATACAAAACACCGTTTATTGTTGCTGCAAATAAAATCGATAAAATATCTAGTTGGAAAAAAAGTGATGATGTTGCACAAAAAAGAATTGAAGACCAACCTATTAAAACTAAAAATTTGTTTGAAGAAGAACTTTACAAATTAATTGGTAGTATTTATGATAAAGGCTTTGAATCAGATTTGTATTTTAAAATTAAGGATTTTAGAAAATCTATTCCGATCGTTCCCATATCCTCAAAAACAGGTGAAGGAATTCCAGAAATTTTAATGATTCTTGTTGGTCTAGCACAACGTTTTTTTGAGGAAAAATTATCCATAGAAAGTGGTCCTGGAAAAGGTACAGTATTGGAAGTTAAAGAGGATGTGGGTTTAGGTACAACGGCTGATACAATAATTTACAGTGGAACGGTAAATAAAGAGGACACCATTGTTTTTGGGACAAAGACAGAACCATTAGTTACAACAATTAAGGCTTTACTTAAACCAAAACCTCTAGATGAAATTCGTGACCCACGAGAAAGATTTGACAGTGTTAAAGAGGTTCATGCTGCTTGTGGAATAAAAATATCTGCATCTAACCTTGATGATGTTGTTCCAGGTGCACCTTTAAGAGTTGTAGAGGAAAATTTAGAAGAAATAATTAAAGAGATTAAAAATCAATCCAAAATTAACATTAAATTAGACAAAGATGGAATTACTTTAAAAGCAGATACAATAGGTTCCCTAGAAGCGTTGGTAAAAGAATCTAGAGACAAAGGAATCAATATAAGGAAAGCTGAAATAGGTAATGTTTCAAAAAGAGACATTGTTGATGTTGAGGCAATTGTCAATCCACTTGATAAGGTTATTTTCTCTTTTAATGTTAAAATCTTACCCGAAGCAAAAGAAGAACTATCAAGCACTGATGTCACAATATTCAATGAAAATGTAATCTATACAATAATGGAAAATTACGACAATTGGATCGAAAAGAAAAAATCAGAATTAGATAAACAACGAAGAGAAGATTTTATCCATCCGGGCATGGTAAAATTTCTACCAGAGTATGTATTCAGATTAAGTCATCCAGCAATTATTGGGGTTAGAGTTTTAACTGGAAGAATTAAAGACGATATGAGATTAATGAGGGAAGATGGAAAGACTATTGGAATTATAAAAGGCATTCAGTCTGAAAATAAATCTATAAAGGAAGCAATGCAGGGTCAGGAAGTTGCAATATCAATTGATGGTGTGACTGTAGGTCGTCAAATTAAAAGAGGAGACATCTTATATACTGAAATCCCAGAGGGCGATGTAAAGAAACTAAAAGAAATGGATGTTCTAAACACAGATGAAAAGGATTTATTAAATAAAATAATTGAAATTAAAAGAAAAAACAATAAATTTTGGGGAATGTAAAAAATTTTTCACAACATAACCATAATATATAACATCAAAATATCGGGTAACAGAAATGATCTCTATTAAAAATATTAAAGAAGCTGAATTAAAAGCTCAAAATTCAATTGAAAAAGCAGAAAAACAAGCAGAAAAAATAATCGAAAAAGCAGAAAAAAAATCTTTACAGGAAAAACAAAGGATAATTGAAGAGGCGCAGAAAAAGGTTAATACATCACTTAAAGAAGCAAAAAAAGAAGCAGTTAAAGAGATTGAAAAAATTAAGAAAAATACTGAAGAAGAAATATCAAAAATAAAAAAAACAACCGATAAAGAAATATCAAAAGCCGTTGATGTTATTGTGAAAGAGGTACAAAAGGGGGAGTAAAAAATCTTATTTCCAGCTAATATGAAAAAAGTTTCACTATTGATTCATCAAGATTATTTAGATAATACAATTAAAGAACTTCATAAAGCTGGAATTGTTGAGATCATCAATGTCTCAAAGGAAAATCCAAATATCTTGCAGGATGCTGAACAACCAGATATTGATCCTGATGCAGCAACATGTGCAAATTATGAACTTAGAATAACAAGATTGATTGATATACTTAAAAAAACTAAAAAAGGTCAAAAGGGATTAAAAGCAATAATAAATCCTCCAAAATCTGAAAAAATAATAATGCATGAAAGATCAATCGATGAAATTTTTTCCTATTCAGAAAGCATCCTTCATGAAATTGAAGAAAATATTCTTGATTTTGAAAATAAGTTGAATCTTATTAATGAGCAAATTACTAGTTTAGATAATAAAATTGAACAAATTTCATATCTTTCAGATTTCAGTTTAGATTTATCAGACATTGGTGAATCTTCATATTTAGTTGTATACGCAGGAAAAACAAAAGATTTAGCTGAGATAAAAAAAGAAATTGACTCAATAGAATTAGTAAAATTATATTCAAAGCAGTTTGGTAGTGGCAAAAAAATTGAATGGGCTGTTGTATTAATTGCTCATATATCTGTAAAAGGGAAAATTGAAAAAATAATTAGGGAAAAAATAACGATATTTGACCTAAAAGGAATTTCTGGAATTCCTAAAGATGCATTAAAAAATTTTAAGAATGAGAAAATTAAATTAAATAACGATAAAAAACAAATTAAAAATGAACTTAAAAAATACTCATCAGCTCATCTTAATGATTTATTAGCAACTCGGGAGGAAATAAATCTTGAGAGAAATCGAAAAGAAATTATTAGAGAATTTGCTAAAACTAAAAGTACTTTCATTGTAAATGGATGGGTTCTAGAAAAAAATGAAGAACAATTAAAAAAGTTAGTTACAGATATAACTGAAGAGAATGTTATATTTAGTTCAAAAACTCCATCTACAAACCCGGATAATCCTCCAATTTATTACGAAACACCAAAGTGGGCATCATCTTTTCGCACATTTTTAGAATTATTTGCAACACCAAGATACAATGAATTAAATCCTACTGTTTTTATGGGCATTTTTTTCATTATCTTTTTTGGATTCATGTTAGGTGATGCAGGTTATGGTTTAATTTTACTTATTTTATCTCTTGTAGGTTATTTTAAGTTTGGTAAACATAGTGGCATGCTTAAAACCTGGTCATTTTTAGGGATAATGTTAGGTATTACTACCACGATTATTGGTTTTTTAATGAATAGTTTTTTTGGTGATTTTATACCAAGATTTTTTGGTACTTCATTGTATAGTGCAACAATTTTAGGAATAAATCTGCCATTAGAACCACTCGAAGACCCACTTACTATCTTGGCTATCGCGCTAGTTTTTGGAATTATTCATCTTAATCTTGGTATTATTCTTGGAATTGTTCAATCATTTCATAGACGTGAGTATAAATCTTTAATAACCAAACATTTTGCTTGGATTCCAATGCAAATTGGAGGAGGATTATTGGTTGGTAACTTTATCATGGGATGGACTGTAGAAGGTATTTTGTTTTACACAGCAGCTGCCTTAACATTGGTTGGTATAATACTTCTATTCATAAACGCCGGACCAATAGGATTCTTTGATATCACTGGATATGTTGGCGATTGGCTTTCTTATGCTAGATTACTTGCATTAGGTCTTGCAACTGGTGGAATGGCTCTTGCATTTAATGTTGTTTCAGAATTAATAGGAGGTATGATTCCAGTTGTAGGTGTTATTATTATGTCAATAATCCTTATCTTTTCCCATCTAGTTAATTTAGGACTCCAAGCTCTGGGAGCTGGAGTGCATTCTCTTAGGCTTCAATATGTTGAATTTTTCAACAGATTTTATGAAGGGGGTGGAAGAAAATTTTCACCTTTTAAGTTAAAAAGAAAATATACAATATTAGAAGAAAAAAATGATTAAAAATATGGAGGCAAATAAAATGAATAAAAGGAAAAAAGCAGCAATATTGGCACTATTTATGGTAATAATGTTTTCATTATTTACCGGAATTGCTAGTGCTCAAGAAGAAGGCGAAGAAGACCACACACCATTAGTTATTTTGGGATGTGCATTGGCAATAGGAATTGCAGGAATAGCATCAGCAATTGGTCTTGCACTTGCTGGTTCTTCTGCAGTTGCAGTAACTGCCGAAAAACCAAATTTATTTGGTAAACTTCTTGTTTTACAAGTACTTCCAATGACGCAGTCTGTTTATGGTCTGTTAACTGCAATTTTACTAATGATGGGTGTTGGAATTTTAGGAGGTACTCCTTCAGCTACAATGTTACAGGGAATGGGCGCCCTTTGGATAGGACTAGCAGTTGGTTTAACTGGATTGTCTGCAATAAACCAAGGTATGGTTGCATCATCTTCCATTAGTGCCGTTGGTAGAAACCCCGATGTAGCAGCTAGAGGTATTATATTTACTGTTATGCCAGAAACTATTGCAATATTTGGACTACTTGTTGGTATTCTATTGATGACAGGATTAGGCCTTTTATAGTTGGAAAAAACATGACCGCAGAAAAGATCATTGAGAAAATAAATAAAGATTCGGAAAAAGAAGTTGCTCAGATATTAAATGATGCAAAAAAGCAAGCAAATAGTATTTTAAACAATGCTAAAAAGGATGCAAATTCTGAAGCAAAAAAGATAATTTCAGAAGGTAAAAAACAAGAGGAAAATCTACGAAAGATTCTATTATCAAAAGCAAATCAAGAATTAAAAAGAGATGTAATGAATGCTCGTGAACATATAATTGAAGAATGCTTCACTAAAGCACACCATGAGTTATCTATTCTTAAAGGCAAAAAATATGAAGAAGTTATTGAAAGATTAGTAAAAAATGGTTGTGCAAAAATTGAAGGAAAATGTAACATTCTTTCATCAAGAAAAATTGACAGGGAAATTGCAAAAAAATTAGGATTGGAAGTAATCGGGCGAGTTGAAACTGCTGGTGGAGTTGTTATTAAGTCAAGTGATAATAAAATTACTTTAGATTACACATTTGATGGGATTCTAAAGCATAAAAAAGATGAAATTAGAAGAAAGGTAGGAAAGCTGCTTTTTTCTTAATTAGGTGAAAATTGTGTTGGAAGAAATACTAAATCCATATAGTCCTTTCTTCTGGATTTTAGTAATATCTATTATTTTATTAGTTGTTATAATAATGTCTAGACCTTTCTCAACTTATATAAAATTTGTATATCCTAATGCAAAATTTGAAGCAATAGGCAATCCATTTATTCACGAAAAGGAATTAAATAATATTGTAGAAGCCAAAGATCTTTTATCATTTAAAGAATCACTTAATGGAATGAAAGATTATGAAATAATTGGTGAAGATACCTATTCTATCCAGAAATCTCTTGATGATAATTTTTTAAATACCATTAAAATGATGCGTAAAGATAGTTCAAAAAAATTATATGACTTTTTTGAGACTTATCTAGAAAAAGTAGATTTATATCTTATTAAAAATGAAGTAAAGAAAATTGTTCTTGACATTCCCCATTCCAATAACGTAGATTATGCAATTTTAACAAGAACAAAACAGATATTAAGTGAAATAAAGGAAAGCGAAAAAGAAAAATTATTGGATCTTCTTCAAAAATATGATTATAATAAAGATATTTTAAATTCGATATCCAAAGAAAAACCTGATGTTTTAGAAATTGATATGGTCTTTGATAGATATATTATTAATAAACTCAAACATGTCAAAGTGCCTTATAAGTGTGAACAAACAAAACAGAGTTATTTAAACTATATAATCGATATTGCAAATATAAAAAATATTTTAAGAGCTAAAAATTTAGATTATAATAAAGATTCATGTATAACTTTATTTCTTGGAGAAGGTCAAGAAATTGCTGAGTGGAAATTTAATGAACTTGTAGAATTAGAAAAACCATCTCAGATTATATCATCTCTGGAGGGTACATCATATTTTAATATTTTAAAAGATGCAATTGAAGATTATAACAAAGAAGGATCTGTTCAAGTATTTGAACTTTCATTAGATGGATATTTTCTCAAAATTGTAAAAGATGTTTCCATACAAAATTATCTAAATCTTGGCCCCACAATCCGTTATTTGGCATCAAAAGAAATTGAAATAAGAAATCTTAAAATCATAACAAAGGGAATTGGAGAAAAAATACAATCAAAAATCATTAAAAATTATCTAATAAAAGAGGTAGCACAATGAAAATTGCTGCCTTATGTGATAAAGATACTGCAGTTGGTTTAAGACTAGCAGGGGTGCATGAAATATTAATTTCAGAAGGAAATCCAATAAAATTCTTTGATCAAATAGTTGAAAAAAATGATATTGGAATTTTATTTATTACTGAAAAAATAACAAAAGATATTTCGAAATATTTAAAAGAATTTAGACTTCAAAATGAAACTCCAATTATAATTGAAATACCTGATAAAACAGGTCATGTTGAAGATCATATAGATTTTGTTTCATTGTTAATAAAAAAAGCAGTTGGTATAGATGTTAGTAAAAAATAAAAATCTTAAGGAGGACTATTGAATGGCAGAGATTAAGGGTAAAATTGTCAAAATTTCGGGTCCTGTAATTGAAGCTAATGGCATGCGTGGTTCAAAAATGTATGATGTTGTAAGAGTCGGTGAAGAAAATCTCATCGGCGAGATTATACGTTTAAACCAAGACATAGCAACAATTCAGGTTTATGAAGATACTAATGGATTAAAACCTGGCGAGGTTGTAATATCCACTCAAGAACCATTATCAGTTGAGCTTGGACCGGGTCTGATTTCAAACATTTACGATGGTATCCAAAGACCTCTTCCAGCTATCAATAAAGAAACTGGCGATTTTATATCTAGGGGGGTTGAAGCAAATGCTCTAGATAGAAAAAAGAAATGGCATTTTAAACCAACTGCCAAAGCTGGTGAAAAGATTCTGGGCTGCGATGTATTAGGAGAAGTTCAGGAATCATCTATTATTTTACATAAAGTAATGGTTCCTCCAAATATCCATGGTAGATTATTATCTCTTGTAAAAGAAGGAGATTATACAATAGAAGAAGATATTGCAGTAGTATCAACTGATAAAGCGGATGTAAAGCTTCAAATGTATCAACGTTGGCCCGTTAGAAAAGAGCGTCCTGTATCTGTAAAATATGATCCATCACTACCAATGATAACTGGTCAGCGTGTAATCGATACTTTCTTTCCTGTTGCAAAAGGGGGAACAGCAGCAATTCCAGGAGGATTTGGAACTGGAAAAACGGTAATGTTACATCAACTTGCTAAATGGAGTGATGCAAAGGTCGTAGTTTATGTTGGTTGTGGAGAACGTGGAAATGAAATGACAGATGTTTTACGTGAATTTCCTGAACTTATAGATCCAACAACTGGTGAACCATTGATGAACAGAACTGTTCTAATTGCAAATACATCTAACATGCCAGTTGCTGCAAGAGATGCAAGTGTATATACTGGAATTACTATTGCAGAATATTATCGTGATATGGGCTATGATGTGGCTCTTATGGCTGATAGTACATCCCGTTGGGCAGAAGCCATGAGAGAAATTTCTGGTCGTCTTGAAGAAATGCCCGGAGAAGAAGGCTATCCTGCATATCTTGCATCCAGGCTTGCTGAATTTTACGAAAGAGCAGGCAGAGTGAAACTATTAGGTTCTAAAAATAGAGAAGGATCTGTTTCTGTTATGGGGGCAGTATCTCCTCCGGGAGGAGATTTTTCAGAACCTGTTGCACAGAACACATTACGAATTGTAAAGGTATTTTGGGCATTGGATGCAGACCTGGCTGACAGAAGACATTTTCCATCAATTAATTGGCTGAAATCATATTCACTTTATATGCAGGAAGTTAGTGACTGGTGGGCAGATAATGTAGGAAAAGAATGGTTTAAATTATGTAGTCGTGCAATGGCCTTACTACAGAAGGAATCAGAGCTTCAGGAGATTGTTAAATTAGTAGGTCCAGATGCATTGCCCCCCCGTGAAAGAGGTCTTTTAGAAAGTGCAAGAATGATTAGAGAAAATTATCTCCAACAAAGTGCATTTCATGAAGTCGATACATATTGTCCAGGTAAAAAACAATATGAGATGCTCCGACTTATGCTCAAATTTTCAGATTTAATTCAAGAAGCTATTTCAAAGAATGTCCATATTGATGACATTGTATCTATCAAATCAAAGGAAACTTTAGCAAGATCTGGGAAGGTTCCTAATAAAGAGTTTGATAAGCAGTTTAAAAAACTTGAGCAAGACATTGAAAAGGACATTGAAAAATTAATTAAGGAGAGAAATAAATGAAAAACAAGGACATAGAATATACAACAGTTACGGAAGTTGCAGGCCCCTTGATGATTGTCGACAGTATCAAAGATGTAGCCTATAACGAGGTTGTAAAAATCAGAACCTCATCAGGCGAAGAAAGAACTGGACAGGTCTTAGAAGCTTATGAGCGAAAAGCAGTTGTTCAGGTTTTTGAAGGTACTCGTGGACTTGATACAAAGTATACTTCGGCTAGATTTATTGGTGAAACAATGAAATTAGGGGTGTCTAAAGAAATGGTTGGTAGAGTTTTTGATGGAACAGGAAATCCACTTGACAATGCCCCTCCAATAATTCCTGACGATAGAAGAGACATTAATGGCGAACCAATTAATCCTTGTGCTAGAGAATATCCTAGAGAATTCATTCAAACTGGAATATCTACTATTGATGGGTTAAATACTTTAGTTAGGGGGCAAAAGTTACCAATTTTTTCTGGTGCAGGTTTACCACATAATGAAATTGCTGCTCAAATTGCACGACAAGCAAAGGTGTTAGGCAAGGAGGAAAAATTTGCTGTTGTTTTTTGCGCAATGGGAATAACTAGTGAAGAATCAAATTTATTTGTTAAAGACTTTGAAAATACAGGTGCACTTGAAAGAACTGTTATGTTTCTAAATTTAGCAGATGATCCAACTATTGAACGTATAATCCTTCCTAGAATGGCACTTACCTGTGCAGAATATCTTGCATTTGATTTAGGAATGCATGTTCTTGTTATTCTCACCGATATGACCAATTATGCAGAAGCTTTAAGAGAGATTGCAGCTGCTAGAGAAGAAGTTCCCGGACGAAGAGGATATCCAGGTTATATGTATACCGACTTTGCAATGAGTTATGAACGTGCTGGAAGAATAAAAGGAAAAAAAGGAACAATTACTCAAATACCGATGCTTACAATGCCAGATGATGATATTACTCATCCAATTCCAGATCTAACTGGTTATATTACAGAAGGGCAAATTGTTCTAGAGCGAGGACTTCATAAAAAAGCAATCTATCCTCCTATTGCTGTTTTACCATGTTTATCTAGATTAATGGATAGGGGAATCGGAAAAGATAGAACCCGGGAGGATCATGCAGATGTATCAAATCAGTTGTATGCTGCTTATGCTGAAGGTTGTGATCTAAGAGACTTGGTTGCTATTGTTGGTGAGGATGCTCTTTCAGATAGAGATCGTAGTTTCTTAAAATTTGCAGATGAATTTGAAAATAAATTTGTATCTCAAGACAAAAATGAAGATAGAACAATTGGGCAAACACTCACTATTGCATGGGATTTATTATCATTATTACCTGTATCTGAATTAAAAAAGATTGATGAAAAATATATCGAGAAATATCTTCCAAAAATAAGCAAAGAGAAATAAAATGGCTGAGCAAATACTAGAAGGAGTAAATCCAACTCGAATGGAACTTCTTGAAATTAGAAAGAAATTATCACTAGCTGAAAAGGGACATAAATTATTGGAAGAAAAGCGAGATGCTTTAGTAGAAAAATTTTTTGAAATAATTGATAAAAGAAATGAATTGAGAAAAGGTATTAGAGATGATTTTGGAAATGCATTTCTTTCATTGATTCAAGCACAAATGATTCTTGGTGAAAGCAAAGTGGAAAATGCTTCATATCTTTCAACTGATATTGGTGAAATATCACTTGAAAATGATAATATCATGGGAGTGCGAATTCCAAAATTAAATCAAGATAATATTTCAACGTCAACAAAACCATTGTATGGTTTTACCGAAACCTGTTCTAAACTTGATGATGCACAGAAAAAATTTAATGAATTAATTACTAAATTATTAGATTTAGCAGAGATTGAAAGTGGTATTAAATCATTATCTGTAGAAATTGAAAAAACAAAAAGAAGGGTTCATGTTTTAGAAAATAACTTAATTCCAAAGCTATTTGCTACAATTAAATACATTGAAATGCAACTTGAGGAACGTGAACGTGAAGATTTTTTCCGTCGAAAAAGAATAAAAGCACTGATGGAATCAAAAAGATAATATTCATGTCTATAGAAGAAGACCCCGTTATTGGTAGGTTTTTTGATACACCTGAAAAAAAGGCTAGATGGATTGCCCGAATAAAAATTGCATATATTTTATGGATTATTTTTTTAATTATTGGAATTATATTTATAGCGATTTGGTATTTTATAAAATAAAAGAGGGGAAAGGATTATACTTCCTTTCCAATATCCCAAATTGCTTTAATAGCTAGTATACCCACTGCAGGGGCTACAAAAATCGACAGGCTCATTGATATACCCGATAACAATGCTCCAATGAAAGGCTCTAAAAACATCCAATAATCTGTGAATACACCGCCCATAACTACTAGCGCAATTCCAGCCATTAAAAAAGCTGGTACTTCTTTTGCAGTTATTGTTCCTTTTCCCATAAATGCAAGTACTCCAACAATACCACCTAAAACTGCCAGTAGCCATGCAACCCAACCTCCAACCTCTGTGCCAAAAAACGGATCAGCTGCAGAGGCAAGTGTATATGCTTGATATAGTCCAACAAGAAGTGCAATTATTATGCCTATCAGAAATGCCCAGCTTCCTAACTTTAGCATCGTATCTAATTCACTTTTTGCCATTTTATTTCCTTCTCCAATTTTCTTAAGATATATTTAAGTTTTTGAAATATTTGTTAATTTATAAATATTCCTATTATAACATTTGAAGAGATAATATAAAAGAAATTGTAACAATTATTCGCTTAACCACTGCTCATCAATACGATTATATCTTGCTATTTCCACAGGTTTAAACCACAAATTGATTTCAAATTCTGCAGTTTCTTTTCCATCCGAACCATGTACAATATTTCGTCCAATAAACTGGCCGTAATCTCCCCTTATAGTACCCATATCTGCCTCTTGAGGATTTGTTTTACCCATCATTCCTCTAACCATATTGATTGCATTATCTCCTTCCAATACCATAGCAACAACTGGAGAAGATGTAATATAATCAACAGTTGGTTGAAAAAAAGGTTTACCTTTATGTACACCATAGTGTTTTTCTGCTAATTCATTACTTACATCAACCAATTTCATTGCAACAATCTTTATTCCTTTTTTCTCAAAACGTGTTATTATTTCTCCTATTAATCCCCGTTGAACTGCATCAGGTTTTATCATTACAAATGTTCTTTCACTTTCCATGTACACACCTTTTTATTATGGCATATATAATTTATTTATAGAATTAACGCTTCAATATCCATAAATTGGCCTATAAAATAGAATGTAATACTGGTTAAATTAAACAAAATATGCGCAATAATTGAAGTGTTTAGATTTTTTGTTTTAATAACTGCATAACCAAATACAACTCCGAGAACGAAAGTCATAATCGCAGGATATATCTTTGCATAAGATAAATGTGCGATTCCAAATAAAAGACCTGTTGTTAAAATAGCAGTATCTTTTCCAGCAAGGGAATTAATTTTGTCAAGTAAAAAACCCCTAAAGAATATCTCCTCACCTATTGGTTGTATTATCAATAACACAAGAATAGATGGGAGAGAAAATATCATCTCAATATCAGGAATATTACTAGCTTCTGTGGCATCTACTCCAAAAGCTGTTAATAAGATACCTGCAACAAAAAAAATTCCAAATCCAACAATTACTATGATAATCGCCCATAAAATAGCTTCATTTATATTGTCAAATTTTAGTTTTATTCTTTCAAGTATTTGCTTGGAAGATAATTTATTAACTAAGGTATACCAAACCCATGGAACCCCAATAAAAATTAATATTACTAGTAAAAATATTTGAACGATCAAAGCAATAATCTCAAAAAGAAAATGCATTTCTTGAGGAATTGCTTCAGAAGGGACGGTTTGAAGAGAATAAAAAACACCAAAAAATGATAAAATCGGTATAATTGTTGTAACAATAAGAGCAATTATTAAACCTAATAATGCGAAAATATGAGCTGGTTTATTAATAGAAAAATCCATGAACCCTTACATTAAAACAGACTACATAAATTTTTTTAAGTTTAGTTAATATTTTCTAGATATATTTTTAAACTGGTAAATGTTACAACCATCTCAGGGTTAAGGGACACTATGAAAAATATTATTAAAAAAGAAGCTTTAGAGTGGTACAGTAACGTACAAGAACATAATAATGAATCTGTTGAGAATTTTGTTGATTTAGTTGTAAATAAAACGACAGAAGTACTTCTTGAAGAAATAAAAAAGCAATTCAAAGATGAGTTCTTAAGTGGTAATTTAAAACATAATTTTATTATTTCCCCTGACTATTATATTGAACTTAAATTGAAAGCTGTAAAGGAAAATTTTTCTAAAGATACTTCTTTGGAATTATCAGACGAAACCTATTAATTGTTACTATTCAATACTTATAATTAGATAGATATTCAGATAAAACTTTTAATATCTATTTTATTACACTCTTCAATCTAGGGCCCGTGGGGTAGCTTGGTCCATCCTTTTGGCTTTGGGAGCCAGAAACTCCAGTTCAAATCTGGGCGGGCCCACTATTTTAAAAAATAATTTAGTTAAAAGAAGTATAAAAAGAAAAAAATGGCGAGGGAATATTAAATATTGCCAATTATGTATTTTAATATTGGGAAATAATCGAGTAATTTTGTAAATATCCAATTAAAATTGTAAATAAATGCTTTGTTTTTTGGTATAACAATTGCCAAGGTTGCTTTTTCTCCCTCTGCACCGTGCTCATCAATGGCCCATGCTTCAATAACAAAATCATCTTTTTTATCCCAAGAATGAGTTAATTCTATTTCAGTACCTGATTCATATGGGCCAAAATTCTCAACTGTTTGACCATCGCCCCAAGTAATCCAATAAAATATATTGTCCCCATCGGGTTCATTTGCGACAAATTGAAACGTCAAATCTTCATTGACTTTACCTTCATTTGGACCAGTAATAGTAGGTTTATCTGGTGGATCATTTCCTATTATCACGGTAAATGGATCAGACCATTCCCCTACACCAAGTTCATCTCTTGCCCTAGCTCTTATTTGATATGAATTTTTCTCGGTCCAAGAATGACCAATGATAACTTCTTCTCCGGACTCATAAGGTCCACTCCAATCCTCAAAACTGCCATCATCCCACTCTATGTATAGCTCGATATCATCATCTTCGTAATCATTAGTTACAAATGTATATTGTAAATATTCATCAATATCTCCTTCTTCCGGACCTGATATTATAGGGGGATCTGGAGGTTGATCACCGATTCTTATAGAATGATGTGAAGGTGGTCCATCATCCCATATATCCATAGATTTTGCTGTTAAATTATACAATCCAACTTCATCATATTCATGACTTAGTATTACTTCTTCACCAGAGTCATAAGGTCCAATCCAATCCTGAATGGTTCCATCATCCCAATCAACCCATAACCATACTTCATCTTCTTCAGGATCATTGGTTATAAATGAAAAATCATATTCAACATGTGGGCTTCCTTCCTCGGGTCCTGTAATATCAGGTTTTGCTTGATCATTACCACCAGGGAATTTTATCATTTTAAATTCATCAATTTTTCCTTCATAAAAAGCAGTTGAGTCATTACTGTTTCTACCCATTTTAATTTCTGTAACTCCAGCATATGCATAATGGCAAATCCATTGGGTTTTTTCAGCTTCTAGTTCACCATCTACATAAATACTCATTGTAGGATTTGCAGAAACACCATTATAATAGATCTCTACCAAATACCATTCTCCATCATTAAAGCTATTTTCTGTGTAAATTGAATACCCACAATATTGAACATAAAAACTAAATTCAATTGAACCATTGGCATCTAAAAATATATCAATATTTGGGTATACACCATAATTGTTACTTAAACTGAAAATTGTACCTTTTTGAGTTGATGTGGTATTAAGATAAAATGAAAATATAACATCATCTGTTTTATTAAAACCTAAATGGTCATAATCATCAAAAGTTACATAATCATTTACTCCATCAAAATCTAATGAATAATTTGCTATTCCATCTGACCAATCCGCACCATATATTGTTCCATCATAGCTATGATCTGTTTCATCATGGGCTGTAACTCCATTACCTTCATCTAATTTCCAAAATGCGTGCACATAATCCTCATAAGGAGGAGTGGACAATTTATTAATTCCCAAATTAGTTTTGAAAGTTGTTTCATAATCATCCATATTTAAAGTGGACATTGCTGGAGAAAAACTAAGTAAAAATAACAAAACAATTATCCACCATATTATACCTTTGCTTAATGTCTTTCTTATCATATTATATCCCCAAATTATTTATTACTCATCTTCTTTATAAATATTTGCTTAACTATCGTTAATTTCATTCATAGATACAATCTTTGTCATTATTTATTATTTTTTCTATCATTTTTAATCATTTATGACAATGATTAATATATTTCATTCCTTAATTATAAATTATAAATAAAAATTTTGTTATTAATAATTACTAATAATTCATAATTAATTATAAATGATCATAATTTTGAATAATGCATTTTAATTTCAATTGAAAAAGTAATGACTATAGTTCAACTTCTTCAGGTCCAAGACTTAAGAACCCAGATGGGTCATCATAGTTATTAAATTCAGTTGATATTCTATCAGAACTAAAGGAAAGTCCATTTATTCTTATCTCATCTAGATAACAATTAAACCAATGATTTATCTCTTTGCTACCACCTTCGTGTTGTCTTGAACCACCCATAATAAAATCCCATGGGCTGTTGTACCATAAAACAGTTGGATGAAATCCTGTACCAGAATCACGTTTTACACCATCTACATAAAATGATCCTGATGAGGAATCTTCATCAAATGTGCATGAAACATAATACCATGAATTTATTGAAATAGGATAGGGACCTAGAATTTCAGCTTGTGGTCTATCGTCTCTTTCAAAGCGTGCACTTATATTATTTTCCCCCCACCATCTTATACCATAGGTTTTACCATCAGCATTACCCCAAATATCGTAACATGCTTTAGAAATAATAAAACCATTGTCAGGACTGTCTTCTATAGGTTTGAAGAATGCTTGAAGTGTGACACTACTTGGTTTCAAACTATCAGAGTCAGATACTGAAATATAATCGTCGATACCATCAAACATTACAGATTTTCCAATTTTTCCTTCCTTTAAATTTCCAGAATTCATAACACCATAAGATATACCCTTATTTTTATGTATGGTACTATCCAATACTTCCTCAGAAGGATCTTTATTTAAATGCCAAACAGCTCTGTAATCCGGAAACCAGACCTTTTCTGGAACCTGTTGATTATCACAGGTCGGATTTCCATAGTAAATATAAAAAAATGTTTCTCCTTCATCATAAATAATTGGAATATTCACCCATGCAACTAATTCGCCACTAAAACCATCATACTGTTCAATTTCATGATATAATTTTGTCGCAATTCCTGAACCATCCATGAAAAGGATATCGTCACCGTCATCTTGGGCCTTTTCCTTTAAATCTGAATCTTTGACACTAACTAAAACTGGAAAATGTAGGTGATTGCCATTAATCTTAGTATCATCTAATGTGATTTTTTTTCTATACGACCATCCTTCATTAAATGGGTTAAACGGTGGTTGTGCTTCAGTAACAAAATTAAACTGTTGGATGACTGTTTCCAATCCATCTGTAACTTCTATAGTCCAACTGTATTTCTTATCATTTTCTAAATTATTAATTGGAATACTATAAAATCCATTTTTTTTATTTTTTCCACTGCCTGAACCTACATCAGGATCGGTTGTTACCTCATAATCCATACTATCTCCATCTGGATCTTTTATCCTAAAACTTAGTTCTGATAGAGAAACAGAAACATCCCATTCATCATCTGATGGCTCTTCATCTGAAATAATTGGAGGTCGGTTTGGTGGCCAAGGTTCAATATTTTCTGCAGTGCAGGTTGTAAATAAGGAGTACCCAAAAAATCCATAAGCCATTACTGGTGGAAGAAAGACACTAAATCCAATTCCCCAGAAACCAAGAGCTGTGCCTTGCTGCATACCATCAGCAATAAAACCTTTGCCTGTGAGTAAACCACCACATGATGTATATCCATCATTTGCATTCCAATGTAAAAAAGCTCTTGGAATTGGTGTCATCAGAATTGGTATCAACCTTGGGAAAATTATAATAGGAAATTGCATTCCAGAACCGGTTGTTGCAAAGTTACAAAATGATGCAGTTCCTCTATTTCCCATTACTGGTAATACACCCAATTTGGGATTTATTGTATTAGATTCTGATGCAAAATAAGGTTTAATATCATTTAGACAAATATCAGTTGGCAATAATGAATATTGTTTAGCTAGTAGTAATATCTCCTCCTGTAGTTGTTCTATATATAAAGAATTTGTATTAGATGCAATTCCTAAAGCAAGATTGTTTATCTTTTTAAAAAATAAATCAATCTCTCCTTTTGAAAGTTCAACTTCTTTTTTTGAATTTTCACATAATCCAAAAGTTTGACATGTTAAAGAAATCGAATCTTCTTTTTCAAAATCATTAGTTATATTTGTATTTTTTTGAAGATTATCTTTTGATATTCCAATAATAACTGGAGAACTTGACGAAAAAAGAAATACAGCTACTATTAACAATATAATAAAATTCTTTAATTTAATTTTATTCAAAATAAATCCTCCTTCAAAAACCAATTGACTATCTATTATATAAAGGTTTGTCAAGAATTAGCACTGAACATATATTTTATATATCATAATAAAAACAAAAAAAGAGAAAAAAAAGAATTGTTTATAATTCCAATATAAGTCTTAATATTGGAAAGTGATTAAAACAATGTGATAAAAACGAAATAAGTTGATTACCAAATATTATCGGCTTGTTTTTAGGCATAGTAACTGTAAGCTGTCCTTCTGGACCCCATCCATAAGGATCTTTTGCTTTTGCAGTTATTGTATAAGTGTCTTGTTCAGACCAAGTATGTTTTAGAGTGATTTCATAACTACCACTATAAGGACCAACTAATCCACTGCTAGTATTATCTCCCCAATCTACCGTAACATATAGTTCATCACCATCAGAATCTGCCCCAGTTATTACATACTCATATTCTTTTCCAGCTTTTCCATTTGTTTCACCACTAATCCCAGGTGCATCCGGTAAAATATTATCTCGACCATACGTCCTGAAACACATATCCCAAGATGCATTTTCTGCAAATATTGGTTCAATTTCATCTTTGTTTACTAATTGAGGACTACTTTGATGAGAATCTATCGATTCATTTGTCCAAGTATTACCTTCATCAACAGATACCCATGCACATCCATTTACATATGATTCTGAGATGTTATTTGCACCCCAAGCATAATAATTATCAGTTATATTTTCAGTGATTGCAACAATATAATATGTTTTGCCTATTTCTAAAAATGTATCATCAAAATCAAAATCTACCCAGTCATATTCCTCGGTAGGTACTTCCTCTGGATTTACCTCAATTGCTGTAAGATCTGATTCAGTCAATTCTTCTCTAATAGAAATAACCAATGGTGATATTGCTGTTGAGTTTTTACCAACAAGTAATTCAACTCTATTTATTACATCAAGTGTCGGTATAAATGATTGAGCTACTTGTACATATATCGGTGGATTTTCAGGTACCGGAAAATTTCCAATAGGTATTGCTGCTTCAGTCATTGTTTCTTGAAATTGATCCATTTGTTCTTCAAAAAATGATGTTTGTTTTGATTGAGAAAATTCTTTGTTTTGTATACCACCTACTCCAATTCCGCTTAGAATCAGAGATACTAATACTATCAATATTAATATTTTCTTCATATTTTTTCCTCCTTTACTATTCTTATTAGCATTTTGGTATATAAACTCTACTATTTTTAATGTAATTTGTGTTATCCCGAAATTACTTCCTTCGAGTAAATAATGTAATCGAATTTGATTACATGAGGAAGCTGAATCAAAAGAAGATTCGATGGATAGTAAGAGAAATGGAAAAGGGGAAACGATCAGTGTATAGGATAGCAAGAATCCAAGGG
>Ga0180433_10001497_pt1 | contig 38833 bp, 50 predicted proteins | sample SS_ome_8_FD_132980 | JGI IMG/M metagenome (GOLD analysis project Ga0180433, IMG submission 132980) | Hypersaline lake sediment archaeal communities from the Salton Sea, California, USA - SS_1_D_1 metaG | ecosystem: Environmental > Aquatic > Non-marine Saline and Alkaline > Hypersaline >... | reverse complement strand
TTAAAGAAAGGGTTAAACACATTTCAAAACGTATAGATAATTCACCCACCGAGTTTGACAGAGAAAAACTTAAGGAACGGTTAGGGGCTCTAAGCAACGGTATAGCCGTATTAAATGTTGGCGCTGCGTCAGAAACTGAATTGAGAGAAAGAAAATTGAGGGTTGAAGATGCCGTTAATGCTACTAAAGCTGCAGTGGAGGAAGGAATTGTTCCGGGTGGTGGTGTTGCTCTATTAAACTCCAGAAAAGTTATTGAGGATAGTCAAGACATAGGGCATAAGATTGTGTTCAACGCTTTGAGGTATCCTATAACTAAGATTTTAAAAAACGCTGGGCTAGATGCAGGAGAAATTATAGCGGGATTAAAAGAGAAGAACCAAGGGTATAACGTAGTTACTATGCAATATGAAGACATGATAAAGACGGGAATAATTGATCCATCAAAGGTTATTAGGTCAGCTCTACAAAACGCAGTATCGGTCGCTATCATGATTTTAACAACAGATTGTCTAATTGTAGAAACTAAAGAGGAAAAGGAGAAAAAACCGAGTATCCCTAGATATCCGGGTCCTGTAAAATGATAGAATTTTCAGTAATTATATTTATATTTGTTTTGACTGGATTTATGTTGGGTGTTTATTCGCAATCACCTGATAAAATTACTAGCCAGCTTAGAAGGATAAAACGTAAGATAAACAAGGATAGGATAGGGGCTGTTCAGAACCTATCACCACGAGATCAAAACTTAAAGGGTTCTATTTTAGAAGAAGAAGAAAAAGAAATGGAAAGGGTGTTAGACGATGTTTTGTAAGGGGTGCAATAAAGACCACGAGAGCATGAGCTGGAAGTTTATGGATGATGGGTGGTATTGTGCAAAGTATCACAGACCATGTAAGACTGAGTTCATACCTGAAAGGGTTAAGGATGACAGGATGGAGTATTTCAACTCTGTAGTCCAACCGTTTAGGGGTGGTGAGTTGTCAAAAGAGTATGTAGATTTGCATGGTACAGAGGGTATAAATGCCACAGAAAAAGAGGCAAAAAAGGCTAAAAATGTGTGGGGTGATCTATCTGGTTGGCATACAAGGAAAAAATCAAAATGAAAAAAGAAGAATTTAAAATACCTCAAATATTAGCAAAAGATCAAATTCAGCAATTCACTGTAGTTAAGATGAGAGAAGAAACACTGATGAGCATATGCCGTACGGAGATTATTCTCGAGGTTTTGGGAGAAAAACGCAGTAGTGGTAATAATCACAGTAATTTGGAGTTAGTAAATACTATAAATAATACAGAAGCAAAGCTAGTAGAATTAGAGGGAGACCTAAAAATACTTGACCGTAAATTAAAGGATTTTGGAATTTAATATAATGTTATCTGAATCTATAATAAATGAAATGGAAAAAAGAGAGGGAGAAAAAACGTCTAACTTTCTTAGTAGGCAGCAGATGGCTAAAAATGTCATTAGAAAAATAAACGCATTAGAAGTACATTTAGGACACCTCTTATCTGATAAGGAATATACTGGTAGAGTAGGGGATAGTATTAAAATTTGAATAAAGTTTTTTTGAATATATAATAAATACTTGATGGACTTAAAAAAATTAAAAGTTAATCCTAGCAATCCCAGACAAATAAAAGAAAAAGACTTTGAAAAATTAAAGAAGTCTGTCGGGTCGTTTACTAAAATGCTTGAGGTACGTCCTATTGCTTATGACGATGATGGTGTCATATGGGGTGGAAACATGAGGTATGAGGCTTTAAAGGCATTGGATATTGAACTGAAGCCTGAATATTTTAAGGAATTAAAAGGCTATACGTTAGAGGAAAAGAAAGAGTTTGCTATAAGAGATAACGTAGAATTTGGAGAGTGGGATGATGATGTGCTTGCTAACGAGTGGGGTGATTTACCTTTGGATGAGTGGGGAATTGATACGGCTGGGTGGAAGTCAGATGAGGTTATAGAGGACGAAGCACCCCCATTACCCGAGGAACCTAAAAGCAAACTAGGGGAGGTGTACGAACTAGGCAGACATCGTTTAATGTGTGGTGATAGTACAAAGATAGAAGATGTTGAAAAGCTAATGAACGGACAGAAAGCGGATATGGTGTTTACTGACCCGCCTTATAATCTGAAATATACAGGGACGGGAGACAGGCGGAAGGGTGCGTATAAGAAGTATTGGGATGTTTTTAAATATGACGATGTCACAGACGATGAGTTTGAAAAGTTCCTAGATATTTACAATCAAAATATCAAATGTGTGATCAAAGATGTTTGTAGTATATATGAGTGGATAGATTGGAGGCAGTTCCCCCGTCTTTTTAAAGCTATGTCTAAATATTTTCATGTAGACCAGGTTATCGTGTGGGATAAGACGTTTATAAAGTTAGGAGGTAACTATAGAAATCAACACGAGCTTTTAGCGTTTGGGTACAATGAGGATATAAATGATAGTAAGGTTCCCTATATTTCTTTATCAGACCAATGCATATATGCTAAGAACAATAAAAAGGTGGCAAAGTGGTATGGTGGGCGTAAGGAGAGCAACATTTGGTACAAAATTACGGATGCTTCTTTTAACTATGTTCATCCGACACAAAAGCCTGTAGAACTAGCATTTAGAGCTATAAGGAATAGTTCGGAGAGGGTGGACACAGTATTAGACCTATTCGGTGGTAGTGGTTCAACACTAATAGCATGTGAACAACTAGATAGAACCTGTTACATGATGGAACTAGACCCTAAGTATTGTGATGTTATAAGGGAGAGATATAGTAATTTTGTTAAACAATAATAATCAAAATGGCTGGTAACGAGAATAGTGGGTTTGCAACACATCCACAAAACATAAACACAAAAGGTAGACCACCATTAGGGCAATCCATGACCGAACTCATGCGTGAGTTTTTAGATGGTGTTGAGGAAGGACAAAAGGTAACCCGCAAGCAACAGTTGATTAGAAAGATAGCACTGTTAGCATATAAGGACGGCGACCTAAACGCTATTAAAATGATTTGGAACTATATCGATGGAATGCCCAACCAAAAAACAGAAATTACAGGAGAAGGGGGCGGATCCCTTGAGATTTCTTTTGTGAGAAAAGATGACGAAGAGGGTTAGTGTTAATTGGGAACCGCAACCAAGGCAATTGACTTGTTTGAAAGCCTGCGGTTTAGATTTTCCTTTTACTGGTAACAAACCTAAAAAAGCTGTAGCCGATATTATTGGTTACGGTGGGGCTGCTGGTGGTGGTAAAACTGATACAATGGTAGGTGGAGCTTTAGTTGCTGCTTTGGCGTATCCCGGAATAAATATAGGAGCGTTCAGACGTAAGTTTCCTCAGTTGCAGGGTTTGGGTGGGTTCATAGAGAGAAGCAAACAAATAATACCCAAAGAGTTAGCTATATATCATGAAACTAAACACAGATGGACATTTATCAACGGCTCTAAGATAGATTTCTGTCATTGTCAAAACCCGCCGGATGTTCAGAACTATCAATCCCAACAGTTTGACATACTGATGTTAGATGAAACCACACAGTTTGAGGAAGGCATGGTTAAGTTTCTTTTGACTAGGAACAGAGCCACGGTTAAACACGACACATTTGCACCTTTTAGCCTGTTTGCTACTAACCCCGGTAATATAGGACATGCGTATTTCAAAAAAGAGTTTGTTGATATAGGAGAGCCGGAGAAAGTACAGGAATTTATAAATGAGACGGGGGTTAAAGAGAGCCATATTTTTATACCAGCTAAACTAAAAGATAATGTTATCCTAGAGGAAAGAGACCCCGGATACAGGGACAGGTTAAGCCCTAACGAAAAGATAAGGCGTAGATTGCTAGAAGGTGACTGGGACGTTTTTGAAGGTCAAGTTTTTGACGAATTCAGACGGGAAAAGCATGTTGTGTCTCCTGTTATCCCTAAGTTCAAGTTTCCTCATTTCCTATGGATTGACTGGGGTTACTCTGGTAGAGAGGCGGATCAAGGAGCTTTTGCTGCGTTGTCCGGTGCTTTAGTTAAAACAAAGTTTGAGGATCAAGTCTTTAATAGGGTTATTGTGTATAAAGAGTGGTACGGTAAGAAAAAGAACCCCGACGAGTGGGCGGATATAATATATAAATCTAGGTCAGTTCCTAAGTTTAGAGAGTGTGTGGCAGACTCCTCAATGTTTAATCCCCAAAGTGATGGTTCTACCCCTATTATTAAGCTTATGGGTACTAGGTGGAGAGAGCTTAACGGGGGTAGAAGTTGGGTAACCTATAAGAGAGGAACTAAAAACAGAATAGGTCGGGTGGCAACGCTGCACAACTGGTTATCTATTGCCCCCGATGGTTTGCCTTACATGTTAATAACAGAGAGTTGTCAACACCTTGTAAGAACTATACCCTTGATGATATATGATGAATATAACGTTGAGGATGTAGATACTCAAGGAGAAGATCATCTATACGATGCCTTGACTTACGGTCTTTCCGCTATAAGGTTTATACCTTCAACAATAGGTGGGGTTTCCCCAAGAACTCCAGAAAAGAAAGTATTACCAGAGATTATAGATAAATTAGATTTGAGGGAATTTGAGAAGAAATCTATAGTAAATAAGGATTGGAGAGCGGTATAGTGATTGTGATACACTATTGCTAATGAGGGAGCCTATACACAATAAAGAGATATCACCTAAAACTGGTAGGTACGTAGCAAAGAAAAGAGTTTACACTGTATGGTTGGTATCATCTTCAGACGATAGGTGGAAGATATATCATTGTCCCGACTGCAGAAACCCAGTGGCTCAGTATAAGGGTGATTTAGTAGCGGAAGTTCCCGGAGAGACAGCTAAACCTTATCCCGTGATGATACAGTGTAAAAACCCTAATTGTGGTAGAAAGATATTGTTTAATGGGGTTGTGTCACAACCATAGTAATGTGCTAGAATAATACAAAGGATATTTAGTCCACCCGTAGAGGTGGATATTTTTTTATGGAAGAATTTTTTGGCGAGAATACTTTTCAAGTAGAACCAACAGTTACAGACTTCGAGGGCTTAGTGAGTGAAACTGATCCTTTAAAACTAGAGCTTAAAGACAGTGACATTGTGGACGTTGTAGATACTTTAATCAAAGACTCCCGCAAGTTTTTCATTAATAAGGGCTTATATGAGAGAAGAGCCAAAAACGAAGAGTATTACCTAGGAAAACAAACAGCTAGATTGGAAGAGGAAAATCAGCTAAAAAAATATAGTGCTAGATACCAAGACAATATAATATTTGAATCCGCTGGAACTTTAAAGGCTGTAGCTGTTTCCCGTGTTCCAGACCTGTTGGTTATACCATCAGACGAAAGCGAAGAGAGCGAGAAAGTTTCTAAAGAATTAACCGAGGTTATCAACAATAGGTTGAGAAAGAGGGAAAATAGAGAGGTTTTAGGCAAAGCTTTTAAGCACAGACCAATATATTTTACAGGTATTATCAAGGCTAGGTGGGACTCCGAAAGGGGCAAGTTGGGAGACTACGTTTTTGAAAACATCCACCCCGATAATATAGACGTTGACCACACTGCTACATCTAATAACCCAGACGATATGCTTTGGATAGCCCACCACTACGATTTAACGATAAAAGAAATTTTAATGCGCTGGCCTTCTAAAAAAAATGCGTTGTTTGATGAACTAAAGTGGGAGAAAGATCAGACTGTAAGTGAGAAGAAGATGGCAAGCAAGTTGAGAATATCCGAGGTTTGGTTTACTTGGTATAAAAAAGAGGGTGAAGAGTGGGTAAGGCTTGAGGGTGTGGTGTGGAAATACAAGAGGTTGGTTTTAGATAAGGTTAAGAACCCGTACTGGGATTGGGAAGGAGACACAATTCTTTTTAAATATGACGTAGAAACAGGAAAAAAGGTAAAAGCAGAGGAAACAGACTTGAGGAACGCCTTTTTGTTTGGTGACACTGGCTTGGGATTAGACCAACAAGAGATTTTTTATAACTATTTTAGCAACCCCAAGAAACCATTTATATTTATGGGATACGAACAGTTAGGAAAACAGCCGTATGATGAGACTTCCAGAATTGAGCAAGGTATTTATCTGCAAGACAACATTAACATAAGAGGTAGACAAATAACTGATATGGCTAACTCGGCAAAGGGTAAGAGTGTTTTTTCTACAGAGTCGGGTCTTAACGCAGCGGATGTTGAAGAGATTGACATGGGAAACCCGGACCAAGATATATTGGTAGATGGTGAGTTGAACAAGGTATATTCATTTATTCCCGGTGTCTCTCCCAATGCCGCATTGTTTCAAGATCAAATACAAAACAGAGAGAGGTTATTTTCAAAACTTGGTACTAACGCAGCTTTAAGGGGCGTTAGGGAAGGACCAGACCCAGCCACTAAAACCCAGCTATTTAAAGAATCAGATTTCACAAGGATTGACGACGAGGTAGAGGACACAATAAACCACGCCGCAGAGCAAATGGCGGGATGGGCTATGCAGTTTATAAGGTTGTTTTACACTGAAGACCACCTAGAAAGAATTACGGGTAATGACTCAAGCGTGACTTTTCAATCTATAAACAGAGACTTAGTTGAGGATGGCATGTTGGTTGAGGTTTCAGCTTCTAGTGTGGACAAGTTACGTCGTAAGAGAGAGGCGTTTGAATTAGCAGGTATAAACATGATCGATCCTGTTCAGTTTTACAAGGACATTGAGGCTAGCGACCCAGAGGGTAGAGCCGAGAAATTGATATTGTTCCAAACCCAACCAGCCCTATATTTTCAAAAGTTTGTTGAAGGTAGAGAGACTACCGAGGAGCAGGTGGGTGCTTTAGGTCAAATGCCTACAACAACCCCACAGTCACCAGAAGTTTCTGCAGTTGAGCGTGCTACCTCTGAGCCAACGGGAGGTATGGTATAATTTAGTTATGCCTTATTCGATTAAGAAAAAAGGTGATAGTTATACAGTAGTTAACAAGAACACTGGTAAGGTAGTGGCAGGCAACAAAACAAAGTTAAATAAGAATAGAGCTATGTCTGCTATGAAAGCACGTTATAGTGCTGAAAAGCAATAAGTAATTATGACAGAAGAAAAAAAGCAGGATTTACCTGAAGAAAAAAAAGAAGAATTTATTGACGAAACTAACAATGAAGCTATTAAGGAATTTCTTAAAAAAGATGGTGTCGTTGAAAAAGAGCCAGAGCCAGACAAAGAAGAAGAACCCAAAAAAGAAGAAGTAGAAACTATAGTCCCAAAAGACCCAGAACCAAAAGAACCAGAAATCCCACTCGAAGATGTGGTGGAAGAAGTTAAAAATAAAACTAGAGAAGAATATAAAGAAGAAATACTCAAATCATTAAACATTACCAAAGAAGATAAAAAAGACGCAGAAGACGCTGGTTTTAAATTTCCATGGGAAAAACGGGGAGAGGATAGACCTGCAACTTGGAAAGAACAATCTGAAGGTACTTATGAATATTTAAAATTTAAAGAAGCAGAAGAGGCTAAAATTAAACAGGAGTCTGATAGAAAATCTGCAGAAGATAATGAGAAAAGGTTGGAGTCTCTTAACAAGGAATGGGACAGTCAAATAGATTATTTACGCAAAGAAGGTCATATTCCAGATGTTTCTCCCATAATAAAAGAAAAACTAAGTAAAGGGGAGTCCTTGTCAGAAGAAGATAAAAAAGACCCCGGTATCGTTGCTTCTGCTGAAATATTTGAAACCATGTACAAGGTTTCGGGGGATAGAGAGAAGAAGGGGTTATCTCCAATATCCGATGTTATTCACATTTACAATAGATTTTATAAAAAGAACAAGCCAGCAGGTTCAACAGCACCTGTTTCTGGCGGTAAAAAACCAATAGAGGTAGAAGGAGAAGAAGTACCCTACGAAAGACTGCACAAATCATCCTTTGAAGATTTAGTGGGTTGAAATTTTACCCATTTTATGCTTATATATAAGGGATAGGTATTTAACCTCGCTTAACGGCGGGGTTTTTTTTGTCTATCTTAACTATTATTTAATTAAGTTTTTAGAAAGGAAAAAACTATGGCAGGTACACCAAGTATAACGCCAGACGGCATTAGTCCCGGAGCTAGAGTTAGAGCTACTACGGAGCGTAATCTATACAGAAAAGTTGTAGACAACGTTTTAGAAAGTAGAACATATGCTTCTAGGTTAATGGGTATGGGTAAACCTTTTAGAGGTAAAACCGCAGATATTCCTATTAAAGTTGTCGATTCTGGTTTGGGTGAGTTTTTCGCAGGATTAGAAACTTTATCCTCAGCTGCTTCAGATACATTGATCGAATTATCATATGCAAGAACTGCATTTGCACAGCCAGTTGTTTCAGTGATGCTCGAGTCTTTTGCAAACGATGGACCAGAACAGTCCGTTGATTTAGACCTCTACAAATTAGAAGAGGCGGTAATGGAAGCAGTACAAAGTTTAGGAGAAGCTGTTTATGATGGTACTTCTGCAACAAACAAACCTTTAGGTTTGGAGTCTCATGTTGATGATGGAACTACTGCAGGTACAATAGGTGGTCAGTCAAGAACAACCTATTCAGTATTGAATGGTACTGTTACTGCTTCGGGTGGGACTTTAACCTTAGCTAAACTAGCTACGTTAGAGTCAGCTATTTCAGCAGCAGGTATTGCTTCAGAATACCCAACGTTGCATCTTACAACCAAAACTGTTTGGGATTTGTATGAAAGGTTATTGCAACCTAACGTTAGGGCTGAATATGCAAGTGTTGGGTTTCCGGCATTAAGTTTAAGAGGTAACTCTTTATCTCGTAGTAGAGTTGATTTAAAGGGGGCAGCTGGTTTTACAGCGTTGTCCTATAGAGGTATTTCTGTTATTGCAGACGACGCCGCAACGTCTGGTGCGTGGTACGCATTGAATGAAAGATATTTAGAATGGAGAGGTAGTACGTCAGTTCCAGCAAAGTATCGTGGGCAGTTAGAGAAAGTTTCTTTAGCTACGAATAGAGCAACTGAGGGTGTTGGGGCAGAACAATCTGTTCCTTCAGACGCTGGTTGGTTCTTTCAGAAACAACAGATGATGCCTAACCAAGCAGGAATGATCGGTCGCTTTTATGTAATTGGTCAGACCATCGGTAAACAACCCAGAAGACAGGGTAAGTTGACTGGTGTGACCGGAGTTTAGGAGGTGAAATATGGCAAGTAAATCACATAGATTAACAGGGTCAGTTCACATTGGCTCACAAGACATTTACGTTGAAGAAGATACTCAAATGCACGCATTGGGTGCGTTGGGTATCGCTGAAAACGGAGACCTATACAGGTATACTAGAGTTATTTCAAGTGGTACTGATGTAGTTGCAGGAAAGCTATATGTTTCTTTAAGTAGAGAAGATAACCACCAAAACGTTGCATTAAGTGCAGCAGCTTCGGCTGGAGATAAGGTAGTAGCTCCAACTGTAGGTGCTACAGCAGTAGACGCTAACGAGTACAATGAGGGTTGGTTGATATTTAACGACAACAGTCCAGAAGGTGAGTTCTACAAAATAGCACGACACGATACTTCTGTGGCAGGTAGCGAGGCAGTAAATGTTTACCTTGAAAGAGGTCTTAAAACAGCTGCTACGACTTCCTCGGAAGTGGAGTTAGTTAGAAACCCTTGGAATAATGTGGCTATTTCTCAACTTATAGCTGAAAGAGCGGCAGGAGTAGCAGTGCAAGACTGGGATGTTTCTGTTGCTAACTATGGTTGGTTAAAGACCAGAGGTATGGCAGCTGTTTTATCTGACACTTCTGGGGTAACAGTAGGATATAAAGCTACTATTTCAGATCAAGTAAACGGTGCAGTTGGTGTCTATTCAGACGTTGACGCAGAGTTTGAAGTTGGTCAGATGATGGCAACCGGTACAGCAACTGAATTTAACTCTATCTATTTAACGATAGATTAAGTTTTAACAATTTAATAATTTAGCTACCGCCGATGACGAGAAAATGTCCCCGAAAAGGACTATTCAGGTGGGAGAAAGTAAAAAGGGTAGCAAGTGTAAAAAGCCTCACTTGCGGTGGGGCTTTTTTATATAGAAAGCAGGTGAAATTTATGTCAAAGAAAAAAGTTTCAGAAGAAGTCCTAAAAGAAAAACCTAGAGAAGAAGTAGAGTTTAGAGGAGTTCCTCTTGAAGAATTAAAAAACAGACCAGATTTACACGAGGCTTATGAGTCAGCCTACGGTTATGCAGAATTAAGTAAGTTATTGTAATTAGTTAGTAGTACATATTTTTATATGAAAGTAGGTGAAAAATTATGGCAAATGTAAAAGATTATATACCAGCGTTTATGTATGGACACAAAGTATATCCAGAAAATATTATATCTCCATTAACACCAGTAGAAAGCGGTGATGTTTGGTTCGTAGATGGTGATAAAAGCTCTGGTGGAACAGGTACAACTTGGGAAGATGCTTATTCGACAATTCAAGACGCTATTGACTCATCTGGTGCGGGTGATGTTATCTATATAGCAGGTAGAACCCACACCGACTACACAGGTGACCCAGTTAGTTATGAAGAGAATTTAACTATTCCTTACGCAAAGTCTAGCCTTTCGTTGATCGGTGTTAGCAGAGGGATGACACAAGGGGGTTTACCACAGCTTAAAGATGGTTCTGTCACTACCCAACACATTTTGAGAATTAGAGCACCGGGTTGTTTAATTGCAAACTTGGGTTTTAATGGAGCAGGAAATACTGGAGGGGGTATATTGTTAGACGATGACTACTCAACAAAAGCAGCTTTTGGTACAACCATCGGTGGTTGTCACTTCAAAAACTGTAAAGGTACAACAGCAACTAACGCTGCAACTGGTGGGGCTATTAACTGGCCTTCAGCAGGTAACGCATGGCAGGTTAGAATAGAAGGTAATACTTTCTATAGAAACGTTGGGGACATTGTCCTACCCGGAACCACTAATACTAGACCTCAAGATGTTAGGATTATTGGCAACGAGTTTTCAGGACCAGCAGCGTCAACCGATTGTAACCTCTATCTTGCGGGTGGATCAGGTATCGATGGAGTAACCATTGCACACAATATTTTCCATCAGCTTCCAGCTATAGGTTCAGCTTCAAATGCTAGATATATTGATGCAACTGGTTGTACAGGAATGTTAGTTAACAACTACTTTGGTTGTTTGACTGGTACTACAGGTGCTACTATTACTTTCAAAGCGGCAGGTACAGGAGCTAAAATCCCTACTACTATGCACGTTGCAGGTAACTATGGTCAATCTGGAGCGGCAAGCGAAACTGCAGAAATAAGTATTGCTTAGAGTTCTTGATTTACGTACTAATAGCCCCTTAGATGGGGCTATTGGTGTTTAAGTCTGGTTTGTTTTTAAGATTAAACTTATGCTATGATATATTTAGTTTATGGATACAAAATATACACATGACTTTAAATTTAATGTTGGTGGTATAGAGATTGCTGCAGAGATAGAGTTTAATACGGATGGTGTTGCCTCTATAAAAACAACCAATCCTGTATCTTTAACAATTCCTCAAAATGAAAGGCTTTTAACCTTTATACAAGATACAAAAGAAGTATTTGATTGTTTTGGTTCTATAGAAAATATTAGAATAAAGAAAAAGGAGTAACAATATGGGTTTAATAACAGGAGCACAGAGACGTGATGATAACAGGGCTATAATTCCCGATCACGTAGCTGGTATTTTAGGTATACCTTATGTGGGTAAAACTTTTTATGTTGACCCTACAAACGGGAGTGACACCACTAACGGGGGTACAAGACCTACAGATGCCTTTGCCTCTATAACTGCGGCAGAGGATAGCTTGATTACACACAACCACGATGTAGTTATTATGGTTCCGGGTGGTACAGGTGGCACATCCGAGGCGGCAACTATTACATGGGATAAGAGCTATTGCCATTTAATAGGTAACACAGCCCCAACATTTATGTCTCCAAGATCAAGAGTTATTTGGACTACAGACTCTATTGACCCCTGTATAACAATATCTGGTAAGGGTTGCATATTTAAAAACATACAATTATCTACTCTTCAGGCTAGTAATGATGTTTTGGTTAGTTTAACCGGAAATAACAATTTTTTTGAGAACGTACACTTTTTCGGTATTGGTCACACCACAGCTGGTGATGACGCTACAGCTAGACACATTGCCATGACGGGGGCTGTTAACAACACTTTTAAACACTGTACTATAGGAGATGACACTATTGCTAGGTCTACATCAAACGCTAGTTTAGAGTTTATTTCTTCTAGTAGCAAAAACTTATTTGAGGATTGCTTTTTTACCATGAACGCTGATAATACGGCGGCATTGCATGTTAAATCTACTGGTACAGGTGGTATCTCTGGTGTAAATGAATTTAGGAATTGTACTTGGATGGCTAAATGGACTAATGCGGCGGACAAAATAGCTGCGGTATTTGACATATCGGCACAAACTCAAACTTGTGCGGTGTTAATGACGGGTAGACAGCTTATGGTCGGTGCAGACGACTGGGAAGCGTCAGCCTCTAACAAGCTGTTCTTTGAGCCTTACACATCGACTACTAGTGCTATTGGAATTGGTGTAAATAACTCGTGAAATAATTAAATTGTGAATGTACGTGAATTAAGGCGATTAGCCGATAAAAATTCATCTGATACTATACATCTGTATAATCCTGTTTCTGTTCCTTTTTCTTGGACTTTTGAAGGAGTTAAATACGATATACCCTCTCCAGAACAAGAGGTTATAAGTGTTCCTAGAACTGTAGGGTTGAAACTGAAAAAACATTTAGTAGATTTTGTCTTGAATACTAAAGGAAAAGACCCTCTTTTGAACAGGGAAGATGTGGAGAAGGAGGTAGAAATAATATTATGAGTGCATTACAGGAGGTAAGAAGAAAAACCAACGAGATAACAAAGATGGTTGATGATTATGTAGCAGAGGTGGAGAGGATAGTTAATGAAAAGCAAGCGGTGATTGATTTAAAACTACGAGAATTGGCGGTGCTTAAAGAGAGAGAGAAGGAATTAAGTAAAAAGGAAGCTGTTTTTAAGGAACAACAGGCTTTAGTAGCAAAGGAAAGAGAAGCCAACGCCTTAAAACAACAGCAACTAGAGGTTAAAGAGAAAAACCTTGACACCAAAATACAGCGAATGAATGCCCTTATGGGTGAATAAGTGATAAAATGAGTTGAGAAGGATATTTAGTCCGCCTTTATGGGCGGATTTTTTGTTTAACTATGGCAACAGCTAAAATAGACGATAATCGTAAAAAGACCATCCTAGGTGTATCGAGTGTTGACTCCGAAACACCTATAAACGTATCAGTTAACCCAGCCACAGGAGCAGTTATAGTGGAGGTAGCTTAGTATGGCAACGGCTAAAATAGACCCTAACAGACATCACACACTCATAGGTGTTTCTTCTGTAGATGGTATAACTCCCATAAATATCGTAGTTAACCCAGCCACTGGTGCGGTATTGATTGACGGCACATCTTTATATGCTGATTTAGACCCCCGTTATGTAAATGTTACTGGTGATACCATGACCGGCGACCTTAGTTTTTCAGGTGCTCACGGTGTGTACTTCAGGGACGGAAATACTTTTATTTATTCTGGCGGGGCTGGCTATCTTACCTTAGTTGCTACTAACCAAGTTTTAATGACTACTCCCTCTGTTCAAATTGGAAGAAACGTAGCCGAGGATTTAATTTTAAATTTTAACTCTTTAACAAACGATGGGATTATTACTTGGAAAGATACCGAGAACTACTTCTTATTTGGTAATGATGTTAACTTGGGGGCTAATGATTTGGCTACTACTGGGGATTTAACAGCCGACAAGGGTATCTTTGCTAGTGGTGTGAGTTCATCTGTACCAACCGTGGCGGCAAACTTGGCTCTTTATTCGTGGGATGGCTCTTCTAATTCCTCGACTATAACCATAAGCGGTAGCAGCGATAACTTCACATTTACCGATACTTCTGGAAATACAATGACATTTTCATCTGGAAGTATTATTGACGATAGCGGGGCAATTTCTTTTGGTGATGAAAACCTATCAACTACGGGAACAATTCAAGCAGAGCAATTAACCTCTACCGATGATATTACTATGCAAGGACACCAACTTACTTTGGGTGATGGTACGGACACAGATATAGAACTATATTTTGATGGTTCTACTTCGGATGGGATAATGCAGTGGAAACCAGATGTAGGACAATTCTTATTTGGTAAATACGGTGGTGAGGCGATGACATTGGACTTTGATACTGTTAACACAGTAACTTTTGGAACGATAACAGGGGTAACAACTTTTGACTTTGGAGCAATAAACCTAACAACTACAGGGGCTTTAGATATAGGCTCTCTAACAACCACCGATGTTATTAAGGATACCAACATAGATTGGGGACTTGGGGCTAATCAAGTAAACAGTGATGATATACCCGATCATGGAACACATAGTATTCACGATGTTTTTGATAACACTATAAACCGTGGGGTTGTAAGTTCGGTGGCTGTCAGTGACGATGGGGGATTGAATGTCAGTTGGGGAACTGGTGAGATATACGACAATGCTACAAATACCTTCGTTGAAACAGAGGCAGGAAACGGCTCAGTTACTGATAATGCTATAACTTATCTAAAATGGGCTGGTGGGACAACTCTCACACTTTCTAACTCAATTAGTTCTGGTGATGAGATTTTAGTTGCAATAGCACACGCTCAAGATGCAGATATCCTAGATATTCGCACAACTAGCCTTATAGAGACTTCGGTGGCTAATACTAGACGTGGGTTGAGAGCTGTATTTCCAGTAAGGGTTACTAATGGGTTGTCCGTTAGTGAAGATACCGATGTTACTAACGATCTTGACGTGGTAATGGACGCAGGTTCTTATTATTTAAGTGTTATTGAAAAAACTACCGTAGCTGCTGCAATTTATTCACGTACAACTAACATGGTTAGACACTATTTGACAGGTGGGGCTTGGGATAGTGATACAAACGCTGAAATAGATACCACTAACTATAATGATGGTACAAATAGATCAGCGTTACCCGCAAATAAGTGGGTAAAAGCCTTTTTTATATATGAAAATGGAAAAATACATTGGGTTTATCCGACAGAATACTTTGATAATGAGGCACAGGCTATAGGAGCCTCGTTACCGACCACACCTTCCGGATTATCAAGAAGCCCTAAACTAACTGCTATTGTCTATAGACAAGGAGATACGGATTTTACTAATACAACTTGGCAAGATATTAGACCTATAAATGGTGGTATTAGTTTTAATACGGTTACAGATCACGGCTCTTTGGCAGGTTTAGCTGATGACGACCATACCCAATATCTTTTAGCAGACGGTACTAGAGCTTTGGCGGGTGCTTGGGATATGGGTAACTATGCCATAACCAATATAAATATAGATACTGGAGATATTGCTACCGCTGTAACTAATACCGAGTGGGACGCTGCTTACTCCCATGTTTCAAGCGATGGTTCGGATCACACATACATAGATCAAAGCGTTGTTATTGGTTCTAGCCCTACATTTGATGGTGCTAATTTTACAGGTATTCCCGATGGGGCTTTAGACTTAGATTATGTTGAGGTAGCAGGGGATACAATGACTGGTGGCTTAACCATAGACGGGACAGCAGACGAAATTCAATTAAAAGTACAAGGTCATTCTACACAAAACACCAATATATTTGAGGTTGAAGATAGTGCGGGAGTGGATTTAGTAACTGTTGATAATGGGGGCAATGTTTACGGGCAAGGGTTTCAAGTACCGGACGGTGGTTATGTTGGTTACAGTGGCGGTGTTGAGTGGTTGTTTAATAACACTGACGGGGTTGTTTCTATGACAGGAATGTTGGGTGTTGGTACTGATTCACCTATTGGACAAATACATGCCCAAAATTTAACAGTTAGTTTAGACGCAGGAGAGGATTTTTATGGTATTTATGGCTCATACATAAAAACAGCAGGATCATCAAACACAGGATCAGAGCTTTACGGTTCATATAACCGCATTGAATACAACCATACAGACGCAACCATAAGTTATTTCTATGGTACAAGAGAGGAAGTTGTTTTAACTGATGGAAACGTAGGAACTAGCGATGTTAGTAGGTTCATGAAGGGTTTTTACTCCAACCTTAAACTAGATGGGGGAAAGGTTTGGGGTAATGTAATGGGTAACGATGTATATATCGATCAGGCAGGGGCAAACGAGGTTACGGGTGATATTTATGGACAAAGGCTCATTATTGATGCTGATGGTACGACTGGTGGTTCTGTTTATGGATTGTACATAGATGAGCGTAATAATGTAGATTATGGAATTTATCAGACTTCCAGTGTGACTGCTAGTCCTAACTATTTAGAGGGTAATTTGGGTGTGGGTGCAACATCTCCTAGTGGTAGGTTACATGTAGACCAATCATCTACAACTGGTGCTATACCTGTTTTGTATTTAGATCAAGCCGATGTTAGTGAGGAAATGATAGAGTTTAATACCACGATAGGGGTGGGGAATGCTATAGAAACAGTTGGTGGGAAAACACTAACTACGACCCATTTTATAAAAGTTACTTTGCCGGGAGCATTAACAAGATACATTCCTTGTGGGACGATATCCTAGATATGGTATAATTATTTCAATATGAAAGTGAATTTCTCACAACCATTGAAAGATTTAGAAGGAAACACTTTAAATAACGAAAAAGGAAAGGGTGTTTTTTTAAATACAGTATGTGCTAACGCCTTAATAGCATCTCCAGAAAACAACAAAGTAGACGGCGTAGAAAAAGTTAAAAGATATGAACTTGCTAAAAAAATAATGGGTGGCGGAGATATAGATGTTTCTGTTGAAGAATTAGCTTTAATAAAAGAATTATTAGGTACTAGTTACGGTGTGTTAGTAGTGGGACAAGCATATAAAATGCTTGATAAATAAGAATTAATCTTATGGTTGACGTTAAACAAAGACAAGAAAATTTAAACAAACTACGTAGAGAACTACAAAGACGGTCTTTAGACCAGCTAAAACTATTTAATCCACTGAAAGAAGAGTTTAACACCACCTTCGATGGGTTTGTTCATGTTGTGCCACCTCAAAAAGAAGCTATTTTTCCAAGATATGTAGCGGAAAAATGGATGAAAGAATTTATCGATTATATGATAAATGAGGAAGAGCGTGTTGCAGTAGAAACGGAAAATAGTAAGCGTAGAGGTAAGGGGTGGGAACCACTAAACCCACAAGAAAGAGACCAACTTGCTTTAAGACAGAAACTAATTACAAGTAATGTAGAAAAACGAACTAAATATATGAAGAAAATATATAGGGGAATTAGCAAGGAGTACGGGCTAGATTTGCCAGTAATTGAGCCTAAAAAGATCAGTAGAATGCCTGTAGACGAGGAAATACTTAAGAGTCTTGATGAGGAAATGGGAATAATTGCAGATGAAACGGAAAGTGTAGAAGAAACAACTAGCACTAAAAAAGAAAATTTAATTAAGGATATAAGTGATGGAAATTGAAAAAATATTAGGTACATCTAGGTACGGCAGTGAAACATGGGAAGATGTTTTCAAAAGAATAAACGTAGAGGGTGGCATGGATTTAAAAACCATATCCAGAGTAGTTGCTTATTTACTAGACAATTTTTATAAAAATGGAAAGAAGACCGTGAGATAACCTTGTGCTATAATTTAATGGAAAGGAATTTATCCTCGCTGTAAAAGGCGGGGTTTTTTTTATGACTTCTACTGATTGGACAAAAGAAAACTCAAAATCTACTGATTGGTCAGATGACAGTTCAAGTTCAACCAACTGGAGTCCGAAGGATTTGGTTTCAGTAGGAAACTTACTTTTGCAAAGTGGTAGTAATTTACTTTTACAAAATGGAGATAATTTAGCTTTACAATAATTATGGCGGACACATCTTTACCTAATTTAACAGGGTTAGCCTCGGTAGCAGGTACCGACTTATTTTATGTTGTTGATATCAGTGACACTTCCGATGGGGATGCAGGTACATCTAAGAAAGTAACTAAAGATGTTCTTTTTACAAGCCCTACTCTGACGACACCTGAGGTTGATACTATAAACGAGTCTACAGCAGATAATGGGGTAGTTATAGATAGTTTAAAAATTAAAGACGCTGGTTTTGCTGTTGGTTCTGATGCTGATGGTGATATTTATTATAGAAGCTCTGGGGCATTGGAAAGGTTGGCTAAAGGTACAGCTAGTCAAGTGTTAAAAATGAACTCTGGTGCTACTGCTCCTGAATGGGTCACCCTTGCCACCACCGATGACGGGTGGGTTGATCCCGATGATACGTGGACTTATGCGTCAGCTACAACAATAACTGTACCTGCTGGTGCGGCATTGATCTATTCTAAAGGGGATAGAATAAGGTTAAAGCAAGGTGGTGCCTACAAATACTGGGTATTAGCAACCGTAGCCAATGCACTGCTAACTATAATTGAAACGGATGACTATACTTTAACAAACGACACTATAACGGATAATTACTACTCGCATGCTGATAAACCAGTTGGGTTTCCAAACAAGTTTACATGGACAACCGCCTACACTGGATTTTCTTCAGACCCTACGGGAAAAATAGAATACACAGTTAGTGGGGGTAGAATTACTATAAATTTAGTAAGTGGTACTGGAACTAGCAATAACGCAGCGTTTGATTTTACCTTGCCTGTAGCAGAGGCTTTTTCAACTGCTGGTTGGCATTCTGTACCAGCGTGTGTATATGACAACGGTTCGTGGCAGGCTGGTATGGGTATTGTTGGGGTAGACGCTTCCGTTGGAAAGGTTGGAATAAACGGGTCTACATTGGCTGTTAACGCCTTTGCTGGATTTACAGCAAGCGGAAATAAAGCAGTTGTTTGTGAGATTTCCTACCCAATTTAATTATGGCTAACACTAAATTAACATCTTTAACAGGATTATCTAATGTGGTTGACGACGATTTGTTCTATGTTGTAGACGTATCTGATCACGCCGAGGGTTCCAGTGGAACTTCTAAAAAAGTAACTAAAAATATTTTAATGAAGGATATGCTGGTGGGCGGTACCTCTATAATTGATGTTAAACGAGATTATGGTGCTACTGGTAATGGAATTACTGATGATACTACAGCTATACAATCAGCACTGGCGGCTGGTGGGCAAATATATTTCCCAGCAGGAACATACTTAACTACAGCGTCTTTATCTTATTACTCCAATTCACACATAGTTGGTGCTGGTAGAGGGATTACAATAATTAAAGTAATGGATGGGTCTACGTTAAGTAATGCCCACGGTGTTTTAGAGCCAGTTGGTTGGGGAGATGGCGGAGCACCAGCAGTAGATAATGTTTATATCTCCAATTTAACAATAGATGGAAACCACGACAACGTAACTGGAGAAGTAGACGGGATAGTATTATCAAAGGGTGTTGATTTGACCTTATATAATTGTGAGGCTTATGAATGTAAAGAGGTTGGGTTTGCTATAGATTCGGCTGTTTATGCCACTGGAGCAGTTAGGGGTACGTTAGTTTTAGGTTGCTACTCTCACGATAACGAGTCAGACGGTTTTCAAGCACAAAACGGTACTTTGATAGGTTGTCACTCATATGATAACGGTGGTACGGGATTTAGAAACGCTGGAAGTGGAACAGCAGAACCTTATCTTTATAGACTTATATTACAAGGTTGTAATGCTTACAGAAACGCTTCCTATGGTATAGGAATGGCTCCACAGGCAGGGGGTACTGTCTTAACTGCTAGTATAGATGGTTGTTATTCTGGAGATAACACAGGTGATGGGTTTGTTATAGGTATGATCGGACAAAGAATATCTAATTGTATTTCTACTGGAAATGGGGAAGCTGGCGTTAGGGTTGGTGTTGATAACACATCAGTTACTAACTGTGTCATTAAAAATAACGGGCAAGTGGGTTCTACCTACACATATGGAATTGTGTTTTTTAGTGATAGGAAAAATGTAGTAGTTTCTGGAAATAGAATTTATGATGATCAAAGCTCTGCTACACAAACTTATGGAATATTTGGCGATGGTTACGCGGCGGGTGTTTCTGGTAACACAATTCATATATTTAATAATGATCTATCAGATAATGGTACTGGGGCTATAGGTGGTAATATGGTTTTGTCTGGTGGAAATATAACACCACAATTTAGTATAAAAAATAACGCTGGGTACAATCCAGTGGGCGTATCAGCAATAACCGAGGGGGCTTCCCCATTTACCCACACAGCGGATTCTGCTCCGGAAACAGTCTATATAACAGGGGGTACGGTAAGCTCTGTTGTTAAGGGTGGGGTTACTCTATTTACATCAACAGATTGTACGGTTGAATTAGAACCAAGCGAGTCAGTAGTAGTTACTTATACGGTTAAGCCGGACATGGTTAGGGACATACACTAATGGCAAGACAAACATTTACAGAATTACAAACAACGACAAAGGATTACATTTCTCAAGCTAGTGGGAGTATTGCTTCCTCTACTATAGCTAATTTTATAAAAGAACACCTGAACAAAAGAATGCACTTTATTCAAAGAAAAATGCAAAGCTATGTCATGAGGGATTTACCACGCACAGCTTTAACGGTGGAAAACCAACAGAGGTATCATTACCCACCAAACATTTATCCACCAATACAATCTGCTACGCTATCTATTGGTGATGTAGATTATCCTTTAGACATTGTTAACTCTCAATTAGAGTGGAACAGGTTAAACGAGATAGATTTTTCGGGTACAACTATTCCTCAATTTATATTTCCTATGAGAGATCACTTTGAGATATGGCCTATACCAGCAGAGGATGGTGATACTATAACTCTTTTGGCAAACATGCTAGATCGTGATATGACAGCCGATGACTATACAACTGGAAGTGTCACTGTAACAAACAATGATGCCACGGTTACTGGTTCCGGTACTACTTTTACTGCATCAATGGTAGGCAGGTGGTTTAAAACTGATAATGACCCAACATTTTATAGAGTCGCCTCTTTTACCAGTACAACTTCCATAGAGTTAGAAACTGTTTGGGAAGGGTCTACTGCAGCTGGGGCTTCATATACTATAGGGGAAGCACCAGAAATACCACCAGAACTACACGAGCTTTTGCCACACGGTGCAGCCGCTGATTTTTATGCAGGACCTAAGAAGGACTTTACTGCGGCTCAATACCATAACAATTATTTCTGGACTTTAGATTATAACAACTCCGGCAGGTTGCCTAAGAATGCAGCTGGTGGACTTTTAGACGCTATCAGAAGATATTCTAGGAGAAGCAACTCCAAAGTGATAAATAGGGTAAAACGTAGGGTTAGTAGATTTGACGAGAGGTGGAGTTCTACCTTGTCTTAACTATGGCTAAGGACAAACTAGTAATCAAAAATTTTAGTGGTGGTATTGGCACAATGGGAGAGAAGATTGATGTTGCTAACTCCGTTAAGTTCATGAAAAATCTTAATCCTTTTGAAGATCCCTCTTACATAACACTATCAAGAAAAACATCAAAGGTATCTGGGTCTACTGTAACGTCACTTCCCACTTGGGGTGAAGACGGCTCTCCCTATGATACAAACAGATATTTTACTGGAGAAGGGGGTAAAATATATCGTGAAACAAGTGCTGGAGTTTGGAGTTCTCTAAGGACTGTTTCTAATTCTTCTGGTGAGGGTCTTAAGGTATTTGATAACTACCTGTATTACGCCCTAGAAGCAGAGCTTGGGAGGTATGGACTATTAACTGGTACACCCGCATTTGACGACTCTTTTTTATCCGACGGTACAAACGATAAAGACCAGTCCGGTGGTAGCACAGGATCAGCAGACTATGTCCCACCCACAACAATAAGTGAGGCGGCAACGGCCAGACAAACTTTCACCCCAGCCAAAGACCCACTAAAAGCAGTAATAATAGATGTTGATGTTGTTGGTACTGGAAACTGGACAGTGACGGTTCATGACTCAAATAACACTACTATAGGAAGTAAAACTATAGCCAACGGTAGTATGTCAACAGGTGACGTTACGTTTACATTTGCTACTCCATTACGGGTGGTTATAGGAAACAGCTACCATTTTCATGTCACTTCTACGGTAGCAGACGGTGGGGTTGACACGGGAACTGATACCGATTTAGAGGATGCAGAGTTTTCTACTTTGTTTGGTATTTTAATCTCAGCTACGTTCCATCCTATGGTAGTGATTGATGATACATTGATAATAGGAAACAGTAGGTATTTGGCTACTTGGGATCAAGCTACCTACACACCGAACAAGATTACATTCGATCCGGGCTTTGAGGTTAGGTCGATAGCTAAGTTTGAGGAATTTGTTGTGGCGGCTGCGATAAAGGGCGGTTCTGTTAGTGCCGCAGAAGCAGCTAGACTATATTTTTGGGATGGTATTAGTTCTTCATATAATTTTTACACCGATGTCACTGTTGGAGCACCAAACGCCATACACAACGCTAAGGGGAAGTTGTTAGGAGTTTATGGTAACGATGGGTCTATGTATACAGGAAATGACCCGTTTGTTGATGTGGTTGGTAACATTCCCAAGCTATCTAGGGGTAAGAAGTTAGAGGTCTATCCGGGAGCTATAACCGAGCATGAGGGTAGAACTTTGATAGGTGTATCTGGGTCAACAGACGACGGAACAGCGTTAGAGCAAGGTATATACGAGCTTGGCAGTCAACAGACGCAATTGCCAGACTCTCTTAATTTTCCTTACACAATTTCTACAGATACGGTTTCTGCTACCACTTTAAAGATAGGTATGGTCAAGTCTATGGGTACTGATCTATATATTGGTTGGAGAGACAATACATCCTATGGGGTAGACAAGATAGCTTTAGGGGATACTGCTAATTCTTCAGGATCGCTTGAGACTTTAATTTTCGATGGTGGAGACCCAGACCGTCAGTTTTTACCTATAAATTTAATAATAGAATTTGAGGCTTTAACTACAGGTCAATCTGTTACACCTAAGTATAAGCTAGACAGGGCTGCTTCATTTACTACTGGTACGGCAGCTAGTACGGTTGGTGACACTAGGGTTGAGCTACCTATTTACACTCGTGCAAAAGAAATTGAATTCGGTTTTAATCTAGCTAGTACAAGCAATACGTTTATTAAAATAATTGCAGTAAAATTAATTTATGATGATCTTTCCGAGGAAAGTCAGGAATAATGGGTACATTTGATACTTTAGAAATTGAGAAAAAAATAGAAGAAGCTAAAGAGCGTGTAAGTCAAAGGCAGGTATTGCCTCTTGAGGTAAAAAACAGGCAGATAATGGAAGATTCGGTAACCGCCACAGAGATAGCTGCTAATACAATAACCGCTTCTGAAATAGCTGCTAACACGATAACCGCTACAGAGATAGCCGCCGACACGATAACCGCTTCTGAAATAGCTGCTAACACGATAACCGCTACAGAGATAGCCGCTAATACAATAACCGCTTCTGAAATTGTTGCAGGAACTATTACTGCTACAGAGATGACTGTAGCTACTTTATCGTCAATTACCGCTAATTTAGGGTCTATAACGGCTGGTTCTATGAATGCGGTGACGATAACATCGGGTACTATTACTGGTACAACAATTAAAACGTCGTCAAGTGGTACTAGAGTAGAGTTAACTGCCAGTCAATCTTCTTTAGAACTTTACGATTCTGGGGATGACTTGGTGGGATACTTGGACGAAGATGCCGATTCTGTCAACCTTACTTCGTTTGATGGGAGGGATATTTTTATATGGGGTAATGATGACGTGTACATTGATGCAACTGATTCCATTATACTAAGATGTTCCGATGATTCCTCTTTTTTTATATATGATGGTTCTGCAGCTCGTCAGGTAAAAATAGATGATGATAGTGGAGATACCCGTATTCAAGTTGCAGGGTCAGCTGCAAAAACAGCCATACTCCCTACATCCCAAGGATATAATGCTCTATACTGTATGGAGTCCCCAGAGGTTTGGTTTATGGACTTTTGTGAAACCAAAGGCAACATAGACCCTTTGTTTGAGGAAGTTACAGTAGCACCATACAAATATATTGAATGTACTGATGGTACATATCAAGTATGGGGTAAGCGTAAAGATGAAAAAGATTTAAGATTTGGTACAATGACAAAAGAACAATTTGAGGCGAATAGTAATTTCTGGAGCAAAGCGCATGGATAAAGATTTAAGAAAAAAACTACAAAAAATAAAGGACGAAGAATACAACAAGCTGAAAAACAAAATCGTTAAGATAAAAGTCTAGTTGTGTTATAATTTTATAGAAAGGGCAATTAGCTCACCCATAGCGGTGGGCATTTTTTATATATGGCATACTCATTAAAAGAATATTTTGGCGGAAAAGGAGAAGCGTACAACAAGTACAAGGAAGGTCAGAAGGCTGGAAAATGGGCTGATTTACCCGACTATATTAGTAAAGGCGGTAGTCAATCGGGTTCAACAGGCAGTACTTCTTCAGCAACAGGATCGTCTCTTTTAGATCAACAATCAGCTAGAGAGGAAGATTTTTTAAAAAGATATAGAGAAACACTAGCAGGTCAAACTTCTTTATCTGACATTTACTCCCGTTTATCTACAGAAGCTGGTTTGCCAGAACTACAAAAAGGGGCATTTCAAGCACAACAAGCGGTTACGCAAGTACCAGAGACAGAAGCTACACTATCAAAGCAATTTGGTATATCTGCACCAAGACTACAAAAGAGAATTTCTGAACAACTCTCCACCCTTCAACCACAGGCTTTAAGGGCTGCAGAGTTAGCACAGTTTGCTTCTCAAGACGTATCTCAAAGGTTGGGTTTAGAAGCAGCTGAACAAGAAAGGGCTTTAAAACCATTTGAGGTAGAGGCAGCACAGATTTCAGAAAGGGCTGCAAGAGAAATGACTGGTTATAGTATAGAGCGTCAAGGTGAGTTGGATCAGCTACTTACAAAATTAAATCAACAGGGTTCGTTGGACTATCTGGAAGCACAGAGGGTTGCTAGTTTAGCTTCTTCTGAACTAGAGTTTGATAGACAAAGAGAGTTAATTAGTTTTGAAACTGATGAGGCTATAAGGCAGGCACTGGCTACAAAAAGTTATGGTACATCACAAAGTCCATACGGAATTTTTGGTGCTAGTAGTGGTGGGACCAGCTTCATACCTGACTAAACTAAAATGGCATTAAGAGTTAAATTAAAATCTACAGGTCAAACAGGGACTTTAACTAACGACAAAGAGTTTGATCCTAATATTTACGAGTTAATCGGATCTAGTACAACCCAACCAAGTGCTGTAAGTGTTCCAACCACACAGTCAACAGACATGTTAAGTCCTGTAAGTGATGCAGTTGGGCAACCTACTACCATACCGCCACCCGCTTTAGATTTAGGGGTAAAAGAGGAAACCACACAGGCAGAACCATCTATTACATTACCAAACGGAGTTACAGTAACTAGAGATATGGCTTTTAACGCCAAACTGAGTGACCCACAAAACAGCTCATTGTATGATTCTATAATCGAGGAAATAGATAGAAAAACTAAATTACAATTAGGGGTTAGTGAAAAGGCGGAGGAGGGTGAAGCAGGAACTAGAGCTGTAGAGTTGTTAGAAAAACAATATTTCGGTGCTGATGGAGAACAGCCGTTGGCTTTTGGTAAAGCAGGTGTTGGTGGAAGGATCGGAGGAGTATTTAAAGAGTTAGAAAGAAAAGTTGCCCCCGGACAACCGGGTTCTCCGACAGAAAGGTTAAATACCTATATAAGAACTTTAGAGTCAGTAAGACCACAATTAGCCAAGATGGCTGGTGACGCTGGTAACATTGCGTTTTCTGAACAATTACAGGCCGGAAAGGGGTTACCACAAGCCACGGATACACCAACAGAGGCTATAGAAATGATGCAGTCAGCTAGAGAAAAATTTGGACTGGAACCATCAGAGGAATTGGAACAGCTTAAACAAGAGTTATTATCCGGAGAAAAAATAGAGGGAAGAGTTCCAGAAGCAACCCCATCCCTAAGCGGGACTTTAACAAGAGCGGGTGAGGGTGTTGGAAGGTTTCTTTTTGATGAGACCGTAGACGCAGTACAAGATATTGTTAAGTCGATAGGGACAGGAAATAAATTAAAGTCTATTGAAAAATCAAGGTTGGAAGTGGATAGGCTATTGAAGGAAGGTAAAACCATGGAAGCTGAAGAGTTGATAGACGCTATATTAGCAGAGTCCATAGAAATGTCGGAAGGGTTTAGCAAATCGGTGGATGAGTCTCCTTGGAAAAGGGGAGCAAAAATTGGTTTGGAGATTGGTACTGCACTAGAAATACCAGGGGCTACCAAAGCTATTACAAAAGGCGGCACAGCACTACTCAGAAAAGCATTTACACCGAAAACTCTTGTAAAGTCATTAGACGATGGGTTAAAAGTAGCTAAGCAAGGTAGTGCTTTAAGAGACACTGCCGTAGACACAGCACAAAAGGCAGGTAAAAAAGTAAACGGTACCGCTATATATGAAGAGTTTATTGATTGGACTAAGCATGCCAAAAAGGCTTTTCCAAAATCTATAAATGAGGTAGACGATTTGGCTAAAGGTTTAGAGACAACTTTAAAAAATAAAAAAATGAATCCAAAAGACGCTCAGCGTATTTGGGATTTAACCGATAGCGGGTTTACACAGGCGGGTAAAACAGGAACAGGCTTACAGAAAAGTTTCTATAGAGAATATAGAAGGTTGATTAGAAAACATTTAAGCAAGGTAGCACCTGATTTTGACAAAGGTACAAAAATGATAAAAGAGGGTCTTGATATGGAAAAACTATTAAAAACAATAAGAATAGGAGAACAAAAAAGAGTTATAAAAGAAGGTCTAAAAGCCCCTGTTCCTGAAGCTGTTAAAAAGTATAGTGGTAGGGTTGTTGGCGGTGCGGCTACCGCTTTAGGTTTGGCTGGTATTGCTAAATTACTGGGAGTTAGGTTTTCTGGGGGAGCGGAGTCACCTATGTAAGATGATAGTTTTTAATGATGGGTATGATACAATATTTTACGAAAGGAATTTATCCTCCACTAGGTTAAGTGGGGGTTTTTTATTATGCCAACAATGAATTTATCACAATTTGGGTCATTCGGTGCGGGGGCTGAACAAGCAGTACGTGCCGCATTAGCAAAGAGACAGCAAGGGGAAGGTACTCCAGCGTTACAACAGCAAGGTCAAACGTCTCCTACAGCATCTACATTACCACCAGAACCAACGTCAGGGGTAGCTCCAACAGCATCTTCTATGAATGCAGGGGGTGAGACAGCAGGGCAGGTTGGTAACCCAGAGGCTCGATTAATAGTCAGTGGGTTAAAGGAAAGATTAAAAGCTATCTCAGACGTAGAGAAAGTTAATATGGGTATAAGATAATATGAACAACATACCCCTTGAAATTGATTTTTTATTCTCCTTCATCACAACCGTTGTTCTAATAGGTATTGGGTGGGGTACTTTTACGAACAAAATTAAAACCCTAAACAAAGATACAGAGGATTTGAAAAAAGAAACGGAGTGCTACAAAAAAAATCTAGTAGAGATACAGGTTAGGTTAGCCGAAATTCAGAAAGATATTATTTACATTAAGGAAAAATTCAATGGAAAAATTTAAAAAGGTTCTAAAAGATATATATTCAGCGTGGAGATCGTTACCAAAAACCACTAGAGTTGTTGCTTACCTTGCCTTTTCTCAAGCTTTAGCCCAACTAATCGTTGAGTTATCAAATATACAAACGGATAGCATAATTCTTGGTATAATATTAAACGTGGTAATTGTTTTCTTGAGAGAACTAACCCCGCCAGTTTACAAGCGGGTACAAAACCACAGAGGTATAAAAACCTCAAATAATGAAAAAGATTAACTTGCCTATAATTTACTCTCAATGGGATACTCGATGGAACAACGAACTGTTGGGATTTAATACAGTATCACCTTTTAACATTCACAACTATGGTTGCCTAATTACCTGTTTGGCTATGGTTTCTCGATATTATGGGTACAAATTTGACCCTAAAATAGTCAACGATAAGTTAAAAAAGATAGGTGGATTTGTTGGTGGTGGTAATTATGTTTGGGGTGGTTTAAGTCAAATAGCAAAGGGTGTAACTGAACTCCTAACAAATACCCCCAGTCTTTTAACAGATGCAAGAGTGGGTGAGATCAAAGACGCTTTAGACAGTGGTTATCCTGTAATGGTTCAAATAGACTACAACCCTAAAACTGTTAAAAACGATATGCACTACGTTTTGTTAACAGGATACAACCCAGAGGATGAGAACGACTTCACAATAGTTGACCCGTTGGGTGGTGTAGAAAAATCCTTAAAAGAATATCTAGGATGGTTCAGGATGAGTGCCAGAATTACAATTGAGCAGTATATCGTTTTCAAGGGAAAAGTCCCGCAGAATTCAAATTTGAGCCTCCTAAGCATAGACTTTGATGACCCAGAGGGTAACCGTCACGAAGTTGGTTGGTATGTTTACGAATGGTCTAATGAAAAAACAAATCGAATAAAAGAAAATGAGCAAAAAGATGAGGTTATAAAAGGGCTAGAGGAAAGACTTGCGGGATTGAATAAACTTTATACCGAATACAAAGAAAACACCGACAAACTTTTAAAAAAAACTACAAGTGAGAAAGATAAAATTGATTTAGAGTTTAATAAGTTAAAGGAAAAATATGCCAGAGATATTAACATTTATACAAAAAAGGTTGACGATCTTAACACAGAGATTGATCAAAAGAATATTAGGATAGAGGAATTGATAGGGGGTAAAGAAATAACTGTACCAGAAGCATTCAAAATAATTTGGATGGCGATAAAAGACGTTAAAACGAAATAAAAACTTTACAAAAACTATTTGATAAATAACAGTGGTTGTGTTACTATGTATACATGACAACTTTAGGAAATCATCAAACAAACTATTTGAAAGCCGTAACGCCCCTGCAACCTAGAGTTGTCATAAACCTTTTTGCGGGGGCATTTGGGTTTTTGAGGAGACCTGTCTATGGCAAATAGAAGAATGCTTAGTAAAACAATTACGAACTCAAGTCGCTTTCTTATGATGCCTCAATCGGCTCAAAATCTCTATTTCCATTTAAATTTAAATTCAGATGATGATGGCTTTTGTGAACATTTTTCAATAATGAGAATGGTGGAGGCTAAACCAGACGACCTAAGTATTTTACAAGTAAGAGGGTTTGTTAAAGTTTTTGATGAGAATGTTTTAATAATAAAAGACTGGAAGGAACACAACTACATACGATCTGATAGATATACACCATCAAAGTATTTAGCTGTATATAAGGAAGAATTGAAGGTTCTTAGTTCTGGTATACCAGATGTCATACCAGATGTCATACCAGATGTCATACCAGATGTCATACCAGATGTCATACCAGATGTCATACCAACGGTAGACGTTTGGTTACCACAGGATAGGTTAGGTAAGGATAGGTTAGGTAAGGATAGGGGAGAGGAGAAAAAACCTACACCCCCTCTTAAAAGAATTAGTAAGAAAAAAATGCGGGAAAACGCAGAGAGATTCTTACAAGGGTTTAATCAAAACCTTAATACTAAGTATAAAGCGTTATCTTTCGAGAATAATTTATCCTATTGGTTAGAGTTTTATAGTTGGGAAGATATATCTAAAGCAGTGGGAGCTATAAAGCAAGGTCTTTGGTGGGCAGGTAGTCCAGACCCTACGTTGTTACTTAGAAGACGAGACAAGCAGGGTAACCCCGTGGATTATATAGGTGAGCTTGTCGAATTATGGAGGAAGAAAAATGGAAAATGAGTTACCACAATCTCTAAAAGGTTGGTTAAGTGATACCAAAAACAAGGAAAAGATTAAAGTTAGTGTGGAGCATAGAGCTAAGAAGGCGAGTGACTATGTTCCGCAACTTTGGGGTGACGCTGTTAAGAAATTTAATTCCATGTCTTTTCCGCAAGAGCTTTTTGATAGATTTTGTCACAAAGTTCCTATAAGTAACTATCATACGTTTAAGCGTGGAAAAGCCCATCCACTAAGCACGTTCAAGTGGTCGGGTGGTTTTGTGGGTGGTTTTCAAATAGTGTGGACATTGGGAAGATGTGATAAGTGCAAAGAGGATGTTATTAAAAAAGGAGTTTTGTTTAATAGGTTTGATTGTGTTTGTCATATTAAAAACTTTGTTAAAAGTAATATTGATGAGATAGATAGTTATGTCAAATTCTGATAAAAAACTAGCTTACGATCTATCTAAAAAGTTTGTAGCGTATATCGAAGCAAAATATGGTAGGAAGTCTAAAGTCTATGTTCATTTTCCTAAAGAAAAAAGCGGATTACCTCTATACGATGATGAAGTAACGGATAGAATGTATAAAGAACTAATTGACAAACCAATAACAACCAGCATATAATTTACATATGGATTACGAGTCTTTTAAAGAGGAATTATCAGCCATGTTTGTAGAGGGTGAGTTTACCTCTCGTTGGTCTTTAATTGAATCCAGACACGAAATAGGCAAGTTACTAGACGGTGTTGACGTTTCAATGAGACAGATCGGCAGAGACATAGGCGTTGACTACAATCTTTTAGGTTTGTGCCGTAAACTTTATAGAATGTTCCCCGATTTAAACACAATTCCAGAGGGTAAAAATATCTCTTGGAATATGTTACGCAAGAACTATTTAATAAACTCAAAAGAGGGGGTACAAAGTTCCTCTCTAATAATTCCCATATCAAAATCATTAAAAGAAGAATTTAACAAGAAGATAAAATCAGAGGGCTTTACCGTTAGTGGTTGGGTTAAAGACAAAATAGAAGAGTTCATGATAAATACTTGACAAGTATATATATATGGTGTAATGTATATATAAGTTAATTTAGTAAGTGCTAATTAACTCATTACCTAAGGGTTGGCAGGAACCCGAAAGGTTAAAAGTATTTATTTATGGGAGTAAAAAAAATGCAGAAAACTAACACAGATAGGCTGATAAGTTTAGCCATGAATTCATTTAACAAAAGCAGTTCAAAATTTCCTAGTATTTTATTAAAAGAACACACATGCCATAAATGTGGCAGAAAGTTAAAGACTTGGGACGAGATAGAATTTTACCAAGATAACGGAGAGTGTATAGCTTGTGACAACGCTAGAGGTGAGGCTATGGAATTGGACAGAGAGTTTGCCGAGTTTAAAAATAGAGAAATGTATGGCGATGAAGGAAACGAGGAGGATATTAACCATGATTAAGAGTAATAAAATATTACGCATAATAGCGATTATATTATTTATATTGTCGGTACTTTTTGCAGAGGTTACATATTTAAAAGCAAAGAAAGATTTTTACCGTGCTGATAAATTTATGTACCCGATTGCAGTACATTCAGAGGAATTACCTAGTTATTGCATCGGTAAGTATAGAGAGTTGGTTTGTAACCCAAACTATAATTGGGACTATAAAACGATGATTGCAATAATGATAGCCGAAAGTGACGAAAGCCCAGTGGCATGGAATGAAAATGAACCAGACGGGTCGGAGTCATACGGGTTATTTCAGATAAACAGTGTTCATGGAATAAATCCCATGTTATTAGATATACCAAGTTTGAACGTTGAGTATGCCTACAGAATATGGCAGGAGCAAGGTTGTTTAGCTTGGGGTTCGTACACAGATGGAAGATATTTACCTATTTATTTAAAGTTATAAGGGGTAAAAAAGATGGGTGACTTGAGAAGTAAAAGAAGGGGCGGATTTTACTGGGAAGGTAAAAAGCCTTACGTCTCAGTAACAAACGTATTGGATGTTATTGATAAGCCCGCTTTGAGATATTGGTTTGGAAATCAAATCTATTGGGCAATGGTCAAAGAACCAGAATTAGACGAAAAGTCGGCAATGGCAAAGCCGTGGGAAACTAGCGATAAGGCTAAAAGCAGGGGTACAACAGTTCATTCAATAGTTGAGGCATGGAAAAATATAGACGATGTTAAGGGATTGGATAGTGAGCAGTTTGGGGGTTACGCACAAGCCTTTGATAATTGGAGAAATGACTACAAGGTAGAGCCACTAGAGCATGAGAGAACAGTTAAATCTGAAAAGTATGGTTACGCAGGAACATTAGACCTATTGGCTATGGTAAACGGTAAGAAGGCACTGATTGACGTTAAGACAAACAAAGACGCTAACATATATAAGGAGGTGCAGTTGCAGTTATCAGCCTATGAGCAGGGTTTAAGGGAAGAGGGGGAGTTTGTGGATGTAGCTTACGCCTTATCGTTAGGGGATAGGGGCAACTACAACTTTAAGTCTTTTCAGATGGATTTAGACGCATTTCTACATGCTAAGGGTTTGTGGGAATGGGCTAATGAGGCTAAGTGCAAGAAAGTTAATTATTTTACAGGAGGTAAAAATGATAGCAAAAGTTAAAATAGCATCAAACATAAGTTTGGAGATAGAAGAAAAAAATGACATGGAAACATTACACGTTGCAATAGCTTTAGGAAATCCTAAAAGTAAATGCGATGAGTGCGGTAACACCGAGGGGTTGTACTTAACTACAAACAAGGGAAATGGATTTGTTTTTATCAACAACAAATGCCCTAAGTGTGGTGCTAGAAGTAAGCTAGGTCAGTATGAGGGTGGTGGCTATTTTTGGCATGATTTTGAGAAATATATACCCAAGAGTGGTAGTGACAGTAGCTTGGCTTGATAGTCAAGCCTTGTCGGGTAGGTTTCAGGTCGGCAGAGCCTTTACTCCCCTACTCGGCAAGGTTTGGTTATTAAATTGAAGTATTTAATTAGGTTTGAAAGGATACTAAAGTAATATACTTGACAATATATATATTTATGTATATAATGTAATTATGAAAATTAAATTACACAAATTCAAGTGCAATCGTTGTGGGCATGTGTGGATACCACGAAAAGAGAATGAGCCAGAGAGATGTCCAAAATGTAATTCTCCTTATTGGAATAAAAAGCGTAAGCGTTTGAATATGAAAAAGAAGAATAGTGACTAAGACGAAATGGGAGAGAGTTTGTAAATGTTCGGGAGTTAATTTAGCAGGATTGATACCAACATTTATACATGCAAAGAATTGTCCTTTACGAAAGTTTGGTGTTAAGGAGTGGGGGAAGGTGGAGTTTATTGAGCTTTGAAACGTATAATCAAGCTAAAGATCGGTTAACAGGTCATCACCTCGATTATACGTTTAGGAGTTCAACTTATAGCGATAGCCCAACAGGGGAGAGACAACTTTAAAAGGTTAAAACAATGAATAAAGTAATAATAGTAGATAAAAATAAAAAGTTAATAGAAAAGATACAGAAGGCTTTACCAAAACTAGAGGCTATACACGGAGATGTATTTGAGGTGGCTAAAGAAAGGGATGCTTACATAGCAACAGCAAGCAATCCTTCTTTTTCTATGGGTGGTGGTTTGGATGGTGAAATAGCAAAGGCATTTCCCGATGAGGTTAAAGATTTAGAGGAACATATATTAACGGATCATCTATTCCCAATAGTTAGTGTGGGTAACAATTTAACTACTTCGGAGCAAGTATTAACTAGAGCTTTAGTTCAAGTTTTTTATGCCTATTATGTTGGTAAACCAGTTGTTTTAACTTGTGTTGGTACTGGTATTGGTGGTTATGAGGATGATAGATTTATTGAGTTATTGGCGAGGGTTTTCGGTGACGGTATGGGCAACGGGGTGAAAATAGGCAACGGGGTGAAAATAGGCAACAAGGCGGAAATAGGTGACAGGGTGGAAATAGGCAACGGGGCGAAAATAGGCAACTGGGCGAAAATAGGCTACTTGGCGAAAATAGGCAACTGGGCGAAAATAGGCAACGGGGCGAAAATAGGCAACGGGGCGAAAATAGGCGACTGGGTGGAAATAGGCAACGGGGCGAAAATAGGCAACGGGGCGAAAATAGGCGACTGGGTGAAAATAGGCAACGAGGCGGAATTTGGTGATTGCTTCATAAGGCATTTACATTTGAAAGGTAATTTAGATATTTTAAGAAAAACTGGTTTAGTTTGTGAGAAGAAAAACCCAACATTTAAAGATTTTGCTAAAACACGTTTAGCAGAAACCACCTTCATAAAAAAGTGTAAAAAAGATGTGGAGTGTTTTATTTTCTATAAAGCGGTAAGGGAAAATAGAACAACGAAAGGCAATTTAGTTTTCAAAGATAAAACATGGGTAAAAGATACAAATAAGTTTAAAAAAGAGGGTTCTTGCGTTAAGGGTGGTATTTACTTCAGTGACTTTGATTTTGTGGCTAACTTTGATAGTGATTACAACACTATATTAAGAGTAGCTATACCAAAAAATAAAAGGAATGTGGTAATTGACCCACAAGGGGATAAGTGCAGAGCAGATGAAATTTATGTTATGGGGGAGGTATCGTGAGGGTAAGCGAAGTTTTTAAAAAATATAGTGAGGTGTTAAACAAGGTAGATATAGGAAGCAAAACTAACCTAATTTTAATGCACCAAGCATTTTATAGAATATTTGCTTTATCAAATAATAATTGGAAGGTATTACATGGGTCGGCTGTTTTAGTTAATGGTAAAGCCATTTTATTTGGAGATGATGGTCAATCTATAGGAAAAACAACAGCCTCTCTATTTTTGAAACAAGGTCTATTAGACTCTAAATATATAGCTGATGAGTTTGTTTTATATAAAGGTGGGTATGTTTACCCCAATAGTAACTACCCAATACACTGTAAACCCTCATCTAAGACATTTATGGAAGATATTTTTGATAAATATGAGGAATATCTTTTATTAGATGAAAATGATTACGCATTAAATCCAACACCGTTGGGGTCTATTGTTTGTCCAAAACCATCGGGAAAGAACAAACTAACTAGACTGTACGGGGATAGGGCTAAAAATGCTTTGAAATGCACAGCTTATTCGCACTTAGTTAAATTGCACCACCCAGAATACGATAGATTTAATGTTTTTACAGGAACTAAAGAAGAAAAGGCAATTAAGAACATAGTTAAATTGGTTAGTATATATCCTAATTTCGATAATATACCTATTTATGAGCTTCAGTTAAAAGACCCAAAGGATTTAGTAAATATTTTAAAGAAAGGAGGTTTATTTATGGACAAGAAGATTAAAAACCACGTTTCATGTGGCGGAGTTTTATTTAATTCCGATATGAGCAAAGTGTATTTAATTCATAAAGATACTAGGGATGATTGGATGTTACCTAAAGGACATGTTGAAGAAGATGAGGAATTGATTGCCACTGCTGTTAGAGAAGTGTCGGAAGAAACAGGGCATAACAAAATAGAGGTTTTAGACACTGACCCAGTGCATATTATTGAATACGATTTTGAGTTAGAGGAAGAACCAGAGTTTTATCATCACAAAATAGTTAGATTTTATTTAATGAAAACTGATAGTAAGCAGGTTAAGACTAAAGAAATGAAAGAGGAGTCATTGAGTGGTGAGTGGGTAAATGTTTCAGAAGTAGTAGAAAAATTAACTTATGATAATGAAAAAAACGTTGCTAGAAAAGCTACCGAAAGAATGGAATAAAACCTTACAGGGTTGCGGTTTAACAACTAATTGTAGTGTTTTAGTTGGTGGTAGTTGTGTCAAAGATTTAGACATGATTTATATCGCAGATAAACTAGATTTTAAGGGTTTAAACAAACTCAAACTAAAGCTAGAGAATATGACTGGTACTAAGGTTTCAATATCCCCTATGACTGCGTTGATGTGGGCAAGGCAGGATTTGTGGTCGGGTAAAGTAGCAAGAATGGTTTTTAAAGGTGTAAAAACTTTGTTTGGTAATGTGTGGTTTGAAAAAAGAAGTATAACTTTTGAAAAAGTTAAGGAAATTACCAAGAGGGAAGCAAGTACCGAACTAGCATATTATTTGAAAATGGCAGTAGAAAAGCCTGAAAAGAGAGAGAAAGCAACCGAGCTGATAATACAGCTAATAACAATACTAATATAGGAGGTAGTCATGGAGATGACTTTGGTGGTCATAAAGCCCCGTAACAATCTAAAGTCAATGATTGTTAGGAGGTTATTCGTAGACAATGGGTTAGAGATTGTTTCCGCAAAGAGACTGACAATGACTGTAGAGGAAGTATCAAATCTCTACTTTGACAAGGTAGGTACATATTTTTTCAAAGAGATATTGGAGTATTTAACTTCCGATAAATCATTGGTTTGGGTTGTTAGTGGTGACAATGCAGTAAGAAAGGTACTTGATATAAAGGGGAAGGGAGGCAAGACAGGTATCAGAGGTGCATTTGCTAAAGACAGGGTACAAAACATTATGCACAGCTCCGATACTGTAGAAGACGCAAAGAGGGAGGTTAGTATCTTTTGGGGTTAGTTTCTATTCTCATTTAATTGAGACTAGCCCCTTAAATCCTTGCGGGTGGTGAAAGGTAAAAAATGAAAGAAACAACCGTAACAGCTACAACAGGAAAAGATGAGGTAATGATGAGAGCAGGTAAGTTCTATTTATGCGTAAATAAATACGGTAGGGATGCGGAGGTATTAGAGTTTGATAGCGGAAAAGAAATACAAAAATATATAGAAGATAAAGTTAGTAATGTAGCAAACTATACAGTTATATATGGCTATGTTGTAGAAGATGTATTGTGGGGGTTTAAGGGTGGACAAGTTACCAAACCCACCACCAACAAGGAGAATAAGGAATGAGAGTTAGGTTTGAAAAGAACTATATTCAATACGACGATGCGATAAAAGAAATAGGTATAAGGAAGTTTGCGAAGATGGTTGGAATGGACAAAGGAGAAATATCAAGAATAGTTAATGGTAAAAGAGCTGTTAGTATTAACCAAATGTATCGTTTTGATGAGGCTTTAGATAAGTTTAACAAGTTATCCCTCCAAAGGGAGAGTGGTAAAAAATGACTAATTTATGGTTATACCTAAGAAAATTAGGACAAAAGAAAACTAAAAAAAGAAAGGTTAAACATGATAGATAAAAGGGAGTCTAAATCATGTTCATTGGGCTGTCTTTTAGTGTTGTTGGGTATGGTTGGGTTGTTCTCGCTGGTATATTTTTTCGTTAGGGTATCGTTAGGTATGTTATGAAAACGTACACAGACATTGAGGTTAAAAAGCTATTTCAAGAGTTTGTGGATGTGCTTTCTAAACATCCAGTAGTTACCCATGCAGACGGTAAAGTATGGTTTGTAGGTGCGGTTAAAGAAGCTTTGAAGGGTTTTTTAAAGGGTAAAGGGTTGTCTTAAATATATACATTATGTTAAAATAAATTAATTCAATTTATGAAAATAACTCCACTATATAATCACGTTTTAATACTTCCGGAAGACAAAATAGGTAAAACCGAAGACGGGTTTTTTATACCAGAAAACGAACAGGAAATGTCTTACAAGGCTAAAGTTATAGCTGTCGGTGAGGGTAAGTGTGACTCTAACGGTAAGTTACATCCTGTAAAAGTTAAAGTGGGAGACACTGTTTTACATAAAACCTACGGACTCACAAGCATAAAAATTGACGGTAAGGATCATTTTATTGTTGAGGATAAATATATTTTAGGAATAGTGGAGGAATAAAAAATGGCACAAAAAGATATTATATATGGCGATGAAGCCAGACAAAAGTTAAAAGCGGGGGTAGATAAAATAGCTAACGCTGTAACTACTACTCTTGGACCTAAAGGCAGAAACGTTGCTTTTGAAACTGCTTGGAATAGACCAAAAGTTGTGCATGATGGTGTTACTGTAGCCAAAGAAGTGGAACTAAAAGACTCTTTTGAGGATATGGGAGCTCAATTAGCCAGAGAGGCTTCTGAAAAGACCAACGACGTGGCGGGTGATGGAACAACCGCTTCTATACTGTTGACACAGGCTATAGTAACTGAAGGGTTAAGAAACATATCGTCTGGTATCAGTCCCATGGCTTTGAGAAATGGTTTAGAGGAAGCAACTAAAAAGGTTGTGGAAGAAATAAAAAGAATTTCTAAAAAAGTATCAACAAAGGAAGAAAAAGAACAAGTAGCCACGATATCCGCACAAGATAAGTTAATGGGGAAGCTTATAGCCGAGGCTATGGAAAAAGTTGGAGACAAGGGAGTTATAACTATCGAGGAGGGAAAGGGCTTTGATTTAGAGTTGGAATACAAAGAAGGGTTACAGTTTGATAGAGGTTATGCGTCACCTTATTTTGTAACTGATACCGAGAGAATGGAAACGGTGATAAATGACTCAAATATTTTATTTGTAGATTATAGATTAGACAATGTGCAAGAGCTTGTTATTGTTTTAGGAAGGTTAACCAAACAGTCCAAGAATATAGTGATAATAGCTGAAGACTTTAGCGATGAGGTTTTAGCTACTTTAGTTTTAAATAAGGTTAGAGGGGTTGCAAATATTTTGGCAGTAAAAGCACCGGGTGTTTCTAATAGAAGATCAGATCGCATGGAGGATATGGCTATTTTTACAGGAGCTTCTTTAATAAGTAAGAGCAAGGGAAGTAGTTTGGTTGAGGCAACTGTGGATGTTTTAGGTTCGGTTGATAAAGTAATTTCAACCAGAGACGATACTATATTGATGGGCGGTAGGGGTAAGAAGTCAAGCATTAAAGAAAGGGTTAAACACATTTCAAAACGTATAGATAATTCACCCACCGAGTTTGACAGAGAAAAACTTAAGGAACGGTTAGGGGCTCTAAGCAACGGTATAGCCGTATTAAATGTTGGCG
>Ga0180433_10001496_pt1 | contig 38838 bp, 41 predicted proteins | sample SS_ome_8_FD_132980 | JGI IMG/M metagenome (GOLD analysis project Ga0180433, IMG submission 132980) | Hypersaline lake sediment archaeal communities from the Salton Sea, California, USA - SS_1_D_1 metaG | ecosystem: Environmental > Aquatic > Non-marine Saline and Alkaline > Hypersaline >... | reverse complement strand
CTAGCCCGTTTCCATCGACGTACATTTTGTTACTCAAAAGCATTGCATATGGTCTATGCTACTTTAACCGTTTTTTTCACTGCTAATTGGGAAGAATATCTTTAATTAGCAACGCCAAAAATTTATGGAAAGAAGCCTTTTATTATTGTACAAAAAATGATCCAGTTCCAAAGTTGCAGAAGGTTTTTGGAAAAATTCCACCAGCAACAGAGAATGTTTTCTTCTTAGATACAGGAAAGAAAACAGATTTTGGGCATAGATTCGATCATCCAGTTTATCAACCTTATCTGGAAGAACATTTTAATAATTATATTCGGGGAATTTATGATTAGCTTTTTTAGGTCATTGTTCATACTTTTACTTCTTTTTTCTAGTCATTTTGCTTGTGGGGATAATGTGTTTTCTTATTCAAAACATGAGGTAATTGCACATAGAGTTTCTGCAGATGTAGCTAAAACTTTATCCAAACGCTACCAAATGGAACTAGTTGGCTTTGGCGGTGCTATACATGAAGATGTTGAGAAGCTGTCTCTGAGTTTTAATTGTTACCGTACAATGAATATGGCTGAATATAGGAATTTGATTGTACAGTCTGCAGAGTTTTTTTTAAGTGAAGTTAACTCTAATGAAGAATTGAAGCCTTTTCTACATAACTACCCTTTTGATTCAAATCATATTGATCTAGCGATTTATGTGTTTTCGGAAGATAGGCAGCGACTTAAAGTTGGTCAGCTTTCTTGTGTTCACTTAATTAAGGGAAAAATATCATACTCAATTAGAGATACAGAGCACACAGTTAAGCCAATGCAAGCAGAAGATTATGAAAGTGCCAAACAACTAGTTTTAGAAATTGCAAATAAAGGCGATGGACCTATCTAAAACTCTTGAATTCCAGTCATAATTATTTACGAAGTGCCCATTATAATCCACGCGAGTAATTTTATTAATGGTAAGTATGATGATTAAGAAAAATTTTTCACTATTTGTTTAATTGGCTCTTCTCTTAGGTGCGACGATGCATTATAAAACCCCAGAGTATGAAAAATTAGCTAATCAAATTACTGCAGAAACAGCAGTTAAAATTCGTAAAAAGCATCATTTGGATCCTATAGGTTCAGGTAGATCAATGATGAATGATATAGAAATAATGGCGCTGAGTTTTAACTGTCATCATTCTTTAACTATTGAAGAAAGCCGAAATCTAATTGTGAATTGTGTTGGCATGTACCTTGATTCGATTAATGAGAATTTTCAAATCCGCCCGTATTTACATAATTTTCCCTTTGATTCATGTAATGTGGACCTCACTATTTTTGTTTATGAGGATAAGAAATTTAAAAAAGTTAAGCCTGGAAAGGTTAGTTGTATTTCAGTCCTGAATGGAAAAATAAGTTATCACACAAAAAAATCATCTAGATGGTTATACCTTAGATGTTCTTCTTGAAGAACCCTATGAAGAGGTATTGAGAATTGTGAAAGAACAAGGGCGGTTAGAGACGTTAGAGTAGCTTTGCTTTAGGGGGTTTTCTTGGAACGGTTCGTTCTGCTATCATTGTTTTTATTTGGAGCTTTCCTTTGGATGATGATGTCTTAATTGATCAGCTTGTTGCAGATGCAGTTGGTGTGCCGATGGCTCGGGACATGATGGAAGCTGTGCGTTGTGGACACTTGTGTGTGCGAGGCTCTGCTGAGGGCGCACGGATTTTGCAGGGCGATGAAGAGTGGTTCGAAGAACCTGTCGGTCAATGGAACGATTTGGTTTACTTCCAACGCTGTTGGGTCATGGAGTCCCGAGTTGTGCGGGAGTTGAAACGGCTAATGGTTGATGTCAAGCCGATTGACATGGACAGCGGTGAATTGAATGTAGGGCAAAGAGAAGCTGTCAGGAAGGGATTAGGGTGTAGCGTTTTTTGTTTATCGGGTGGTCCGGGAACGGGTAAGACCCATACGGTTGCGGAGTTGGTGCGTCAGTATGAGGGGGATGATGTAATTGTGGCTGCACCGACAGGGAAGGCTGTGGCCCAATTGAAAGGACGCTTGGGTGATGTGAGGAGTGGCACACTTCATGGTTTACTTGGAATACGCAGTGTGAGTGATATTTTATGGGGGACGGGCAAGTTGGATGCGGGGATGGTTGTTGTAGATGAGTGTTCGATGATTGATGTCGGAATGTGGGGTGCTTTATTAAGTGCGGTTAAGGCAGGGACGCGGCTTGTTCTTGTGGGGGATCATGATCAGCTACCGCCGGTTGAGGCTGGAACGATTTATGGGGAGATTTGCAAGTGGATGCGGGATGTGCATCCAGAGTGTTATGCACACTTAGATGAATGCATGCGAAGCGATCAGGTTGAGATATTAGAACTGGCTGAAAAGGTGAAAGGAGGGGAGGCCATAGCAGGGAAGGAACTGAAAGGTTTAGATGTGAAGCAATGGAAAGAGTGCTTTCAGGAAGAGGGTTTTCGGATTTTGTCGTGTTTGCGGGAAGGGCCCTATGGTGTTGAGGCAATTAATCGGGAGCTTGTGGAGCTTTTTCGGAGAGAGTATGAGGGTGGCGAATGGCGCATTCCGGTGATTGCAACTCGGACGAGTTATGAGCAAGGAATTTGCAATGGGGAGATGGGGGTGCTCGTGAAGCAGTCGGCATCTATTGGGCTGGAGGCAGAGGATGTTGTTTGGTTTGGGCAAAAGGTTGTGCCAGCAGTCTTGCTTCCGGGGATTGAGCTGGCTTATGCGATCTCGGTGCACAAGAGTCAGGGGAGTGAGTATGATAAGGTGGTGTTGATTGTGCCACCAGGTTCTGAAATCTTTGGGCGGGAAATTCTCTATACTGGTATAACAAGGGCTCGTTTATCTCTCGAAATATATGGAGAGGCAGAAACTTTGGAGCTTTGTGTGTCAGAGTCTGCACAAAAGTTGTCTGGAATCAGGAGAAAGTTGGAATGTTTAAATATGTAGTTCTTTTATTGGCATGTATGATGTCTCTTCAGGGTGCAACTCTGAAAGAGCGGACGGCGTTTATTGAGAGTACAATTGAAAAGACAATCGAGACAGCCGACCCAACAGCTCAGGTAGGAATCCAGGTGATTTCTCTTAAGGATGATCTGGTTTATGAGCGGAATGCTGGGAAGCGATATGTGCCAGGTAGCAGTTTAAAACTATTTGTAGCAGCAGCAGCGTTCGATCTTTTAGGTCCAGATTATCGTTTTGAGACGCGGATCGTCGCAGATGGAAAGGTAAAAGCAGGTGAACTTCTAGGGAACTGTTATTTGATTGCGTCGGGTGATCCATCACTTGATGTGGAGGGATTAGAAGAAATTGTTCAGGGTTTGAAAGAGCAGGGTGTGGATCGTATTAAAGGGGATTTAGTTTTAGATTTGAGTGTTTTTGATGATGTGGAGTTGGGTCCTGGCTGGATGTGGAATGAAGAGCCTGGTTATTGGTGTTCTCCTCTTGGTGCTTTAAATTTGGAACACAATTGTGTGTCTTTTTCCCTAAAACCTGGAAGCGAAGTAGGGCGTCCTTGCTATGTAGATTTTTATCCACAATGTGGGGAGATTAGCGTCGTGAATCGATCGGTGACGCGTAAGTCGGGTGAAACGGCTGAGGTGCGTCGTTTGTACGATGGGCGCTTTGAAGTGGTTGGTGTGATGGGTTTAGGCGATGAACTAATGGAGTTTAAGTTACCTGTACTCGTTCCTCACTTATTTGTTGCAGATGTGATGAAGGCTCTTTTTAAACAGAATCAAATTGCTTTTGAAGGAGATGTTAAGGTTGGCATGTGTGTGAAGCATGTGACCGAGCTTGGTGTGCATCGTTCAGAGCCTCTTTCTGAATTGATGAAGGTTGTGCTTAAGATGTCTGATAACTTGTATGCGGACGCAATTTTTAAAAAAGTCGGGCAGGCCCGCTATGGAAGTCCTGGGACATGGCAAAAAGGAAGCAAAGCAGTGCGAGAGCTTTTAGCTAGCAAGGCGGGGCTAGATGTTGACGAGATGATTGTTTTGGATGGCTGTGGTCTTTCTCGTTATAATTTAGTTTCTCCAAAGCAAATGGTGACGTTTTTAAAGTGGGTACATGAAAGCTTTACTTATAGAGAAGAGCTGAAGGCGTCTTTGGCAATTGGTGGTGTTGATGGCACTTTGAAGCGGCGGATGAAAGCGCCTTTCCTGATGTCAAAGGTTCGGGCTAAGTCAGGATCGATGACGGGGGTGTCGGCTCTCTGTGGCTATGTTGAAGATGATGTGGCATTTGCCATTTTTGTGAATGGTTATGTGAAGTCAGGACGTGAGATCAAGAGAAAGATCGAAGATGAGGTCTGTCACGTTTTGGTCAATTCTGGTTTATAGATTTTTTCAAAGAGTTCTTTTTTGAATGCTCCTGTAAAGTGAATGATAAAGGTGTCTTCTGAGATACCGTATTGGAAGCGTTGGTTGAAGATAGAAGGCATGACTTTCACTGAGATGTTTTGTGATTGAACAAGGTGGTTCATGGTTTCTTGATCCCCAATAAATTGGTGGGTGAGAGATGGGGTTGTATCAGCCCACTGCTGGATGAGAGGTAGTTTGGTTTGGTAGCTGATGACGCCAGTATTAAAACTGACTTTGTCATAGCAGTGGCACATGGCAATACCAGTTTCTTGCGAAGCTTCCATGAGAGGAGTAAGGGGTTTGATGACAAAGGTATCTAAATCAAGCCAGATGGAGTTTTCAAAGGGGCTTTGTGCGGTAGCATAGGGTTTGATGAACCAGACGTTGCGTTTCGTCCAAATGATGTCGGTATAGGCTTTTTCCCATTCTTTCCAAAGTTTTGGGTCGACGTCTTTTTTCGGTGTGGCGATGTTTTTAGGGGCTTGGGGGATAAGTACGGTTCCTCGCTGTTCGCACCAGAGGCGAGCACTTTTAGACATGCCAAAGTCACAGAAAACGACAGGATAGGTGTTGGTTTTTGAATAGTAATGCCACCACATTTTGAGCATCCACTCGTGGGATTCATCGCAGCCAGTAAGAACGCCTTCTCTTATCATGCTAGCTGATGGGGGTTGTAAACTTTACGAAAAAGCTCTTTTTTTGCGACGTTTCCAAAGTGGATAATGAAGGTTCCTTCAGGAATTCCGTCTTGGGGCCTGGCGTTAAAGATAGGTGGAAGGGTGGTGACAGCTGTTTTGTCTTCGTGGATGATGCGGCTAAGAATATCTTGGTCACCGAGGAAGCGGTGGTTCCAGTCTTTGATTTTTTCAGTCCATTTTTCGATAAGAGGGTTCTTTGCTGAGTATCCAACAACGCTGGTGTTATAGATAATTTCTCCAGGAAGAAGTTTAGCTGGGTTAAGTGCGCGAAGGACTTCTCTAGGCAGGGCGACTTGTGTTAGGTCGAGTTCAAATAAAGGGGTGAGCGGTTTAATGATGAAGGTGTCAATATCCAGCCAAAAGGTTTGTTCGTAAGGAGACTTCAGAAGGGAAAAGGGTTTGTAAAACCAACCGTTTCTTGCTTGCCAAGGGTCGTTATAACCAATTTCCCATTCTCTTTGGGTTTGGATGTCGATTTTTTCTTTGGGAACAGGAATGCCTTGAGGCAGTTCGATTGTGATGACTTGTCCACGTTTTTCACACCATAGTCGAGCGCTTTTAGTCATGCCGAAATCCATGAAGGTCACGGGGTAGGTGTTGGTTTGTGAGTAGTAATGCCACCACAACTTGAGCATCCATTCTTGATTCTCATCGCATCCTGTAATGATTCCTTGTTTCATTCGATTCCTGTTTTAAGGTTCATATAGAGGGTTTGTTTTCCCGTATGGGCAAAATGAATGATGGCAACGTCATCTCTCATTCCATTTGTTAAACGCCAGTTATAAATGGGTGGGAGCACTTTAATTGGAACTTTTTCCTCATGGGCAAGTCGAATAAATAGGTCTTGGTCACCATGATATTGATCAGTTTGAGTTAGGCAGCAATGAGCCCATTTTTTAATAAAGGGGTTAGTTTTTTTGTAGCTGATGATCCCCATGTTATAAACCGTTTCATCAGGTTTGTAATAACCTATTTTGCGTCCGCGTGTCGTTCCATGTTCAACTTCAAGAGCTAATGCAATACCGGTTTCTTCAGAGGCATCGATGAGAGGTTTAATTGAGCGAATGACAAAGGTGTCGAGATCAATCCAAGCCGTTTTATCATAAGGGCTTTTAAGCATGGCTTGGGGTTTTGCAAACCAGAGTGGGCGAGAAGGCCAGTAATTTGTATGTTGCGCGTTCTCATCCCAGATTTGAATTTTTTTTGAATCAATTTTTTCTTTTGGTGTGACTTCTGGGATAGGAATGTCAATCACAGGAGCTCTTTTTTCACACCACATACGAGCACTTTTAGACATGCCAAAGTCAATAAAGGTCACAGGATAAGAGTTGCTGTTGCTGTAGTAGTGCCACCAGGTTTTGAGAAGCCACTCTTGTCTTTCGTTGCAGCCGGTGATGACTCCTTCTTTCATGTTCGGCCTCCAATTTGAAGTTTTTCAAGAAGTGTGGATTGGCCCATTTGGCTAGCATAATGGTAAATAACGACATCGGGGTCATCTAAAGCAGGATGGATGCGGTTAAAGTGAGAGGGGAGCTTTTTTACTCGAAGTTTTTTTTCAAAGATAAGCCGGCTGAGGAGGTCTTGATCTCCGAGTGCTTGAGTTTGATTTGCAGCATCTGCCCAAAGAGCAAGAATGGGGGCTTTAGCTGGGTAAACAATCACGCCAGTGTTGAAGCTGACTGCATCTTTTGGAATAAGGTTGGCTTCTTTTTCGGCTTCCTGTCGAAAAAAAAGTTCGGGACAAAGGGCTAGGGTATCTTCGGGGCAGAGGTGAAAGAGTCCTGTCAGGGGCTGTTTGACATCTGCATCGATATCAATCCAGATGGTTTTTTCATAGGGAGTTTTGAGAAGAGCTTCAGGTTTTGATAGCCATACTTGCCTCTTGAGAAGGGCAAAGGGAGAGGCACAAGGTGGAGGTGTCTTAGAGGTGTTTTTGGCAAGAGCAAGAACGTTGCCTCGCTGTTTGCACCAGCTTTTTGCTCCTTCTGTCATTCCAAAGTCAATGAAAGTGACAGGGTAGGTGTTGGTTTTAGAATAATTTTTCCACCACCACTTTAACATCCATTCGTGCTGAGAGTCGCATCCCGTAAGAATGCCATGATTTTTCTCTGTCATATTCACTCTTATACGCTGCTTTAATAATTATTCAAAAGAGTGGGACTGTAGAATATGACTTTTTCCTATTAGAAAGGGGTGATGATAGATGACGAGGTTCTTAGGTTTTTGACAGTCAGTACAAGGGGCGTAGTTGAATCGGCTTGAAAGTGTTTTTAGGGAAAAATTTTCTTCGTAAATGGTCCGATTGAGAGCATCTTGCTCGGAAAAAAATTCATGGTTACGTTTTAGGCAATTTTCCACCCATTTTTTAATAATAGGAGAAGTGTTTTTATAGGCAATGACGCCGGTTAGGTATGCGTTTTCGTCGGGAAAAAGAAGACCTTTTTCTCTGCGAACAGCAATGCCACGAGGAACCTCCTGACAAACAGCAAAATCATTTTGAGTTAAGATTTCAAAGAGAGAAGATAGGGGCTGTTTGACTTCACAGTCAACATCCATCCAGATCGACTTTTTAAAGGGAGTGTGTGGGAGCAGAAGGGGTTTTTTGAACCAAATGTTTCTGTTTGACCAAATATCATCTGGGTGAAGGTCTTCCCAGTTGGCTTTTGAACTAGGAGACATTTCTTTTAGGAAATGTTTCGGGGCAGTAAGAAGTGTTCCTTTTGTTTCACACCACATACGGGCGCTTTTAGACATTCCAAAGTCACAAAAAGCGACAGGGTAGTCGTTGCATTTTGTGTAATGGTCCCACCACCATTTCAACATCCATTCGTGATTGATATCACAGCCTGTTAGGATTCCTTGATCAGCTTGCATATTTCGGAATATAGTGAGATGATGAGTTTTTAGGAAGGATCGCTTGATGTATACAAATTTAATTGATGAGGCAAAGAAGGAAGGGATCGAAAAAATACATGTAGCTGCTCTGGTGCGTAATGCAGCGGGTCAAGTGCTGCTCATTGAAAAAGTTTTGGAAGAAAAACCGGTTTATCATTTTCCAACAGCTGATGTGAAAGTAGATGAAACGATTCAGCAAGCACTGCAACGCGCAGTTTTGGAAGAGACAATGATGAAAATCGATGATGTTAAAGCCTATCTAGGGCATTACGATAAGGAGAATGAGAGGTACTATCACTTCATCACAGAAGTAAAAGACCCCTATTCCATAGAGCAAAGTACACAGGTTGCTTATGCTTGGTTAGAAATCCAAGAAGCTGTTGGGTATCCTATCAGCGATGAGCTCAGAGAAATGCTTGATGTGTATGCAAAAATGCAAACAAGTTAAGCTGTTTTTCTGTGGAGAGCAGAAACATGCGATTTAACGCGTGCTGCTTTGTTCTCCTTATAAACGCCTTTTTTGACTCCTTTATCCATTAAACTGTAAACGGTATTCAGAGCCGATTGCATTTTTTCTTTTTCACCATCAGAAAGAGCTTTTTCAAAGGCATTAATTGCCGTTCGAACGCTCGATTTGAAAGAACGATTTAGTGCACGACGCTTTTGGCTTTGTATAATACGCTTTTGAGCGGTCGGATGTTTCTTTTTCTTTGCTTCTTTGCCTTCTTCAGCCATTGTTCTCTCGAAGTTAAGAATTTTTCCATAAATCTACATTGGAAAAAAATATACCAAGATTGAGATAATTCGTCAATTTCGAAGAGGTAAGAATGCGTCTTTCAAAAAACATCTTTAAAATTCTTTTTGTTTTAGCTGGTGCTGTAGGCCTTTACATGGGTGCGAATTTTTTAACTGAGCTATATCGCTATTTTCAACTTTCTCTGGATGTGAAAGCCAAATTTGAAAACTGGGAGATTGAAGAGGTCAGCTCAGGTAAATACATTGTTGTTGCTTCCTACCATTATAAGATAGGAGAGGCAACTTATCATGATAAATACCGCATTGAAAAGTCAATTTATCCAAATATTTACTTAGCAAAAGAGCACTTAGAAAAATGGAAAGATTCTCAAAATTGGGTATGGGTCAATCCAAAAAACCCTCATCAATCGTCACTTTTTCGCTCATTTCCCTTTAAGTCGGGGTTGCACTTAGCTCTTTGTATTGGGATCATTTTTTATTTTTTGTGGCTCAGCTTTTACGTGCGACGGGTTCACCCGGAGGTTAATTAGCGGCTTGTTTTAAAATCAGGTAGTAGAGAAAACGCGACCAATCTTTGATGAGCTTAGGGAGTTTGGGCTTCTCAGGTGGTGGCTTGGGCTTTGTTTTGGGAGGATTTGTGATATCGATGAGGCGACGAGGCCCTTTTTTGATTCGTTTAGCTAAAGAAAAAACCTCGTATTGGTCATAGAATATCCCTTTGCCTTGTTTTCCTATTGAGGTAAAAAAGGCATGAGAGGGGCGAAGGTAGTATTCTGCTGCTGAGAGTTTTTTACGATTGAAACGGTTGTCATGGAGAATCCAGGTAACCGAGTAACCGACAGCTGCGTAGTCTTCCATGCGGCTTTTGACTTCTTTTAGAGAAATAGGGGAGCATTGAACTTCAAAGATCTGTTTTTTTGGTTCCCAAACAACGTCGGCGATACGGTTAATGGATGGAAAGCGCTTTTCTAAATAGGATTCGCCTGGAGGAAGAGATTGGATAAGAGCTTTTTGGATTTCAAGATGAACAGAGTTTTTTTTGCTTTGTCGGCAGGAATGAGAGGAGTGAAAATGAAAAAAATGTTTACGTCTATGTAGGCCTTCTTTGACTCTTAAAAGGCCATGACACTCGGGGCAACGGTAGTCTTTGCCTCTAAGAGCATCTTCGGAAAATATGATCTGACTTTCGTCATAAGCAAAAAATTGCATCGCTGAAGGTCTCTTAAAACTTGACTTTTAGAGGCAGTCCTTACACAATACGAGACCGTATCATTTTAATGGTACAGGTTTTCTTTGGTATTTAAAGCAAAACCTTGATACATATATTGATTACGCGTGATCATTAGGCCTATAAATTCTCCGGGAGAGCATGAGTAAATCCTCTTTTAGTCAGGGGTTTGATCCTCAACATCAACAAAAAATTGAAGAACTCGTAGCTATTGCTAAAGAGCAAGGTTACATCACATATGAAGAGATTAATGAAATTCTTCCGATGAATTTCGATTCGGCTGAGCAAATCGATGAAGTTCTGATTTTCCTCAGTGGAATGGATATTCAAATTCTCAATCAATCTGAGGTTGAGAGACAAAAAGAGCGGAATAAGGAAGCAAAGGAGATGGAGGCCCTTCCAAAAAGAATGGAAGGAAGCTCCGATGATCCTGTCCGGATGTATCTCAAGGAGATGGGTTCTGTTCCTCTTCTTTCTCGTGAAGAAGAAGTTGAGATATCTAAGCGCATTGAAAAGGCGCAGATCCAGATTGAAAAGATCATTATGCGTTTCCGCTATTCGACGAGAGAAGCGATTTCTATTGCTCACTACCTCATTACTGGAAAAGAACGCTTTGACAAGATTATTGCTGAGAAAGAAATCGAAGATAAAAATAGCTTTCTCAAAATGCTTCCCAAGCTTTGTGATTTGCTGAAAAAAGAAGATCAGGTTTTAGAAGATTTTCTCATTCAGTCCCAAAGTAAGTCGCTCAGTAAAGTCGAAACCGTTAAGCTCTCTGAAGATATTGAAAAATGTAATATCCGTACTCAGGCTTACTTGAGAAGAATGCACTTCCGCCACAACATTACCGATGACTTTGGCGAGGTCATTCTAACTTCTTATGACCGTTTTCTTGCTCTTGAAAAGGAAATTCAAGAACTTGTCCCTCGCGCCGAAAAAAACCGTTTTGCAAAAGCTAAGCTCATGGCGGCTCAGCGTAAGTTGTCAAAGCGAGAGCTTGCAGCGGGGCGTACGATTGATAAGTTCAAAAAAGACGTGCGCATGCTTCAGCGTTGGATGGATAAGAGTCAAGAAGCCAAGAGAGAAATGGTGGAATCGAACTTGCGTCTTGTTATTTCGATTGCAAAGAAGTACACCAATCGTGGTCTTTCCTTCCTTGACCTCATTCAAGAGGGAAATATGGGCCTGATGAAGGCCGTTGAAAAATTCGAATACCGTCGTGGCTATAAGTTCTCGACTTATGCAACCTGGTGGATTCGTCAAGCTGTCACGCGGGCCATTGCCGATCAGGCTCGAACCATTCGAATTCCTGTTCATATGATCGAAACGATCAATAAAGTCTTGCGTGGTGCAAAAAAACTGATGATGGAGACGGGGCGTGAGCCAACTCCTGAAGAATTAGCGACTGAGCTTGGTCTCACGCCAGAACGGGTTCGTGAGATTTACAAAATTGCTCAGCACCCCATCTCTCTTCAAGCTGAAGTCGGCGATAGTGGTGAAAGCCAGTTTGGAGACTTTCTTGAAGATACGACCATTGAATCTCCTGATGAAGCAACGGGCTACTCGATCTTAAAAGATAAGATGAATGAGGTTCTCTCAACTCTTACTGATCGAGAGCGAACAGTTCTGATTGAGCGCTTTGGTTTGCTTGATGGCAAACCAAAAACATTAGAAGAAGTGGGTGTCCGTTTCAAAGTCACTCGTGAACGTGTCCGTCAAATTGAGGCAAAAGCTCTTCGCAAAATGCGCCATCCCACACGTTCCAAGCAGCTTCAAGCTTTCCTCGACATTATTGAGCAAGAGTGATACGTTTTTTGTTGTTCATTCATTTCTGGAGGGAAAAAAAATGGCAACACAAACTCAGTATACTCTAACTAGAGAAGATTTATCTAAGCAATATGAGGTAATCCCTCATAGCCCCTTTTCTCAATCTGCCAAAATTGGTAATAGTGGGTTTTCAGAGAGCAAGCATTTTGAAGCAATTAACTTTGTTATTCCTAACGGGGAAAAGCTCACCAAAGAGCTTGTTCAGAAAGTTGTGGGCTTGTGGGTTCGCTTGAATCTTGCTAACCAAGAATTTGTTCGAGCAAGTGCAAAGTATTTCCAATATACAAATCCAAACACGAAACCTTTTTACCAATCGGTTCATGAGACAGAGCCTAATGCTTTAAGATTTCAAGGGGCAATGTCTCGCTATCTGATTGCGATGGAAGAATGGAAAAGCTTTAAACAACAAGGTTATTCCATTACAATAATAATGTAAGCTTTATCATTATATATATAAGATGGTGTAACAAACTTTCTGTATCACTTTCATCATTAAAACTTTGTGAGCTCTGATTTAGAGCTCTTTTTTTTAAATAAAGGTTCAATAAATGGATCTGTCATTAATAAATAATCACTTAAAATAAAAAAAACCTTTAATAAATGACTGATTTTTCTTATACGAGGGAGTTAGATGAATGATAAAAACAGCTTCTTGAGGTAAGAGGATGAAAGTGAGGTCTTTAGGTAAATTAATAGCGCCTATCGTTGCGATCGCTACTTCAAGTGCTGCTTTTGCTGCGATGGATCGGGAGGCTCGTCTCACCGAACTAGAAAATCAAATGCAGCAAGTGCGCACTGAAACCGCGATGAACACATATGGAGCGAATACTGCTACGGCTCGCCCAGTAGTAGATAATGGTTATAATTGGTTTGTGATGTTGGATGTGCTTTACTGGCGCACCAAACTCGGGGGAACTGAATACGCTTATACGGATCAAGATCCGACAGCTTCTCTTCCAATCAAAGGACGTACCAAGCACATGGAATTTGATTGGGACTGTGGGCTACGCGTAGGTCTTGGTTACAACTTTGATTATGATGGTTGGTCTCTAAGTGGTCAGTACACTTGGTTTGATACAAGCGGTAGTGATTCAACTCGTGCGGGACTCAACAGTTCTGTTGTTCCTTTGCGTGGTTCTTCAAGCATTGCAGGTACAGCGAATGGCATTCAAGATTTCTTTGTTTTTTGTACGAGTGCAAAATCTCAGTTTGATATGAGTTATCAGGCCATTGATGTTGAGCTTGGCCGAGATTATTATGTAAGCTCTAAACTTGCTCTTCGTCCTTTCTGGGGTGTAAAGACTGCCTGGATCGATTTAGAGCAGACAACGCGTTATACTGGTGGTAATCCCACTGGCGGCAACGATAGCATTCTTGGGCTAAGTAGAAATACTGTTCATATCCGTGAAAACTCAGATTTTTGGGGTGTCGGTCCACGTACAGGTATTGATACACGCTGGTATCTAGGTGAAGGCTTTAGCATTTTTGGTAATATTGCTGGTGCTCTTCTTTATGGTTACTTTGATGTCGATCATAAAGAAAGGTTTACTGCTAGTAATGATTTCCGTATCCGTTTACATGCTGACCGCCATGCGTTTTCGCCAACGGTTCAGTATCAGATGGGTCTAAGATGGGATTCTTATTTCCATAACAATAAGCACCACTTTGCTGTTGGCTTAGGATTTGAAGGTCAGTACTGGTGGAGAATGAATCAGATGCTTAAGATCGATGATGCGACGACTTTAAAGTATGAGCGCTACTCTGAAGATCTAAGCACGTATGGTCTAACGCTCGACATGAAACTTGAATTCTAGTCGTTAAGTTAGCTATCAAATTCTTACGAGGGAGTCCCCGTTACTGGGGGCTCTTTTTTTATTCTGAATTCCAATAATTTATGTAATTTATTTTCATTTTTGAAATTATTTTGTTTTAAAACCCTGTACAAATAATAAAATAGCTCGTACTTATAAAAGAAGAAGGAAGAAATACCTATTTGGCAGCTTCCGGTAACGACTTGCAGCTCCGTTAAAAGGGGCTTTAATATAGTTTGAAGTAAGTATAATAAATAAATTTATAAAAATTACTTCATTAAATGCGCGTTATCATTTATATGGAAAATTAGAGTAAAAGAAGATTTAATCTAACCCCCTTGAGGTAAAAGATGAAAGTGGGCTTTTTAAGGAAGATACCGATCACCATCGCTTCCCTTTTGGCTTCATCCACAGCCTTTGCCGCTATGGATATGGACTCTCGGGTATCGCAACTTGAGAACCAAATGCAGCAAGTGCGTACCGAGACTGCTATGGGAACATATGGTGCACAAACAGCGACTGCCCGCCCAGAAGTGGATGGCCGTGGCTGGTTCCTTACTTTAGATGTCCTTTATTGGCATGGAAAAGTTGGTGGAACTGAATTTGCGTATACAGACAACGATCCTGCAGCGTCGCTCCCAGTTAAAGGTCGAACAAAAGATATCGACTTTGATTGGGACTGGGGCTTCCGCGTTGGCGCAGGTTACAACTTTGCGCATGATGGCTGGGATGCTTATCTGCAGTACACGTGGTTTGATACAAATGGAAGTGATTCAACACGAGCTGGGCTAAACAGTTCTGTGATACCACTTAAAGGTTCGGCACAAATTGTTGCGACAGCAGCGGATCCTTTAGATACATTTATATTTTGCGATAGCGCGAAGTCACAATTTGACCTCGACTATCAGGCACTTGATTTAGAACTTGGTCGTGCTTACTTTGTGAGTGGTAAGCTTTCTTTCCGCCCTCATTGGGGTTTAAAGACTGCTTGGATTGATCAAGAGCAAATCACTCGATACACTGGAGGAACTCCTGTTGCTGTACCACAATCTACTGCTGAAAACCTAGGTCTTGGGGTGTCAACAGTTCATATTAAAGATGACTGTGACTTCTGGGGTCTTGGACCACGAGCAGGTGTGGAATCTAAGTGGCACTTAGGTTATGGATTCAGTATTTTTGGGAATGTTTCTGGAGCACTTCTCTTTGGTTTCTTTGATGTAGATCATAGAGAAAGATGGACAGATACTCAAGATAACCGTATCCGTCTTCATGCAAACAGACATGCGTTTTCGCCAACTGTTCAGTTCGAGCTAGGTTTGCGTTATGACACCTACATTCATAACAACAAACAGCACGTTGGAGTTGGACTTGGATTCGAAGGGCAGTACTGGTGGAGACAGAACCAGATGCTTAAAATCGATGATGCGGCAGTACTCAAGTATGAAAGATACTCTGAAGACTTAAGCTTTCATGGGTTGACACTTGATATTAGGTTTGATTTCTAAAAGAAACTCGCTAATTTCAAGACCTAAAGACGATAACGGGATGCACTAGCATCCCGTTTTCTTTTACGCTTTATCAAAGGATCATTGAAATTTAATCTGTTTATATTTAGTTATTTATATTTTTAAAATGCGTTGATTCTAACAATTATTTATGTTATAATTAATATTTAATTGTCGGGGGTGGAAGGTAGGGAAAAAGATGACATCATCTTTAACATCAACAAACTCAACTTCAACAGCTTATGAACCTCCAGCCTCGCTTGGAGGCTTATTATCTGAAAATCAAGGAGTTGTGATAGGTGAGCAACACAATGAGCGAGCCTCATCGCAGTATCTCATAGAATCCATGGAAGCTATACAAAAGCTGGGTGTACGCTATCTTTTTGTAGAAGATCTGCCTTTTGACCTGCTTCAAGCAGATGTCAATGCATTTATGAATAGCCGTCCTGAAGCTGCTATGCCAAAAAAATTGGCGAATCACTTGCATTTTCGAGATGTTTGCTTCACAGCACATGAAGAGAGTGGATTACTGCCTAGTGAAGTCTCAGCTTTGCAAAAAAAAGCTGCAGAAGGAGATGAAGGTGCGCAGCAAACATTAAAAGTTTACTCTGAAAAAGAAGCAGGGAGAATGTTCAATCGAACACACCTTTATAAAAAGGCTAAAGAGTGTGGAATACAGATTATTCAATTAGATCACTCTAAATTCAAAAGTCTTCAAGGGAAAGCGCGACTAGAGCACATGAATGCGTTTGCTTCAGAAGTGATTCATTCTGCTCCATTAAAGAAAGGAGAAAAATTCATTGCACTAACTGGGATAGCACATTCAACAACAACAATGAAAACTCCTGGTCTAAAAGAACGCATAAAAGCTCCTGTCATTCATATTTTAACACATAAAAAACACGAGGAAAGAGAAAGGCTTTCTGCGCCATCCATTACTTATCAATCAGGAAAAGAAAAATATCAAGTAGACTTAGCTATTATCATGCCACAAATGACAGAGTTTGATGAGAGATTTGCTCATCCATCTCAAGAAAATATAGATTTTTTTGGTTAGTCCAATAAGATTCCTTGAGTTTGCTTTTCTTCATTAAAGTATTTAACAAAAAACAATTTGTTAAGTTTTGGGTTTTGTTTATTAACGCGGATAAACTCCTGCTTAAAGCCACATTTTTTATAAAATTTTGGTGCTTGAAATGCACTGGTAACGAGATTGATATTGTTATATCCTTTTCCACGGAATCGATTTTCAAGTTCTTGTAAAAGTGTTTGTCCAATTCCCTTTTTGCGATGAGCAGGTGCAACCCAAATATCATCAACATAAACTTCTGCAAATGCAGTATAACCAGATAAAACACCGATAACGGTCTTGTTATCGTTTTTCCAAACAATTGAAAACGGTTTGTAGTTACAGACAATACCGGCTATTGTTTCATCTTCTAAATGTCCTTGCTGAACAAGCTTTTTAATTTCTTCAGGAAGAGTTTCTGTGTACTCAGTTTTTGCAGTGTTCATCTTTAATCTCTGTGAAAAGTTTTTGTATTGCGAATCAAATTATTAAATTAGTAGCAAAAGTGCAACGGCTTTTTTAAAAATCAAAACAAGTTTTATTCCTTGTGCAAAAACTTTTTTCTTTTATTATTTAAATTAGATGCGGAAAAAGTTTGCAAACAAGTATTTCGTGAAAAAGTTTCTAATTATTTTTCTTTTTCTTTCACTTTTAAAAATGGCCTCAGGATACGCTGTAGAGATGAATTCTACGCGCATCGCGCGACTTGAAAAAGAAGTAGAAGAGCTTCAAGAAAAACTTCATGAACTTTTAGTTGAACAGGCAAGACCAAGTGCAAATCCAAGTATTATTGGTGATGTTTACTTTGTGACCTTTGATGCACTTTATTGGTATGCACGTACAAATGGAACAGCTTTTGCTTATAGCAATAGTACACCGACTGCAAACATGCCACTTAAAGGACGAACAAAGGACATTAGCTTTAATTGGGAGTGGGGGTTACGTGCAGGAATTGGAAAAAACTTGGACTTTGATAAATGGGATCTCTATGGAACCTTTACTATTTACAGGCCGCACTCTTGTGCTGGAGCAAGTGTTGGACAAAATAGCATCCTGATTCCTTTGAAAGGAGCAACAATTATTCACGAAGGGGTGGCGCGTGCAAAATCAAACTATTCACTCGATACGTATCAAATTGATATAGAACTTGGACGTCATTATTTTGTCAGTTCAAAACTGTCATTTCGACCTTTTGCTAGCGTGAAAAATGCTTGGGTCAATCAGAGACAAGTTGTGCGCTATACTGGGGGATCAATTGGGAACCATACAGCCCATGTTGAAGATAATTGTGACTATTGGGGGATTGGCCTGCGTGGAGGGATTAACTCAAAATGGCATCTTGGAGAAGGAGTCTACTTACATGGACTTTTTGCAGGTGCTTTGCTTTATGGATTTTTCGACATTGACCATCGAGAAAAGTTAACGGCCAATCCCTTTGATACAATCAAACTAGATGATAATAAACATCGTTTTGTTCCCACAGTGCAATGGCGCATGGGAATTGGATGGGGAACATATTTAAATGAGCGGAAATACTTTCTCGAACTTGGTGCGGCATATGAAGGTCAGTATTGGTGGCGTCTCAACCAGATGATCAACATTTATGAATACAATGCCTTTCGCTATGATAATCAAAGCGATGATGTTTCCATGCATGGCATTACGTTTATGGCACGCTGGTATTTTTAATAAATCACTTCGAAATCTAAATAAGGCTGCTTAGAAGAACACTCTGTGATTGTGACTGAATCAATTTGAATGGGGAGAGGCTCATCTTTCATTTTCTGAATTAAAAGCTCTGCGTCTTCCTTTGTTCCCCCAACACAAATTTCTACATCACCATTTGATAAGTTGCGTACTGTTCCCTTTAGGCCTAATTGATCTGCATGACCCTTTGTTTTTGCGCGAAAAAATACGCCTTGAACTTGACCAGAAACTGTGATCCGATATTCACGAAGCATAGGAGAATTCCCTCGTTTGACTCCAGTCATAATCTTCAATTAACGCAACCATTTCTTCCATCGACTTAGACCGATTGATCTGCTCTCGCAGTTTTTTTGTTCCTTTCCCAATACGAAGAAACCAGCAGCCTACACGCCTAGTATCAAGAATCGCTTTTCTTTCAGTTTGGTAAAGGCGGATGTAACTAATATGTTTGAGTAGGTGATCTCGAATCATTTCGCCATTTACTTCCAATAGGGCTTCACCATTGTCAAACCGTTTGACATCTTCAGCGATCCAGGGCTGTCCCATTGTTCCTCTAGAGGCAAGAATAGCATCGCACCCACTATGTTCAAAAAGAGCCAGACCATCTTGAGCAGAAAAGACATCACCATTTCCAATCACATGAATAGACTGAGCTACTTCCTTACAAGCGCGGATGATGTCCCAATCAGCCTTTCCTGTATATTTTTGAACTCTTGTTCTTCCATGAATTGCGATTGCCGTTGCTCCAGCTGCTTCTGCAATGCGTGTGATTTCTGGAGCGTTCAGGGAGTCTTGGTCCCATCCCGCACGAATTTTTACAGTCACTGGGATGCTAACTGCTGCTACCATATTGGCTATCACATCGCCGATGAGATGGGGATTTTTTAGCATTCCTGACCCACTGCCATCTTTTGTCACTTTGTCAACGGGGCAACCACAGTTAAGGTCAACGACGTCAAATCCTAGGTCTTCAATAATGCGAGCTGTGGGGCCTGCGAGTTCGGTCTTGCTTCCACAAAGCTGTGCTCCAATGGGGCGCATGGAGTCACGATAGTCGAGTATGTGATAGGTATTGGGTTCATGGCGGATAAGAGCATCCATTTTGACCATTTCGCAGTACATAAGGCCAACGGGATAAAGAGCTGCCATCTGGCGAAAAGGAAAGTCAGAACATCCAGCTAAAGGAGAATAAAAAACATTTGAAGGAAGGGTAAGAGACTTGAACTTAATGGGTTTAACGTAGCGCATTATAGAATCAGGATTAGGAGAAATTTTTCAACGAGTTTAAGAACAATAAATGCGATCAAGGGGCTGAGATCAAGAACACCTCCAATCGGGGGAATAAAGCGTCGGAAGATATTGATATAGGGGTCGGTATAGTGGGCAATAAAGTGCATGAAACGGGTTTGTTGAAAATTAGGAAACCATGAACCGAGAACACGGATCAAAATCATCAGTGTGTAGACAAGAAAGAGGATGCGAATCGCATAAGCAACATAATACAACATGCAGACCAGTTTACCATCCTTGGTCTTAAGAAAAAAGTGTTAGAAATTCTCTAAATATTTTTTGCCTTGAGAGAAATGCCTTTTCTTATTTATGTTCTATTTCATCTTATTTAAGAAACTTATGTTTCTAAAAAAAATTGAGAGGAGATTTATGAAGAGTTTATTCATAATAATTAGTTCATTTGTCTGTTTACAAACACTCCTTTTTGGGGAACTGCCAAAAGACCTAACACTAGCTCAGTCAAAAGCCTGGCAAGAAATGGAAAACTATGTTGAAGAGTTGAGAGATTCTATTGGAATGCCGGTGGATCAAGGAATAAAAAAATTAGTTATTGCTCTTAACCTCTTAAATTATCCCACAACTCAATCTTGTGAAGGGCACCTTTATCATGGTCGTTCCTATCCATGGGTATCATTAATTCCAGATCCAACTAGACTTGAAGAGTGGATGAACCTTCAACAGGCAAAAGATGCTTTGCATGATGAACTCAAAGTACTTGAAGAGGAGATGTTAAAGCTTGAGGATAAAATACCTTTATATGAGAAGGAAGAGCGTAACATTCAATGTGCCAGAAAAAGACAAGAGATTTGGAAGGTTTGGGAAGAGATTATGGAAGCAGAAAAAAATTTATATGCACCTATATGGGATTTACTTAGAGAGTTCTATATAGAAGATACTTCCATAACTTTAACAACACTGATTATGGATAAAGCATCTCTCATTCCTATAGGAGGGCTTTGTCAAGAAAGGTACTCAAAAGAAAGTCAACAAGAAAACCTCAAGGCTTTTAGGGAAGAAATGGATAAGTTTGCCGAATTTATCATTCAGAAATTTCGTGAAAGCTAATCGATATCGATTGCATATCAAAATAAAATCTTGAATTTTGCTTTTTCTAGCAGTTCGTTTATAGTAGGGGGAATTATTGGAAACGACTATGCAGAAAATCGGAATCTATCAAGACGGCAGCCGGACAAAAATTGCAGCGCTTAATGAGCAAAAGCTGATTGAACGCCTAGATCAACCCTCTCATTTTTCAGATGAAGAGTGGCCAGGGCTTGTTGTTTCAGGCATTGAAGGTGGCAGAGTTTTAGTCCGTCACATTGAATCTCCACTTAAGAAAAAACGGGCTCTTGAAAAAACACTTCCTTTTCAACTTGAAAATCTCATTCCTTTTTCACTTGATGAAATTGTAGTGCGACCAATTTATCAAATTGGAAAAGAAAAAACGGAAGCAACTTTTTTTGTTGCATCTCAAGAAGCTCTTGAAAAACACATTCTATCCCTTGAAGGAGTGGACCCTTCATGGGTTTCGTGTACTCCGATGGCTCTTTGTCGTTTTGCAAGTTTTACAGGGCAAGACAAAGAAGATCTCATTGTTTTCCACGCTGGGAGGCAAGCAACCGAGGTTGTTTCAATCATAAGAGGAATGATTCAGCATAATATTTCTTTAGGAATTGGTATTGAGCACTTGGAAGCTGCTTATCAAAAAGATCGTCCGACAGAAGAAGACTCCGAACGCATCCACTTAATGCGACGCCTGAACCTAAGTGCATTAGATCAAAAAGAATATCCCCACTTGTTTGAAATGCTTCAAGAGTTTCGACGTGAAGTTGATCGTGCATTTTGTTTTTTAAGTCATAAAGAAAAAGTAAGTGAACTAAAATCTCTTCTCTTTGCTGGAGAAACAGAAACCACTTTTCAAATAGAAGATTGGTTAAAAAGTTGGGAGGCGTTTTCTTATACTGTTTTGCCAATTGAAGGGCATCGGGGCTATGATCCCAACATGGTTAAAGCCTATGCGATTCCTATTGGACTTGCGTTAGATGCCTTAAAGCAAGATCAAAAAAGCGTGCAGTTTCGTCAAGGCGATTGGGTGGCACCCGAAGTGTATGCCCAGATCAAAAGGAAGGTCATAAAAGGCGTTTCTCTTTGCCTCGTGTCTGCAGCAGTCCTTTTTATTGTTGGACATCTAGTCTATTCAAAGAAAGAAGAAGCCTTTAAGGAAGAAATTAGTCAGTTTGTAAAAATTTATAAGAAAGAAATTCCAACCCTGACAAAAGTTTCTCTTTATCAAACACCACAAGAAAAGATTCATTTTCTAAACCGGAATATTAAAGTGATGAAAAGTGACTATCGTTACTTTTCTCCTCCTCCTCTTGTTGCTGATGTATTAGCTTTTTTAAGTGATCATCCGAAACTGAGTCGACAAGAAGGAGAAAAAAAGATAGAAATCAATCATCTTCGCTATGAACTCTTAGAATATCCTTCTATTCAAGAACCCTTTCAATCGTATAAAGTGAAAATCAGCATTGTGTTTACTTCTCCCGAATCAGGATGGGCACGCGAATTTCACGATGCAATGATAGAGGAGGTAGACTGGATTGATCAAGAAGGGGAAATAACATGGGCACGAGAGCAAAATGCATACACGCTATCGTTTATTCTCAAATAAGGAAAGCTTAAAAGCTGCTTGGCAAAATCAAAAGAGACACTTGAAACCCAAGCTGCTCTTGCAAAATCCGTTTTTTATCGGTGGGCTTTTTGCGTTTTCGTTAATTCCATTTTTGTTTGCTGTCATACTATTAAAAATGCGCTTTGCCCAATTGGAAGAAAATCAGAAACACTTTGAACAAATCGAGTGGAGAGGAAAGAGACTTGTACAAACGCAAAAAAGTCGCAGTTTGTTTTTAGAAAAATATAAACAAACTGATCCTTATTTTTTGAATCATGCTGTGGAAGGCCTTGTCTTTCTGCAGCCCGAAATTGATGCTCTCAAAGTGATCTATGGCCATCCGACGTTTCAGTCTTGCCCGGCAGTAAAAGAGCGTTTAACACGCTTAACTAAAGGAGAAAACCGTCTGGCATTTATCGAGCAGCAGCGGGAGGTATCGCAACTAATTGAAGAGATACGCTATAAGCAGCAAACGCCTATTGAAGTGAATGGTGAAGACATCAAGAACATCTTATCAATTATCGAAGGTGTTTCAGTTGGTTCCTACGAGCCACCTGCCTTTCGCCCACAACTCGTGGTTCAACGTTTTGATTTGAAACGGGAATCCTTGCTCGGAAGAGAGAGTTATTTTTTAGAAATGGACCTAATTAAAAGAGAGCCTTTATGAAACTGAAATGCATGCTTCCTTTGTTTATTCTTATTGCTGCCCTTGCAGGGTGTAGCAAGCCGAGTGAGCAAGGATCTCAACTCATGAGCATTCAGATCTTTGACCGAAATGGTTTTAAAGAAACGATTACCTCTGTTGATCGATTGAAAATGTATCAAAAGACAGACTTTTCTGCTCCTCAACCTTACACAAGAGTTGTGCGGATTTATTCTCGAACAGAAGAGGGGAAAACGCCATCAAGGCTCACAACCTACCATGAGAATGGAGAAGTTTGGCAGTACCTGGAAGTTGTTAATGGGCGTGCTTGTGGCACCTACCGCGAATGGCATCCCAATGGCAAGCTTCATTTGGAGCTTACCGTGATTGAAGGGTTAGGCGATCTTTCTGAAGAGGCTCAATTAGGATGGGTCTTTGATGGAATGAGTCGTGTGTGGGATGAGCAAGGCCACTTGGAAGCTGAATTCAATTATGATAAAGGCTTAATACAAGGGACAGCCCTTTATTACTTTCCTAATGGAAAATTGGAGCAACAAATCCCTTATGAAAAGGGGAAAATTGATGGAGATACACTGCTTTACAATGAACAAGGACACTTAATTGGGAAAAGCACATTTGTTGATGGCAAGCAGCAGGGACTTTCTACATTCAAAGGGGATCAAAACTGTCCTCCATATACAGAAACCTACCGAGATGACTTGCTTCTAGACGGTGTCTATCATGATTTTTCTGGAAGGATCATTTCTCGCGTGGACAAAGGTTTTGGAAAAAAATCCCTTTTTGTTGATGGGTATCTCTACGTGCTTGAGCAGTATCAGGCAGGAAAGCCTGAAGGCGAAGTCCAAATTTTTGATAAAAATGGAGGTCTTCAGAGCTCTTTCCAGATGAAGGAAGGGCTAAAACACGGACAAGAGTGGGTCTATTATCCTGCTCCACAAGGCCAAGAACCTGAACATAAGCTATGTATCACTTGGGTAAATGATCAAATTCACGGAATGTCACGTACCTGGTTTCCAAATGGCAATCTCGAAAGTGAAAGAGAGATGTATGAGAACCAAAAACATGGTGTTGCATCTGCTTGGTATATTGATGGAACCCTTCGTCTTGTAGAAGAGTATGATCATGATGAGCTCGTCTCGGGAACGTATATGAAGCGAGGGGATTCTCACCCTGTTTCCTCCGTGGAAGGTGGAGAGGGAGTTGTCACGCTTTACGATCCTGATGGGCTGTTTATGAAACGGGTTTCTTACGAAAAAGGACAACCCATCCTCGATGAACCGTAAACATGAATTGCGCCGTTTACTGATTGAAAGGCGGCTTGACATTTCTCCTAAAAGGCGTAATGAAGCTAGGGAGCAGCTGCTCCAAAAGCTTTTACCACGGCTTGAGTCATTTAACCATGTTCTGTCGTTTGCTAGTAAAGAAGAAGAAATCGATCTATGGCCCCTCAATGCAGAGTTAGCAAAAGAAAAAAGGCTATTTCTCACAAAGGTTGTGGATTCAGTTCTTATTCCTTTTCAAGTCATGGATCTAGATAAGGACCTTGAAGAAACGGGGCGATGGAAGATTAAAGAACCTATTTCTGATAGGTGCATAACCTTAGATATCAAAAAAATCGACTGTGTTTTAGTGCCTGGATTGGGTTTTGATAAACATCACCATCGAATTGGCTATGGAATGGGACATTTTGATCGATTTTTATCAGGTATTTCTTGTCAAACTTATGGAATTGGTTTTAAAGAGCAATTCATGACGGACCCTATTCCTATTGAGGCCCATGACGTTCCTTTAACGGAAGTATTTGTATTTTAGAAAAGAAAAAGCCCACCTTGTCAGTGGGCTTTTTTCATTTAGATTACGTTATTTCTCTGAGCCATCATAAGCTTCTGAGTAAAACTTTCGTTCCCAAGGTCTCTTGAAAGAGAAATGGCATCGCGAATTAAACGCTGACGGTCTACATAAGACAGCTGGTCACTTAACCCTAAAGGATGAAAAGGATCAATAGCATCTCTCCAGTTCATGATGTGCTTAATTGCATCTAAATCTTGGTCTTTCACAGCTTCAAAAATCTCATAAACGCTTTGTTCGTCTTCTGTTGCAGTAGAGGCATCATAAGCTTTTTGATAGAAATCTTGGTAGCTTTGCTTAACAGCTGCTGTAGCAGTTTTTGGACTTTCTGGGAAAACATCCGCAGAAAAAGAGAAACGCTTAAAGATTGTATCGACAGAATGTGCAACGTCTTGGTCTGTCCACCAATCAGTGACATGAGTTCCACCAGTAATGGTTAAATAGTGGCCCTTTGGATTTAAGCGAACAGCTTTTTCAATTTCATCTCTTTCAAAAGTTGGAACCATTTCGTCGCCACCGTATCCACGCTCATCTGGCACACCAATTGTATAAATTTGAATTCCATGGTTGCGCTTAAGATTATCTACAACATCATAACTTGGAAGAACAAGCGATGTTGCTCCTTTAACGATAGGTGCAACATAAGGGATCACACCACTAAATGTTTTGAGCCAGCTACTTTCATTAGAGTCAGCAGCTTGCTCAGCTTTCTTTAGAACAATGCCCTTTGCTGCCCCTGAAAAGGTTTGAGGCGCTTGGTCAACCCAGACATGTGAAGCTGGAAACATGGTTGCAGCTTCAGAAGAAGGCAATCCACCAGCACATTGTCCTTTAAAGATGATTTGGTTTTGGCGCAGGCCTTTTTCCTTGATTAGGTAGCGGCCTGCAGAGCGAATAGCTTCGGTCATTCCTTCTTGACTGTTTTGTCCTTCGCTGAGCCCTTTTCCAGCGTTGTCATAAGCAAGAACATTGACACCAGAAAATAAGAATGTCAGGACTTCGTGAGAATAGGAAGCAAAGCTATTTGTTTGGTTCATTGAAAGAACAACAGTCGCACGTTCGGCATCTAGTTTAGGTTGAAGAACAGGCTTTGATGCGACTTGAAAAGATGAAAGCTGTCCAAGTCCCTTGTTTTCTGCTAGCCCAAGTGCTGACTCGACTGCAGGATTAGCAATGAAGTAGAGCTTTCCATCGTAGCGGATCATGTTCCATGAAGAGTTTTCAATTTTTAATCCTCTTCCTTCAATAGACGCTCCAGAAAACAGTCTTTCAACCTCATCAATATTGTCTTCAAAAACAATTGCAGCAGACTTAAGAGGTTCATTTCTCAAGAAAGCGAAAGAAGGTCCAAATTCTGTTGAATTTTCGACTGTAATACTAGAAGGATTTGTTGCGATATCTAATGAACGGACGTCAAATTTAGGGACTAAAATGAGATTTTGTTTCATTGAATTAAAATGCCACCAAGAAGCGGTTTCAAAAGGCTGCATCGAATCTTCCCAAAAAAGTTCGTAGCCCATCTTTTGGCAAAACTCTAGAAAATCTTTTGGATTTTTAAACTCTGACTCTAGCTCAGCACTGTAAGGAATACGTACGGCATCAGCGTCGAAGCTTTTTGCTGAACTTTTTAATTTCACAGCTTGAGCACTTTCGAAAAAGGGGTGATTCACTTGGACTTCTAGATTTGTCATCTGTCCGCCCATTCTTGCAACTTCTTGATGAAAGTTTTTCACATCAAAATGAAAAGCTGAAATGCGATCACCTGTTTTAGTTGTGATAGTGAGAGGTTCGCCACCAATTTGTTCATACTGTTTGAGCTTACCTTCAATGAGACGTTCTTTATTCCAAGGAATCGTTGCTCCTCTAAGGACTGCACGTGAGTTAATAAAACTTGTGACAGAACTTCCGAAACTTGCACCCGTTTCTTGAACTCCATGTTCTTGTGGTGTGTAGACCCGTGATCCTGTTTCGGTATCTAGTTGGGCTTCTACTGTTGTAGTACGTTCTACAACATCTTGTACCCGGTCATCCACTGTTGGCTCTTGAGTTGGTCTGCTAACCAATGATCCAAAAAATGTGCTAGCGCCCGAAGCGACTGATTTTATAAAGTCTGCCATGACTAATTTCCCTTGCTTTTTCTCATTTTTATTGATGAAAGCTAAAGGGGATCAATCGCAGCATGACAAGATCACCAGGTGTCTCACAGATGAAAAGAATCATATTGTTTGGTGCTGTATCAAGTGAAAAATGTGGAAGGCCTCTTTGGCCAAATAATGAAAACCCCATTTTTTGCTTCCTCAAGCTTTATTTTCCCTAATATGTTATCTATTATAACAAATTATTTATTAATTATTAACATTTATTTTAATAAATGTGTAATTTGTTAATAATAAACAAATTAAATAAAAAAGAATTATTTAAGCTATTGATATTAAAAAGTTAAGAAAGCCTGCCTTGAGAGCCAAGGCAGGCTAATTAGTTTAAAATGTGTGTTTTCTTTGTGCGATCAACAGTTTTTCAGTAAAAGCTTTATTTCCAAGTTGACGAGATAGACTGACTGCATCGGTCATAAAGCGTTGGTAATCCTGGCCAGATAGCACTTCTTTCAAGTCATCTGCTAGAAATGGATTGCCACTGCCCCAGTTTACAATCCGCTCAAAACCTTCAAAGTCTTGATTACTAACAGCTTCGAAAGCTTGGTGAATACTTGCCTCTTTTTCTGAAGCTGTAGCAGCGTCATAAGGCTTTTGTGTAAAAGATTCATAGCTACGTTCGACAGCTTCTTGAGCAGTTTTAGGAGGCTGCGGAAAAACAGGAACAGACAATGAAAAGCGTTGAAAAATGCTATCAACATTTTGAGCCACACTTAGGTCAACCCACCAATCGGTAACATGAGTCGCACCTGTCATGGGGATGAAATAGCCCATTTGATTGCGGCGCAGATGTGTTTCAATTCGATCTCTGTCTTCAAGAGGGACTAGATCATCGCCACCATATCCACGTTCATCAGGAACTCCGATTGTGTAAATTTGGACTCCAAAATTCTGTTTGAGGTTATCAACGACGTTGTAACTGGGTAGAGCCAGAGAAGTAACGCCTTCAATAACAGGTTTTGCTCTAATAATTGCACCGCTAAAGGTTTTTAACCAGCCACCTTCTTTTTCTTCAGAAGCAGCTTGGGCTCTCTTTTCAGCAATTCCTGCTGCTGCGCTTGAAAATGAGTTGGGAGATTGGTCAACCCAAACGTGAGCTGTTGGAAACAGCTTTGCAGCTTCAGATGAAGGAAGGCCTCCAGAACACTGTCCTTTAAACATGATTTGATGTTCACCGACTTTTTTCTCATCAATAAGATATTTTCCAGCTGTTCGAACGGCCTCAGTGATTCCTTCTTGGCTGTTTCGTCCTTCACTAAGCCCTTTGCCAGCATTGTCATAAGCAAGCACGTTTGACCCTGACAAGAGAAAAGTGAGAACTTCGTGTGAATAAGAAGCAAAACTATTCGTTTGGTTCATGGATAGAACAACAGTACCTCGATCTGCATCAAGATTTGGTGTTTCCAAAGGCCGAGTCGTCATCTTAAATGAGATGACTCCGTTAAGTCTCTCAGATGCATCAATCAGATTTGTTGCTTTCGTGCTTTCAACTAAATAAAGCTTCCCGTCGTGTGAAATCATACTCCACTTGGAGTTTTCAAACTTTAGTCCTTCGCGTGCAAAAAGCTCTGTGGCCTGTTCATGATTGCCTTCAAAAACAATCGCTGGTGTACGAGCAGTTGGACTTTTGAAAAGGGCGTTACCCCAGTCAAAGTCATCGGCAGCTTCGACTTGAATATCTTTAGGATTGCTATCAATTTTAAGATTTTTAACATCATGTGATGAGACTAAAATGAGGTTTTGCTTCATTGAGTTAAAATGCCACCAAGAAGCGACTTCAAAGGGTTGCATCGAGTTTTCCCAAAAAACTTTCATGCCATTTGCTTTACAAAATGCTAAGAATTCTTTTGGATTTTTGAATTCTGACTCGAGTTCTGGACTGTAAGGAATGCGAACAGCTGCTTCGCTTCTATTGGAATGAGGAGTTGATAATGTTACAGGCTGAGCCCGCTCAAAAAATGGATGGTTCATCCCGATTTCTAAATCGACAAACTTTCCGCCCATTTTTTCAACTTGTCTATGAAAATTCCCAACTTCAAAGTGAAAAGCAGAGATTCGATCGCCTGTGCGCGTAGTAAGAGTCAGAGGTTCTCCTCCAATCTTTTGGTACTTCTTAAATTTACCCTCAATGAGACGCCCCTGATCCCAAGGGATCGTTGCACCTCTAAGAACTGCGCGTGAGTTAATGAAGCTTGTCATGGCGGTTCCAAAACCTGTACCTTCTTCTTGTTTCCCATGCTCTTTTGGAGTAAAAGTTTGTAATTTACTGCCTACTTCAACTTCAGCTGCAACAGCTTGAGGTGCTGGTTAGTTCTGATTGCTGTCTTCTGGTTGTTTATTTTCTTCTTGTGCATTTGGTAGGGCTGGTGGAAATCCACCGCCTGCTCTTACCTCTAGTGCCATACTTTTTTCCCTCTTCTTTATTTTTTTTGGTTTTGTAATTACAGCTCGTAAAAAAGAAGGAAAGAATTATGAACGACTACATGAGCAATGGCGGGTTGCCTGCTATAAAAGAGAGTGGTGTTCGATGATGCTTTGATAATTGTGAATGAATAGACACTACTTTTTGAATTAAGACGATACATCTTAATATTCCCTTCCTTTCTTTTAATAAAATATTATAACACATTAAATATTAAATTTTAATATTTAATTCAAAAAAGTTATATATTTGATTATTAGTAACTTGATTCTTGGTCTTGGGTTTCTTAATCAAAAGAAGGCTCTTCTCGAGGGGGAGGAGCTGTGCGACCACAACGTCTATGCCCTGTGGCGCCTCTAGCACGGGCTGTAGTTCCGTCTGCAACGTGAGTAATTCTTCCGTACTCTTCACCTGTAGGACAGAAAAACCGTATGGTAAAGGGGCCCTCTGTCCAGTCAGAGGCTCCATGGTAACTATCAGTCCAGGAATAGTAGTGTCCATTTGCAGGTAGAGTTGATGATCCAACAACTTGATTATTAGGGTCATAAATGCGAGCTTCAAGTTCATAGGGGCTATCATTTACGATAGTGACTCTGACAGCGAAAAGGTTGAAGGGAAGAAGAAGGAAAAGGGCGGTGAATTTTATCATGCTCTGCCTACCTATGGGGGGCCAAGATTTAGATCTTTCTGCTGGCTTGGAGGGAGTGGCTGACTGGGTTGCTGCTGCTGTAGCTTTTGTTGTAGCTGACCTTTCTTGTCTTTGTCCTGATCGGTTTCACAATAATGAGAGCCCGAAGACTGCATTGCTGTGACCCAAGCTCCTTGGCTTATCCCTGTGGCAATCCCAAACTGTTTGCCATTTTTGCATTTGAAGACAACAGAATAGGGGGTTTGGGAATAAATGGCGTTTGGTGGAGACGGATCATCCCAAGTTGATTGATGTTGGGGAGTGACTGTTACAGATCCCTTTGTTTTTCCATCTGCAGACAAAATCGTTGCAGTGAGTGGAAAGGGGCTATCGTTGTAAATAGTAACAGAGGCTCCATAGCAGGTGGCCGTAAATAGGCAACAAAATGCAACTAAAGATAGGTTCATAAACTCAAAAAGTGGTTTTTACCTACTTATTGAGCTCTGCCCATTTAAAGTCAATATTACCTGTTTTCGTTAAAACAACATTTTTAAGACCGCTATCTTTGACAAAGAGCAAAGTATAGTAATAGATGGGGATCACAGGCATCTCATCCATAATCAATTGCTCACTTTGCTTGAGATAGGAAAGACGCTCAGCTGGATCTTTACAACTATAAGAAGTTTCAAGGAGTTCAGCATAGCTAGGGTTTTCCCAATTGGTGTTATTGGTCCCGTTAGACTTGGTTTTGAAAACCTCAAGGAAGTTGACTGGGTCGTTAAAATCAGCAAACCAGCTTCCTAGAGCGAGAGTGTAATCTTGTTTCGAGACACGGCTAAAGTAGACTTTGCTTTCAAGAGGTTCTAGGCGCACGCGTATGCCAAATGTGGCGTACCACTGGTGTTGCAATGCTTGGGTCACTGGATGGCTGCGCTCACTTGCTGGATAGGTTAAAACAATTTCAGGAAGTTGTTCACGTGCCATTCCCATTTCAATTAGAGCTTCTTCAAAAAGTTCAGCTGCTTCATCTGCTTGTCCATCTTTAAAGTAAGGTTTGTCTTGCAGCCCCATTGTTTTAGGAACAATTCCCGTAGCTGGAATTTGGTTTCCTTGGGTGACGTGTTCTACAATGTCTTGCCGATTAATGGCCAAAGCAAAGGCGCGGCGCAGTTTTTTTGATGCAAAAGGCTCTTTGTTGATGTTGATACGAATCCATTGGGTGGCAAGAACTGGAGCTGATTCGAGTTGATTGGCTTGTCTCAAGTTATCAATGGCGTCGATAGGAATTGTTGAAAAGGGAGACCCATCCCAATCGAGTTCATTCGAACCAAACATTTTGAAGCCAGTTTCTTCTGTGACCATATACATAGTAAGGCTTGCTAATTTAACGGACTTGGCATCCCAGTAAGAAGAGTTTTTTTTCGCTTCAATCAGGTTGTGATGTTTCCAATCTTTGAGCTCGAAAGGACCACTTGAAACATGCATTTCTTTATTTTCAGCCCAGTTTGGATTTAAGCGATCTTGCTTTTCATTTACTGGGAAGAAAATAGGGTGTTCAATCAACTCTAGAAAGTAGGGCGTTTTGTGATCAAGGTGTACGACAAGCGTTTGTTCGTCTGGTGTTTCAATTCCAATAAGGCTGCTGGGAAGCTTGCTTGTTTTTACATCTTTGGCATTTTTGATGACATAAAGCATGTAAGAGTTTGGACTATTAAATGTTGGAGTTAAGCTTTTTTTCCATGCATATGCAAAATCATGTGAGGTTAATGGGTCTCCATTTGACCACTTAGCTTTGTGAAGAGAAAAGCGGTAAGTCAAACCATCTTCAGAAATGTTAACGTCTTTTGCGAGAGCTAAAGAAGCTTTTCCGTTTTTATCAACTCGAGTGAGTCCTTCGTTAAACATTTTAATGAGGTTGATGTCTGCAAGGGCTCGTGCTTTTCTCGGATCAAGAGTCTGTGGCTCACTGGAAATATTGAGTCTGAGAGACTGTGCAGACGCATGAGGGGTGGCAGATGATTGGACATTTTTTTTGCCACAACCGGAAAGAGCTAGGACCATCATTGTCAAAACGAGAAAGGAGCGAATGAGCATTTTCATACTTACCTCAAAGAAAGTTCTGTAAATATGAATTTTCTGTGATAATGTATTTTTTTTCACGGTTTTTCATGAGAATTTTGATCATATGGCCTATTTTGTAGCAAAAGCTCCCACTCCAGTCCTTAACAAAGCTGATTTTTCATCTGTGTTTGGAGGTGCCCAAGGTTCTCTTCCTTTTGATGAAGTGAATCTGGTACGCGCTTTGGAGATGATTGCTTTTCCTGAAACAGTTTTTGAAATCATTGAAGAGCATCCCTCTCATATTCTGGAAGTACGCACGGCGGAGTATCCCACTCTAAAAGCCCTTTATCTCGATGAGCGGTTTGGTAAAAAAGAAACTTCTAGGCCTCCAGAAAGAAAGAAACAACTTCCATCGAAAGAAATCTTGTTAAAGAAGATGAAGGCGCAGTTAGGCAAGCCTTACATTTGGGGTGGGAACATTGCTGTAGGTGTTCCAGAGCTTCTTAAATATTATCCTCCTAAAAAAAAGCTGAGTGATTTGGAAGATGCAAGTTGGTCGTGCAAAGGTGTTGATTGTTCAGGACTTTTATATGAAGCAACTGAAGGAGCCTTGCCACGGAATACTCAAGACCTACTTTTTGCTGGGGAAAGTGTTTCCGTGCAGAATCTATCGTGGGAGGAAATTTCTAAAACCTTGAAACCTCTTGATCTGCTCATTTGGAATGGGCATATGGTCGTTGTTTGCGATGAAAAGTCTGTCATTGAAAGTAAACATGAGTGGGGAGGAGTTTGTCTAACAAGCATTCAAAAAAGACTTAAAATTATGCGTGAAGACGATCACATGAAACCAGCAGATGATCCCATTCATGTCTTGCAAAACCCTGGGGTGTTTCTAGTCAGAAGATTCATCGTGTAATTTCTTTTCAAAAGCATGAAGCAAGCGATCAAAATGAGACGAGGATTCCTTTTGCATTTTTTCGTCTTTTAAAGAAGTTTTTTTTGCTTTGCGTTCACTTAACATCTTAAAAAAGCTTTCGATTGTTTTGGTTCTGGCTCCAAGGTGCTTGGCGCGTCCTCCGAGCTCTCGGTCTGAAGTCACAACTATTTGTGTTTGAGGACGCTTTTCTACTCTTAATCTTTCCAAGATATATTCATCAGCGCTGAGGCCTTCAGGGGAGAAAATGATTTCTAAAGCGGAAAGGGCTTTTTTTGTGGGGAAGATAGAAGCGTGGCTGTGATGGCTGTCAAAAATGAGTGTGGCATGGAGATGCAACGTTTCCAACGCATCATTTAAAGCAGCAATGAAAAGTTCTCGTTTTTTTTCTAAAGGATTGATCTCATCTTCGATACGAAAAAAAAGATTGTAGCCATCAATGACATAGTTCATTCTGATGTCTTTGGGCAAGTAGATCTAAGGTAGGTAAAAGCTTGTCTAGGGCTTTCCGTCGATGAGAAATACGATTTTTTGTTTCTTCATCTAATTCAGCAAAAGTTTTGCTATAGTCATACTTTTGGAAAAGAGGATCGTATCCAAATCCCCCCCCACCACGTGGAGTCATGATGATGTTTCCTTCGCAAGTGCCTTTTACTTGCTTTTGGATGCCTTCTGGAGAAGCTAAAGCCATCGTACAAACGTAGTAGCCAACGCGCTCAGTTTCGTCAATTTTTTCGAGTTCTTGGAGGAGCTTAAGGCGGTTGTCTTTATCAGTTGCTTGGTTCCCTGCATAACGTGCGCTATGAACACCTGGGTCATTATTGAGGGCAGGAACGACTAACCCAGAATCGTCGGAGAGCACCCACTCTTTGATGCTGGCCGCAGCGTGTGTGGCTTTTAAAAAAGCATTTTCTTCGAAAGTCTCGCCCGTTTCTTCCGGTTGCTTATAGCTGGGAAAATCGTGAAGTGTCAGAAAATCGAAATTGTAAAGCGGCTTTAAAATAGCACGAATTTCGCGAATTTTATGGAGATTAGTTGTTGCTATGACTAGCTTCATCATGGGCGTACCTGTTTCGATCCTATCTTAGACATTGTCGAAATAATTCCGCAAGTTCGCGATTGTGAACTGTTTTCCTTGAATGCTGATTTTATCTCCAACTTTTCTGCCAATCATCGACTGAGCGAGCTTTGACTCGAAAGAAAGAATATGTTTGTCTGGATCTGCATCCCATGGACCAAGAAGAGTATAAGAAGCTTTAGAGCCATCTTCTCCTTCAAAGTCAACGATGACACCCACATTGGCTGCGTCTGATTGCACATCTGCCCTTGTAATGATACGAGCTCGGTTGAACTGGTCAGAGAGCATTTTAAGTTCGCTTTGCAGGCGGTCACGTCTTTCTAAAGCTGCCTTAAACTCGGCATTTTCTCTAAGATCACCATGAGAGCGAGCGACTTCAATTTCCTTTGCATTCTCAACTGTTTCTAATGTTGAGATGGTGTGAATGCGTTCTTTAATTTTTTGATAACCAGCTTCAGTTGTCCAAATAGGGACTTCTTTGTCTTCAGTCTTCTCATCATATTTTTTGCCAAGTTTTCCCAGAGAAGGATGAACAACTTCTGCAAGAGAATGAAAGATCTTGATGTCGTGATCGCTTAAGCTGTGACACTTTGTCGCAAGAAGAAGAAACTCTTGGACTGTTGCTTTATCTGCTTTTTGGAAAATTTTACGGACATTTGCATAGCGGCCCGTGATTAAAAAGTTGTGCATCTTTTTAATTAAGTCGCGGTGTCCTGAAGATTGTTCTAGTGAACTAAGCAAAATTAAAAAAGATTCAAAGAAACGATTTTTTCCTTCTTGGCCAGCAAAGGGAAGAGAGTCACTCTTCATCACTTTTTGAAAGTACCACATGAGGACGTTCGGATGGCGGCTTGGAAAAGAAAGAAGCTCTTCGATCTTTTTAATCACTTCGGTTTCTTGCTTGGCTTTTAAAAGTTCAGTCAAGATGTAGTCCCGTAGAGGATTTTGGTCTACTTCGAGAAGAAGACTTAAAAAAGTTTGAATCCAATCGTCTCGCATTTTGCGAATATCGGTCATTGCACGCTTTTTAAACGCGACGACTTCAATAGATTTGATTACATCTTCAGGTGAAGTAAACCGTTTAATCAATTCTGCAACTTGCCCAGGTTCCTTTGTCGTTGCTAAGTCTTGTAGGAAAAAGTAAATCTGAAGCTCTTGTGCATCAGTTAGTTCTTCACTAGCCAATGAATCTTTTAGCTTTTGCTGCAAATCCATACGGAAGGCATCGTTTTTAAGCGTTGTTGGGAAGTCGCGCAAGAAAGCATAGACCATTTGAATCAATTTTTCCGCATCGGGTTTTTTCTCAAGGGCTTTTTGCAGCGTTTCTTCATGTGTGACCTCTGATTCACGTAGTCGGAAGGGCTCGCGAATATCCCGAGGTGTTTCAATCATCGTGTCTTTTTTAATTTTCGCACGAGCTGTTTGCCACCAACGCACCCACTCATCAGTTGGGATGACAAGTTCGCAGAGCTCTTCTTTGATCTCTGCAGCAGTTAAGGGGCCTAAATCACGAAGTAAGCAATGAATGACATCAATTGGGCTTTTCTTTGCTCTCTTTTCAAGTTCATCGGGATTTCCAAAACGGAGAGCAAGAAAGTGTTCATCTTTTAATGGAATGAGTGTTTTAAAAGCATTTTGAAATGAAAGGTCTTTACGACCTGAAACATAATCGAATTCTAAGCTGAGTTGTTCCCGCAAGAAAGAAATTTCCATGATTTCTCCCACACCCCATCCTCCAGAATGGAAAACAAAGTTTCCTTTTTTCATATGCGAGAGAAGTTCATAATTGCTAACAGCACCTTGAAAGTCTTTTCCTTCACGGAGACCAATGAGTCGAATTTTATCGTGGTAATACGAATCTTCAGGATAGCGTGCTTTTAAGTAGTCGAGAACTTGTTTTCCTAGTTCAGGATCATTAACAGTTTGCAAGTCGACGATGAGTTTAAAAACTTCATGACCAAGATCAGTGGATTGAATTTTTTCCCATAAGACCAATCCTTTTTCGGCATGGCGACCAAAAGGAGTTGCTAATTCAGATTCTTTAACACTTTTTAATACGCGTTTAAGCTCTTCTCCATCAACTTCATCTCCAAGACAATACTCTTCCCATAGTGTAAGGAAAGAAGCGTAATCATGGTTAGCTAAATGCTTCTGGAACTGATCTAAATAATTCATCGACATAAAAAAACACACCTCTGAGATACCTATCTAAGAAAGTATAGAAACTCTCTTATTAAACTTCAATTGAAGAAAGAGATTACTTTCAAAGAAAAAAATTTAATAGATGATTCACCTAAAAATCACTATGATGAAATTCTACTTAACACTTGGCAGCAGAATGGTACATCTGAAAATTAAACGAGGCCTCAATATTCCCCTTATTGGAGACCCAGCAGGCGACCTCCAAAAGCTTCCACAGCCTTCGACTGTGGCTCTAGACCTAGACCTTTTTTACTTTCTGCGCTTTTCACTGCTCAAAAAGCCTGGTGATAAAGTGGCGATTGGAGAGCCTATTGTAGAAGATAAATCTTGCCCTGGGCGTGTCTTTGTCTCACCTGCTTCTGGGGTAATCAAAGACGTTGTTCGTGGCCTTAAAAGACGTATTTTGCGCCTTACCATTCACTGTGATCAAACCCCTTGCTTTTTCGACCATGGCACTTGCAATGCTGAGTCAAAAGACGACTTGCTTGCTCATCTCATGAAAGGAGGGTTGTTTCCGCATATTTCTGTTCGCCCATGTAATCGACTACCTTCTCCTGACGTCATCCCCGATGCGATCTTTGTGACAGCAATTGCATCTGCTCCCTTTGCTCCACCGCCAGAGCTCGAACTTCAAGGTCATGAAATCCTCTTTCAAAAAGGTCTCACAGCTTTAGCATCACTTTGTCCTGTCCATCTCATCACTCGTCCCGAATCTGTTTTTTTAAGTGTTTCTGATGTTGAAACGCATACAGCAGAAGGTCCTCATCCCATTAGTTATCCCTCTATTCACATTGCAGCTATTCATCCAATTATCAAAAATGATCAATCCGTCTGGACACTCGGTGTTTCAGATGTGGTAGCCGTTGGACTTTTGGTTGCAGAAGGCAAGTATTATCATCATCAGGTTTTGAGCCTTGCTGGGGAAGGTCTTTCTGAAAGTAAGCGAGGCTATTTCAAACTTCCCCGCGGTTTTCCTATTCAAGACCTGATTGCTGGACGCTGCGCTGATGAAAAGGTGCGTCTCATTTCAGGTAATCCTCTTATGGGGACAAAGGTGGAACAAGATGAGTACCTGAAGTTCTTTGACACCACGTTTTGTGTGCTTCCCGAGCCTTCAGAAAAAAGACGTTTCTGTCACTTCATTCGCCCTGGAACCAAAAGCTATACAAATACACGAGCTTATTTCAAAAAAAAGAAGCCTTATTCCTTCACCACACTTCAGCATGGGGAAGAAAGAGCCTTTGTTGATGGAGGTATTTATGAAAAAGTGATGCCGCTTAATATTCCTGTGATGCACTTGATTAAAGCGATTCTTGCTGAGGATTTCGAGCTTGCCGAGTCGTTTGGTCTTCTCAGTGTAGCTCCTGAAGACTTTGCTCTTCCTGCTTTTATCTGCCCCTCTAAAATAGAAATGCCTGAAATCATTCGCCGTGGACTGCGCTCTTATGCTGAGCAATATCTCGAGGCATAAAAAAAGCCCCCTTTAAAAGGAGGCTTTTTCGTTAAGCTTAGCTTTTTGATGCTAGTATTGCAGCTGCTGATGTTTTAACTTCTTCAGGTCCACTAAATTTTCTGTGAACCTCGTATTCTTTACCGTTAATAGTGGCAATAACTTGAAGGAAAAAGAAGCCTTGCTCTTTTGGTACTTTAGCAATATTAGCATGAAAAACTTCCAAGTCATCCGGTCTTGCTTTTGCTTTCTTCACTGCAATGTTTGCAGCCATATAAGCAAGTACTGTGAGAACTTCTTGTGATGCGTCCACTTCTCCTAGAAATTGATAGATACGGTTGGCTATCCGGCTCTTTCCAATATTACTGCCTATATTCAACGTATCGAGCTTATCGAAGACAAAAGGAGCCTTTATTCCTGCGCTCACTTCTAAACTGCCTTTTTTTTCCCAGTAATCTTTATTAGTTGGAGGGCTTGGTCTTAGGTCTAGGTCTAAGCTTAAGCCATTGCCTAGGTTTAGGTTCATGCTACTTAGGCTATTTGAAGAAGAGCTTGAGTTTGAGCTATGTGGAGGAGTTAAGCTGAAACTTGCGCTATGTGTAGGAGAGCTCGAGCTTATGTTAGGCGAATGATGTGGACTTGAAATGAAGATAGGCGAGCTTGAGCTTGATAAATGAGGATCTATAATTTTTGCTTGATCTTCAATCTCTGTAACAGCTCGCAATAATGGAAAAGTTTGTTCAACATCATAAACTTGATCATCAATATGAACTTCGACAAAGAGTTTATACTCGTTGAACAGACCTCTTTGAGTAATGGAAGCGTTGAAACTACCCACGTTTTGCCAGCTAGCTCCTGCTTTTATCATCGCATCGCGTGCAGCCATGTAAGCAAGCACCTTGACTGCTTTATTGGCAAATTGCGAGTTTGGATTTTCCGCAAAAAGCCGATTGATGCGCTCATGAATCCGCTTTTTGTACGTATTCTTACCAATAGTTATTGAGTTGAGTTTCTCAAAGGCAATAGGCAAAGCTAAATTTTCACCGAGTCTGTCAATTTCTACCATATTTTGCCAATTAGCCTCATCAGTTACAGGGTTTGAATTGGCACTTGATGGACTGTGCGGAGGAGATAAGCTTGGGTTTGGACTATGTGAAGGGGAGCTTGAACTTGAGCCTGAGTTTACTGAGACTCCTTTGCGATTTCTGCAAGAACCAATTAAAGCTCCAATTCCTTTGATAATTGACAGTGCCACAAACCCTAGTAAAACTATAGGAGTCCCAACTGCTGTGGGTGCTCCCCACTTCGTTGCAGTTTGCTTGCGAGAGCTTGTGGTAATCTGAGATTCACAAGAACGAGGTTCTGTTCCTTCTTGACCAATATCTCCACCGTCAGTTTTATAAGCGCTACAAGCAATTTCCTCAGGAGTTTTACCAAGTCTTATGAAATCCTGGCGTTGCTAACTAAAGATATTCTTCCCAATTAGCAGTGAAAAAAACGGTTAAAGTAGCTTAGACCATATGCAATGCTTTTGAGTAACAAAATGTACGTCGATGGAAACGGGCTAGATAATG